>P_A23_Liq_1_FmtDRAFT_1000182_pt1 | contig 11475 bp, 13 predicted proteins | sample PonA231FremontCA_FD_10235 | JGI IMG/M metagenome (IMG submission 10235) | reverse complement strand
CGGGAACGGAAACCGGGCGATTCCCTCGCTGTCGAGGTGATCCCAGATGCGTTCACGGAGATCGTCTTTTGACATGGTCGGAGTGTTGCTACGAGCGGTAAAAACTCCGGGTGGTCGGTGCGTCGTATTCACCGCCGTGATCATATACCGGATACAGGGCTCAACTGGTCACAACGCATGTCTCTTCGACAAGCAGGGGTTTGGAGGGAATACCGTCTACCGACCACCGTGGCACGAACAGTTAACAACAAAGCGACACAATACGTCTGTATGGCCCAAACTTTGTGGGACGTGTTCATCTCTCTATTTAGCCGGGGTAGTGACGGTGGGGAGGAGACCGATGACGGCGACAATCGTTTTGTTCCGTCCCCGCTAGATCTCTCCATCCGGTTTTCACATGGCGGTTCCGATGTCGAGATCGACCGCGAACTCAACAAAATCAACAAACAGGCGCGAGAACTTGAATCGCAGCGACGTGACGAGTAAGTCGTTCTTATCAACTCTTAATTGCCCTCCCGGCTGAACGCAAACCGTTTCCCTGCCGGTCGCCGAGAGCGGGTATGTTCGAAGGTCGCCCCGACTGTGACGACGAGATCGCGTTGGTCGGTCGGTCAAACGTTGGGAAATCAACGATTATGCGGGAGCTGACAGGCCACAGCGTGCCGACAGGCCAGAAACCTGGGGTGACCCGCGAGCCGAATCATTTCGATTGGTCGGGCCAGAGCTTCATGTTCACCGATCTGCCGGGGTTCGGCTTCATGTCCGGCGTTGAGGGCGACCACCGCGAAGCGATTCAGACCGACATCGTTCGGTACATTGAGGACAACGCCGACTCGATTCTGGCGGCCGTCCTCGTCGTCGACGGCAAGAGCGTCATCGACATTATCGACCGCCACAGCGACCGCGGCGAGATCCCCCACGACGTGGAGATGTACCATTTCCTGGAGGAAGTTGGCATCCCAACCGTTGTCGCGGTCAACAAGATGGACAAAGTCAACGACAAGGACGACCGGCTCAACGACCTCTGTGACCGCCTTGGGCTGTTTCCGCCGTGGCAGCAGTACGACGAGGAGGTCATCGCGCCGATCACCGCCAAGGCCGGCCGGATCGACAGCCTCCGAACCGCGCTACAACATCATATCCGGGCTGCCAAACGCGATGAGTTGCTGCAGTTTGTAACGACGTAGCCAACTGCAACCACTGTCGTCAGTTTTGTCGCCGTCCTTACCGACCACGCTCAGTCGGTGTCGTCCCCGTCGGCGACCGGAAGTTCGACAACGAAGACCGCACCCTCGGGATCATTGTCCTCAACCCACACCGAGCCGCCGTAGCTGTCGACAAGCGTATAGACAAGATACAGCCCGATCCCGGAGCCGTCGCTCTCTAAGCCTTTCTCGCCTTTGCCGAAGATCTCCTCGCGTTGGCTCTCGGGAACGCCAGGGCCGTTGTCGGCGACGGCGACCCGGACGGTGTCGTCGCCGTGGTCGACGCTGACGGTGATCTCGGGGATCTCCGTGTCGTTGTGTTGGATCGCGTTCTGCAAGAGATTCCGAAAGACGGCATCGAGCATCTCGTTGCCGTAGACGGTTACCGACGGGATCGAGCCCTCGACGTTGATCACCGCGGCGGCATGGGCTGTTCGGATGGATTCGATCTGCTGTTCGAGCGGTCGGGCAAGCTCGATTGTCCCCCGCTCGTGCTGTTGGAGCATCACATCGGCGAGATCTCGGGCGGTCGCGGTTAGATCGACCGCGTTGCGCGCGCTTTCCCGTATCGATTGGAGATACGCCTCGGCGTCCGCATCGACACTTCCCGTCAACATCTCGCTGTAGGCGACGACGATCTGGAGGTCGTTGCGGATGTCGTGACGTACTACCTGATTCAGTAGCTTGAGATTATCCCGCTGTTCCTCCAGTCGGTGTTGGTACTGCTGTCGGTCGGTGATATCCCGACAGACCGAGACGGCCGCGGGCTTGCCCTCGTAGTCGACGCGGCTCACCGACAGCTCGACGGGCACCAACCCGTCGTCGACCGTCTGCAACTCGATCTCATACTGGTTGGGGGCGGAATCGNTGCTCATCCGGGCAAAATGGTAGCCTTTGACCAGCTCACGGTCGTCGGGGGCGACGATATCTAGCTTTGCCATTCCATCAAGTTCGNCCGGTTTGTAGCCTGTCAGCTCACACAGNTGCTGATTGGCGTAGGTGATCTNGCCGTCTTGGGCGACGAAGATCCCGTCGTTGCTGTGTTCAACGATCGATTCATATACCGACTCGCTCATACCAGCACTTGATCGGGTCTGGTGATAATCACCATGGTTTGATACCCGGCGGGCATCCGACCCCCGGCCGCATCGACATGGTTCGACGAGGGCTATACGCTCCAGCAACGGGGATCTGATGGTCGCCCCGATACTCCGAGAGGAGCGGTCTAGAGCCTCCGTTTCGTCGTGTTCCCCCGGCTGGAGCCGCGGGTTCTCTCACTCCGGGGTTTCAGAGCGGTTGATAGAACGGAACCGGCAGGTGTGGCAACTCGATCCCCATGAGCATCAGCGCGTGTTGAAACGGGATATACCCCAACACGAGAAAGCCAACGCCGAGTACCCGATGGAGTTTCACCCGGGTCGACACCGACACCGACTGAAACAGCGTTCCATAGAGAAACAGCGACGGGATCGTGCCGAGCCCAAGCGCGGCCAGCGATAGCGCACCCCGCACCGGCGCGGCCTGGGCAAACGCGTACAGAAACGCCGGATACAGCAGCGGACACGGCAACAACCCGTGGATCCCGCCGAGCAGTGCGATCCGTGGCCCACCGACGTAGTCGTCGACCCGCGCCATGAGCCGCGATTGTACCGCCGTCGTCACCGGCGTCACCAGCGACTCGCCGGGCAGCGACATGACCTGCCCGCGAACCAGATAGCTCACGCCGGCGGCCATGATGAGCAGCCCGATGCTGAAGCCGACGGCGATGTTGAGCTCGCGGAACGCTGTCGTCACCTGCCCCGCCGAGACGACGACCAGCGAGCCGGCCAAGCCAAACAGGCCGCCGATCAGCGTGTAGCTGACCGCCCGCCCGAGGTTGAACAGCCCGTGTTGTTTGACCATCCCGACCGACAGCCGGCTGTCGGTTCGCCCGTCGGCGTCCGCTGATTGCTCGCGCATCCGGTCGGCGTAGGTCGTCACCAACGGCCCACACATCCCCAGACAGTGTGCGCCGCCGAAGAGCCCGATCAGCAGAAACACCCCCAAGCTTACAGGCTGGCCAGCAAGGCTGCTGGCCGAACTCGGCGCGCTGCAGCTGTGTTGGAGAAGCAGGCTCACGATCAGGTATCCTGAGNATAGGCGTTCTGGACGGTGAGACTGTCGTCGACGAGACGGTCGACAGCCGGCTGTTCGCCCCGATAGGCGCGTTCGACCACCCCGTCTGGGTTGACAAGGAAGGTGACGCTGATATGGGTGAACTCGTAGGCGTCGCCGTTGACATCGCCGATCTTCTCGTAGGCCAACCCGAGTTTTTCCTCAACGACCTGTTTGGCGGCGTCGGCCGACCTGGGTCGCAGATAGTACCACATCGGATGCTGGTAGTTGATGCCCCGCCGGTCGGCGTTCGTCCGCAACGCCTCGGGTGTGTCGCGTTCGGGATCGAACGTGATCGCCAGAAGGCCGATCTCATCGGCTCGATCCGCTTCGAGCAGCCGCGCCTGCACCTTCGCAAACGAGTTCAACAGCAGGATACATTCGGCGGGACAGAACGCATAGAACGCCGTACAGAGAAACGGCTCCCCGAAGTCGGCGACCGAAAACGACGCCTCAGCGAACGGATTTGACAGCGTAAACGTCGGGAACGACTCGCCGTAGGCCGGATACGCCAGCGAACTGCTGTCGGCGAGTTGGTCGTCCGGTTCGGACAACACGACGTTTTCCGGCCCGTTGTCGAAGAGGCCGCCGAGACAGCCGGCGGTCGCACCCGCTGCCGCCACCGCCGCGCCTGCGTTGAGATACGACCGTCGATCCATTGCTCATCCGTACTGGTGCCGGCTGAAAGTAGCCTCTGGTGTGGGCCTCGAAGTAACTCCGTCGGGTCTCGTGGTGGTTTCTGCCACCACTGACTGTCGACCGCTGTTTGAGGGTACACCAGACCAGTTTTGCTCGGCCGTCCCATACCCGCCGGTATGTCACACCCGCCTGATCGATCGATCCCCGACCGCCTGCTGTCGACATCGCTGTCCCGGCGGTCGATGGTTGCTGCCGGCGGTGGGCTGGCAGCCACTGTTGTCGCCGGCTGTCTTGGCGGCTCCTCGGCTGGCGGCGAGGTGCCAGCCCCCGTCTCACTCGATGCGGGCCAGGCCTGCGATGAGTGCGGCATGATCATCCAGGACTACCCTGGGCCAACCGGTCAGATCTATTTTGAATCACTGCCTGACGACCGTGATGGCCCAGCATGGTTCTGCAGTGGCATCTGTGCCTACAGCTATCGGTTCGACCGCGTTGAGGCGGGTGCGACGCCGATCGGTACCTATCTCACCGATTACAGCCAGGTTGAGTACGACCTCAGCGACGACAGCGAGCCGTTCATCTCGGCGGCACTTGACGCCGACAGCTTCGCGCCGGAGGACGAGCTACTCATTGTCGCTGGCAGTGAGGTGCGGGGCGCGATGGGGTCGGATGTGGTCGCCTTTTCGTTCGTGAGGACGCCGACTCGTTTGCGTCGACTCACGGGGGGAGCGTTCGGCAAGCGACCGCTGTCGACCGTGATCTGATCGACGGCATCAAAGCGTCGACCGGCCGGTAACGGTCAGCCGGTCGGCTGCTGTCGCGCAACGACCGCGACGAGCAGCCCAAACGTCGCCACCAACGCCACCGTGGCGATGTCGTAGCCGGCGGTTGCCACCGCGGTCGTCGCCTGTGTCCCACCGACTGCGCCGATGATCGCGACCAGCAACGGGCCGGTGCAACTTACACAGGAGAAAACACCGACCGCAGCCGCTCGAATCGAGCCACGATGTGCGGCCACGAGGGCGTAGATGACATAGCCCAAGGCGAGATACGCGATCAGCTTGAACGGGACGATCGACAGCCGAAGGAGCCCGCTGTCATAGAGGATGATCGGCCCCCACCCCGGCGGTGCCGCATGCACCCGCAGCGGAAAGCCGCCGGTCGTCGCTCCGAGCAGGCCGGTGAGCCAGCCGATCACCAGCGTGTAGCCGCCGCCGATAGCGACCCCCCGCCATCGTCGCGGGCGACCTCGCACCGTCAGGCCGATCCAGACCGCGGCTGTGAGACTAGTGACGATCCAGACAACGGGATAGCTGAGTGATCGGCCCGTGGTGATCACCGCATCGGTGAGTCGAAGATACGTTGCGATCGCTGTCAGGAGCGCGACCGTCGCGACGACTGCGGTGGCAACCGCCGCCCGGATCGGCGACCGCACCGACGACCAGACAGCGGCTGAGTGGGACATAAAACGGAGGGTGTGGCTCTCGGTGCGGTTACGACCGCCGCTCGTTGAGGATCATCGCTGAGACCTGAAACAACCCGACGCTGAGCCCGAAGGCGACGACGGCGACGAAGATGATCGTCCCGATAAAAAACACCGCTCCGTTGGTGTCAATACCGGCCAGCAGACCAAGCGCGCTGCGGGTTTCCCAGAGGATGACAAACAGCACGGCACTCCCAAGGAGGATGCCGCCGGGGGAGGCGTCTCTCATGGCACCACCCCCACGATCGCGGCGACAACACGGCTGGCGGCATCGCTCACGGCACTGATCGAAACAAGCCCGTTGGCCGCATCAACAACCATCGGGACAGCCTCGACGCCGGGGTCGACGATCCCGCTGTCGGTGATGATGCTGGCCAGCGGCAGGATGTAGGCCAACACAACCAACACCATAGCGATGCCGAACCAGAGTGTGAGATTATCGAGTACCTTCGGGGAGTCCGCAGCCGGCGACAGCGGCTCCGACAACTGCTTGCCGAGGCCACTCATCCGTGGGGTACCGGTCGACAGCGCGATGTTGCTGACAAACAGGATCGTCGAGAGGAACAGCAGCGTGCCCCCGAGGGCCAGCTGCAGCCGAAGCTCGGTGATCGAGCCGAAGGAGGCGACGAAATCAAAGCCCTGATACTGCGGTTCGGCGGTTCGCCGCGGCACGCCGAACAGTCCCATTACGTGCATCGCATTCGACATTAAGGCCATCCCGACAAACCACAGTACGACCTGTGTCAGCGCGATCGGCCGGCTAAAGATCGGCTTGTTCGTGATCTGGGGCCACAGCCAGTAGGTTGACGCCATGAACGTCAGCGCGACAGCGGTGCCGACGGTGAGATGGAAGTGTCCCGGCACCCAGATCGTGTTGTGGATGAGGTAGTTGATGTTCATCCCGGCGTTGACCATCCCGCTGAAGCCGCCTGCGGCGAACATCAGGCCTGCCAGTGCCATGCCTGTAAAGGCCGGATTGCGCCACGGCAGCGCGCGTAGCCACCCGAAGAGACCACTGCCGCCGCGCTGGCGAGCCCCGTGTTCCATGCTGGCGACGACGGTGAAGGCCGTCAGCAGACTCGGCAGCAGTAGGAACATCGTATTCGTCATCGCGATCATCTTGAATCCTTCCGCGATGCCGGGATCGACGTACTGGTGGTGGATCCCGACCGGCGTCGACAACAGCAGGAACAACACGAAGACGACACGGGCCAGCGGGTCGCTGAACAGCCGCCCACCCGAGATGCTCGGTAGGACGGTGTACCAGAGCATGTATGCTGGCATCAGCCAGAAGTAGACGACCGGGTGGCCCCAGAACCAAAACAGCGTTCGCGTCAGTAGTGGATTGACGCTATCGAGGAGGCCAAGCGACCACGGCAGGAGGAAAACGACGACGGCGACGGCGACGCCGATGGTGGCGATATACCACATCAGCATCGTCGTCAACACCATAAACGTCTGGAGTGGAATGCGCTCGTCGGGGTTGTCCTGCTTCCAGGCGTACCACGCCCGGAACCAGTCGGCCCCGGCCAGCCATGTGCCGATAATAAAGATCGCCAGCCCCCCGTAGAACAACGGATGAGCCTGCATCGGCGCATAGAACGTAAACAGCACGTCGGCACTGATATCGCTCGAGGGAACGAACCCGCCGAGAATCGCCACAACCGCCATCAGCGTGCCGATGGCCATCAGCCCGTACCAAGCCCACGTATACCGGATATCAACGAGCGGTCGGTCGAGGCTTCTGACGGTCGCCCACGTGAACACCCCGACGAGGAAGAAGATGGTAAACGAGACAACCATCAGCACGCCGTGGGCCGTCAACACGGTGTAGTAGTACTGTGAGTCGAGGAACCGGAAGACATCCGTTCGGTGGAGCGCTTGGATGAGCCCAAAGATCGCCCCGAGGAACAGCGCGATAAAGGAGCTGATCAGCGACGCTCTGACGACCGATGCTTCCTGCGGGAAGCGGTCGATAAAGCTCGGCGTGCCGGTTTCAAGCGCCTCAGACATCATTCGTCACCTCCTTGCGTAAATTCGTCTTGTGGTTGGACAACAACTGACCCCTCCATCGTGTGGTGGCCTGCCCCGCAGTATTCGTGACAGAGCAGCCCGTACTCACCGGGCTCGTTGAACTCGACGGTCAGCTCGGTCACCTGCCCGGGAACCACCATCGCGTTGGCGTTTGTGCCGACGATCTCGAAGCCGTGGATCACGTCCGGCGAGGTGACGAAAAATGTCACCGTGCTGTTGGCCGGCACCGTGATCGGATCAGGCCTGAAGATGAACTGCTGGGCGATAACGTAGGCCTCGTATTCGTTTTCGCCGACCTGCTCGACCCGAGGCTCGCTGAACCGCGGATCTTCGTCTAACGCGCTTGCGTTGACTGTGCCCCCGTCGTCGGAGATCATGTCGACCCCGACGGCTGTTGCGCCGTATGTGACCGTACTGATGAAGCCGACGATCAACAGGATCGCGGCCATCAGCCAGACCTTTTCGTAGTTGTGAATGTTCATTTTTACACAACGGTTAGTTCGTTGCCAAGGAACTCAACGAAGTACATGAAGACCCACATCACGAGCAGGATCACAAAGTACACGCCGATCAGCGCGAGTGTGCCCTTTGGATCATACTCGTCGTGACCGATCTCTCTGACCACTTGTTCCTCTCCCATATTTCGGCGTTTGCGCAAATAGCACATAAAAATAGCGGGGTGACTCAGCAGATAGGAATCGGGACAAACAGTTATGAATGCTGAGTTGCAACCACTGCCGCAATGGTTTCACCACGGATTGCGACACTGCTCACGCTTGCCGCGCTGCCGGCGATCGGCTACTACACGCTCGTCGACGAACAGATCGTCGCTGTCTCGCTGGTCAACATCCTCATCATCGCCGCCGCACTGTTTACCGCGTTTGGCCCGCTTTCCGACGACGCCGATCACAGCCACGGTCACGCCTGACTGAACTCCCCGACAACGCCGGGCTCGCTGGCGACAACCGGCCTGCGGCTGTCTCGACAGCATCAACGCGGCTTCCCCTGTATGAGCACCTGTACGCTCTGTGAGCTGCCGACGCCCGATCCGCCGATCACTGACGAGGCCGTCGACGGCGACTTCTGTTGTCACGGTTGTCTGGCGGTTGCTCGATCGGTCGGCTCTGTCGAGGATGCAAGCCCGGAAGACGCACGCGATGAACTCCAATCCGGCACCGATCCTGACGACCTGCCGGACGAGTACGACGAGCAGTACCTCCATGTCGATGGCATGCACTGTGCCACCTGTGAGGCGTTTCTCGAATCAACCGCCGTCGAGAATGACGGCGTCGGTGCGGCAAGTGCAAGCTACGCGACGGACACGCTGAAACTCCACTACGATCCCGACGCCATCGACGNCGACCGGCTGCCGGAGTTGGTTTCGGGCTACGGCTACGACGCCACCGAACGCGCCCTGAGCGACGACACCGCGATGGCCGGCGATGTCGCCGTCGCCAANTTCCTCATCGGTGGTGGGTTCTTCGGAATGATGACGATGATGTGGTACGTGCTGTTCATCTATCCCAAGTACTTCGGCTTTGAGCCGCTGATCGATCTCAGCGGGTTTGATGGGCTGTATCTGTTCACCCAGCTGTGGCTGTTGGCGTCGCTCGTGTTGTTTTACACCGGGTATCCGATCCTCCGGGGGGCGTATGTCAGCCTCAAGGCCGGCGAGCCGAACATGGATCTCTTGATCGCTGTCGCCGCCGTGGGCTCCTACGGGTACAGCACGCTGGCGATGGGGTTGGGCCGTACCGACCTCTATTTCGATGTCACCGTCGCCATCATCCTGGTCGTCACCTTCGGCAACTACTACGAGACCCGGATCAAACGCCGGGCGTCGGATCTGCTCTCGGAGCTGACGGCGATTCAGGTCGACGAAGCTCGGCGGCCGGATGGCACGACTGTTCCTGTCGCGGAGGTGCAACCAGGCGACAAGCTCCTCGTCCGACCGGGTGATCGGATCCCGGTTGACGGCACGGTCGTCGACGGTGTCGCCGCCGTTGATGAGGCACTGGTGACCGGTGAGTCGTTGCCCCGCACGAAACGCGCCGGCGACCTCGTTCGCGGTGGCACCGTCGTCACCGACCAGCCGCTGACGATCGAAGCCGGCGATGACGCCGACAGCACGCTGGATCGCCTCGTTGAGCTCCTCTGGGATATCCAAAGCAGTTCCCCGGGTGTTCAGCGATTCGCCGACAAGTTGGCGACGATCTTCGTCCCACTCGTGTTGACGATCGGCGCGGTCGCCACGGGTGGCCTGATCGCAATCGGCACGCCGCCGACGGCCGCGCTGCTCACCGGGCTCACCGTGATCATCGTTTCCTGTCCCTGCGCGCTCGGCTTGGCGACACCGTTGGCGGTTGCCCGCGGGATTCAGACAGCCGCCGACCACGGGCTGGTCGTCGCCAGCGATACTGTCTTCGAGCGGCCGATCGATCTTGATGTGATCGCCCTCGATAAAACGGGGACGTTGACGACCGGCAAGATGGAAGTCACCGAGACGGTCGCCGACGACCCCGAGGCCGTCTTGTCGGCGGCTGCCACCCTCGAACGCGCAGCCGCTCATCCGGTCGCCGATGCGATCGTCGCGGCAGCCGCCCCCGATGTGTCGGCAGCAAGCCAGCCAACAGATGAGGAGCCGCCGTCGACGGCGACTGATGGCGGCGTGGCGACCGCCGGCTGGGCCGACACCGACGCCTCGATCGAGACGGTCGACATCTTAGAGCGTGGCGTCCGCGGCGAGGTCGACGGTGCGGACACACTCGTTGGCCATCGATCACTGTTTGGCGAGGGAGAGTGGAACGACCCTGAAGAGTATCTGGTGGCCGCCGACCGCATCGCCGAGAACGGCGCGGTCGCTGTCGTCGTCGGCTGGGACGAGACGATCCAGGGGGTGATCGCTGTCGGCGATGAGCCGAAAGCCGACTGGGAGGGCGTCGTCAGCGAGCTTGCGGCCGACGACCGCGAGATCGTTGTTCTCTCCGGTGACAACGAGGCCGCAACGCAGGCGTTCGGCGAGCATCCGGCTGTCGACCACGTGTTCGCCGGTGTGCCGCCGGAGGCGAAGGCGGCGACGGTGCGGGAGCTCCAGTCGAAGGGTCGGGTGGCGATGATCGGCGACGGGAGCAACGACGCCCCGGCGTTGGCGACGGCGGATCTCGGAATCGCGTTGGCGACGGGGACGAAACTTGCAACCGACGCCGGCGATGTGGTCGTCGCCGATGGCACGCTTGAGGCGGTGCCCTCGCTGCTAACAATCATCAAGAAGACAAATAGCCGCATCACCCAGAATCTCGGCTGGGCACTCTGTTACAATGCGGTGGCGATCCCGCTTGCGGCCGCCGGCCTTCTGAATCCACTGTTGGCCGCGGTGGCAATGGGGACGAGCAGTCTGTTGGTCGTGGTGAACTCGACGCTCCGGCCGCTGGATTGATCACCTACAGACGGCTGGAGAAGTATGCCGCAGCCGTATGCGTCGTGTCGCTCTATTCGAATGCGAGCTTCGTGCCGTCGTGTCGCCGCGTTTTGCCACGATCCGAGCACTTCTCCAAAACAACAAAGGTGGAGGTCTCGACTGATCGAATCTTGTATTCGTGGATGTAAACTGCTTTTTGACCACTTGTATCATGTCTTGTCGAGTACACATGATATTAATAAGTCTAGTGGCTAGTAGCTTTGTTGTCTTTAGATTCAATCATGTGGCTTAATTCTGATAAAACTGAGTTTGTGTCGGGAAAAGCGCGCGTTTGGAGATGATCATCCGCCAAACAGACTGCCACACTGACCGGTACAACTGGATGCTGCAGCACCTCTCTCAGCATAGGTAGCCTGCTTCTGCAACGGTAAGATAGTCCGCTGTTTCAGTGGAATATGGTTCGAGAGACAGTGATTCTATAGGGCAGAGACAGCCCAACCGGTGTGCGTTCAATCATGGCTTACTGGGTGCCGCCGCCGGCG
>P_A23_Liq_1_FmtDRAFT_1000180_pt1 | contig 11575 bp, 10 predicted proteins | sample PonA231FremontCA_FD_10235 | JGI IMG/M metagenome (IMG submission 10235) | reverse complement strand
CGGTTCCAGCGGGTGGCGGCCGCTCAGCAGGCGGCCGCGCGAGGGACGTTCGACGACGCCGCCGCGGCGGGACTGACGAACGACGAGATCGCCGCCGTCGCGGAGACGGATGTCGAGGACGTGGCCGAGACGGTGCCGGACCGGTCGTTCAAACAGGTCGACACCTGTGCCGGCGAGTTCGCCGCCTCGACGCCGTACTACTACTCGGCGCGCGACCCGGAGTACCTCGTCGACGGGGGCGGCACGGTGAGTGAGCCGGGCACGACGGACGACGACACCACCACTTCCTTCGCGGGGAGTGCGGGTGACGAACTCCAGGTCGACACGGACGCGGAGAGTGTCGTCGTCGTCGGCGGTGGCCCGATCCGGATCGGGCAGGGGGTCGAGTTCGACTACTGTGCGGTCCACGCTGTCCAGGCGTTCCGCGAGGCCGGGGTGGACGCCCACGTCGTCAACAACAACCCCGAGACGGTGTCGACGGACTACGACACCTCCGACGGGTTGTTCTTCGAGCCGCTGACACCAGAGGAGATTGCCGACGCCGTCGCCGCGACGGACGCAGACGGGGTGGCGGTGCAGTTCGGCGGGCAGACCTCCGTCGAGGCGGGCGAGCCGTTGCAGGCGGTCTTCCAGCGGCGTGGGCTGGACTGTGAGATCTTGGGGACGAGCCCGGCGGCGATGGATCTCGCGGAGGACCGCGACCGGTTCAACCGGCTGCTCGACGACCGCGGGATCGACCAGCCGGCCGGCGGCACCGCCGAGTCGGTCGACGAGGCGTTCGATCTCGCCGACGAGATCGGCTACCCGGTGCTCGTGCGGCCCAGCTACGTGCTCGGTGGGCGGGCGATGGAGATCGTCGACGGCGAGTCACAGTTGCGAGCGTACGTCGAGGAGGCGGTGCGGGTGTCGCCGGACCACCCGATCCTCGTCGACGAGTTCCTCGACGACGCGGTCGAACTGGACGTGGACGCCGTCGCCGACGGCGAGGATGTTCTGCTGGGCGGGATCATGGAGCACGTCGAGCCCGCGGGAGTCCACTCCGGTGACTCGGCGTGTGTGATCCCGCCGCGGTCGTTGTCGGCGGCGACGGAGGCCCGGGTCCGCGAGGTCGTCGAGGAGATCGCGGACGCACTCGACACGGTCGGGCTGTTGAACGTCCAGTTGGCGGTGCGGGAGACGGACGACGACACCGCGGGCGAGGTGTTCGTGTTGGAGGCGAACCCGCGCTCCTCGCGGACGGTGCCGTTCGTGTCGAAGGCGACCGGCGTTCCGATCGCCAAACTCGCGGCGCGGGTGATGGCCGGCACGTCGCTGGCGGAGTTGGACGTCGACGAACGGGTGCCCGGACAGTACAGCGTGAAGGAGGTCGTCCTCCCGTTCGACCGGCTCCCGGATGCCGACCCACGGCTCGGCCCGGAGATGAAGTCCACCGGCGAGGTGATGGGGACCCACGAGACGTTCGGCCGGGCCTACGACAAGGCCCAGATCGCCGCCGGGGCGGCACCACCGACGGCGGGGACGGCCGTCGTCGAGATCGACGATCCGGCGCTGCGCGACGGGTTCGGCGACCACTACGACCTCGAAGAGCCGGCAGACACCCCGGCGGCGATTCGGGCCGGCGAGGTAGACTACCTCGTCTCGACGGACCGGGCGTCGTTGCGCGCGGCCGTCGACGAGGAGGTGCCGTACGTCTCGACGGCTGCGGCCGCAGAGGCGGTGCTGGCGGGGCTGGCACAGCGTGGCGAGTCGCTCGGTACGGTCGCGGTGACGGACCGCCCACGGACCGACCGGCAGTGGGGTGGACGCTGAGTCGTGTGAGCGCCCACGCCCGGGGCCGCCACGGAGTCGTCCCGGGGAACGGAGTTGTCACGTCCCGAACGGCCCGGGCTGTGCGGTTGTCGCAGCGTTACGTACTTACCGTCGCGACGCGAACTGTGAGTATCGAATGAGGCGCGACTACTTCGAACTCGAGGTCGACAGCGTCGACTGGGTCGACACCGACGCCGACCCCAGCCGACCGCACGTCTACATCGACTTCCACGGCCCAGACGGTGTTCTCCGCGATCGGCTGACGGACGCCGACGGTGATCTCCTCGACGCGGAAGCGACGGACGTGGCGTTCCGGCTCCAGGAGTCCCACGAGACGGATCCGGAGGCACCCGGCGTCGTGGGCGTGACGAACCGTATCACCGGCGAGTTCATCGTCGAGTTGAACGAGGCGGCCGACGACGTGCTCCAGTTCATCCGTGCCGCCCGCGAGTACGGCGAGAGTGTCGGCGACGACGACGGCGAGTTCGCCGTCGAGATCGCCGTCGACGGCGACGTGCTCGTCACCTACCAGAAGGAGACGTTTCTCGTGTACGACGCCGAGGGGAACCTCATGCGGACGGAGAGTCTGATCCCCTCCGGCGTCGAACTGTAGCTCACCGGCTCGCGCGCTTCCAGGTCCGCAGGTCGATCACCGCGCCGCCGTGTTCGTCTGGATCCGCCTCGCTCGCGGCCCACGTGAACATCTCCGAGACGCGTTCGGGGTCGCGACCGCTCCCCTCGCCCGTCAGTGCCGTCGCCACCAGCCCCAGGTCGAGCACGAACGCCGCGGTGCCGGCGTCGGTGTCGACGTGGAACTGCCGAGCGACGGCCTCCGCGCCGGCCTTCGAGACCGCGTACGCGCCGATTCCGGGCTTGGCCTCGCGTGCGACCCCGCCGGACGGAACCAGCAGCCGTGCACCCTCCGCGAGGTGTGGCACTGCCTCGGTGAACGTCCCGAACACGCCACGGACGTTCGTCTGGTAGCTGTCGTCGAAGACACTGTACGACTCCTCGCCCACCGGCGCGTCACCGGGGTCACCGTGGAAGACGGCGGCGTTGGCGACGACCACGTCGATCCCGCCCTCGCCGTGTTCCGCGGCCGTCTGCATCAGCCGTTCGAGGTCGTACTCGTCGCGCACGTCTGCACGCTGACCGATCACGCTCCCCGGCGCGCCGGCGTCGAGTTCCGCGGCGGCCTCCTCGACCGTCTCTGGATCGCGGGCGCAGATCACCACGTCGGCTCCCTGTGCGGCGAACTCTCCGGCGGCTGCGCGTCCAACGCCTCGTGTCGCTCCCGTCACGACGACCGTCTGTCCGTCCATACGTGTCGGTGGAGCGGGAGCTACTTAGCCGCGGCGTAGTCGGTGGCCGTCGTGTCGTTGCCCGGGCTCTTCTGGACTCGCCCACGTCGCCGTCGCTCCCGTCTCGAACTGTCCGACGGTCGAGAGTGTGAGAGACCCCACCACACCAGAGACAGCGTACCACGTTTTATACACGTCGCCGCCGTACCAGTGTCTATGTCACGACCCGCTTCGAGTCCCGGCCGCGACCCACGCGACATGACCTCTGTCGCGGGCGACGACGTGGTCGTCGTCGGGAGCGGTTTCGGTGGGCTCTCGACGGCCTGTTACCTCGCAGACGCCGGCGCGAACGTCACCGTGCTCGAGAAGAACGAGCAGTTGGGTGGTCGGGCGTCCGTGCTCGAACGGGACGGCTTCCGGTTCGACATGGGGCCGTCCTGGTACCTGATGCCGGACGTGTTCGAGAACTTCTTCGGTCACTTCGGGAAGTCGCCCGACGACTACTACGAGTTGGAACGGCTCGACCCCCACTACCGGATGTTCTTCAAGGACGGCGACCAGGTAGACATGACGCCGGATCTCGAACGCAACAAGGAGCTGTTCGAGTCCTACGAGGACGGTGCCGGCGAGGCGTTCGACGAGTACTTGGAGAAGTCCGAGCGCAACTACGAGATCGGGATGGAACACTTCGTGTACGAACACCGCGATCGGCTGCGGGACTTCGTCGACACGGACGTGTTGCGCCACTCGTGGGGGTTGTCGTTGATCGGGTCGATGCAAGACCACGTCGAGGACTACTTCGACAACCCGAAGCTCCAACAGATCATGCAGTACACGCTGGTGTTCCTCGGCGGCTCGCCGAACAACACGCCGGCGTTGTACAACCTGATGAGCCACGTCGACTTCAACCTCGGCGTGTTCTACCCCGAGGGTGGGACGGGCGCGGTCGTCGACGCGATGGTGGATCTCGGACGCGAGTTGGGCGTCACCTACCAGACTGACGCACCGGTGTCGGAGATCGCCGGGCAACGCGGCGGGTTCGCCGTCCGGACGGAGACCGGCGACGCGTTCCTGCCGGACCGTGTCGTCTCGAACGCGGACATGGCCCACACCGAACGGGAGCTGCTCCCGGAACGGAAACGTCAGTACGACGACGACTACTGGGAGTCCCGGACGTACGCCCCGTCGGCGTACCTGTTGTACCTCGGTGTCGAGGGAGACGTGGACGACCTCGCACACCACTCGCTGGTGTTGCCGACCGACTGGGACCCACACTTCGACAAGATCTTCGACGATCCCGAGTGGCCCGACGACCCGGCCTACTACCTGTGTGTCCCGTCGAAGACGGACGACACGGTCGCCCCGGAGGGTCACTCGAACCTGTTCGCGCTCGTGCCGATCGCCGCCGGGTTGGACGACAGCCCCGAGTTGCGCGACGGGTTCCGCGACCTCGTGTTGGACGACATCGCCGAGAACACCGGTGTCGACCTGCGGGACCGGATCGTCGTCGAGGAGGCGTTCTCCGTCGACGACTTCGCCGGCCGGTACAACTCCGAGCAGGGGACCGCGCTCGGGATGGCACACACGCTGCGACAGACCGCCCCGTTCCGTCCGGGCCACACCTCGGACGTCGACGGGCTCTACTACACCGGGTCGTTCACTACCCCCGGGATCGGGGTTCCGATGTGTCTGATCTCCGGGTTGTTGACTGCCGAAGTGATGGGTCGCGAGTGACGACCGGGTGAGTTCGCGTGAGACCACCTGTGCCGAGCACCGATCCGACGCCGAGAGGGGGTGACTCGTCGTGACGGCCGCGGCGCGGAGTCGTACGACCGCCCTGGTTCGCGCGCGGTACCTGTTGAAGCTCTCTCGGCCACGGTTCTGGCCGTACCTCGCCGGCCCCGTGGTCGTCGGTGTCGCGGGGGCGGCCGCCAGCGTCTCGGAACTGTTCGCCCCGATCAACTTCCTCCTGTTCGGGTTCTTCCTGGTGCCCGCGAACGTCCAGTTGTACGGCGTCAACGACGTGTTCGACCGAGACATCGACGAGGACAACCCGAAGAAAGACGACAAGGAGGTGCGGTACGGCGGTGACCGACTCGTCCCCGCAGCGGTGCTCCTCTCCTCGGTGGCCGGGTTGGCGTTGTTCCCGCTCGTTACACCGGTGGCGTGGCCGTACCTGGCCGCGTACTTCCTGTTGGCGGTGGAGTACAGCGCTCCGCCGTTCCGGTTCAAGACGACCCCGTTCCTCGACTCCGTCTCGAACGGGCTGTACATCCTCCCCGGTGCGGCCGCCTACGCGGTCGTCGCCGGCAGCCACCCGCCGGCCTCGGCAGTGGTGGGTGCGTGGCTGTGGTCGATGGGGATGCACACGTTCTCCGCGATCCCGGACATCGAGCCGGACCGCGAGGCCGGGATCGAGACGACCGCGACCGTGCTCGGGGAGACGCGAACCTACGCCTACTGTGGGCTGACGTGGTTGGCCGCCGCGGTCGCCTTCGGATTCCTCGACACACGGATCGCGCTGCCGTTGTTGGCGTACCCGGTCGTCGTGTTCGGGATCTACTGGTCGGAGATCCCCGTCGACCGGGCCTACTGGTGGTACCCCGCGCTGAACACGGTCGTGGGCGCACTGCTGACGATGGGGTTGCTCACGCGGATCGTCCCGCCGGAGGCGGTGTTGCCGTGAGCGCGACTGGGGTCGCAGACTGGCTGCCGGACTCTCGCGGGGAGTTGGAGCGCCGGCTCGACAGACTCGTCGTCGACAACCGGTTCACCATCTCCGCGTTCTTCCCGCTCAACGGGATCGTCCTGTTGATCGCCAGCGCCGAGGGGTGGCTCCCGGAGCCGATCGCGTTCCACGGGCTGTTGATCCTCTCGGGGACGATCGTCATGCGGTCGCCGTTGATCGCCGGTATCGCACCGACCGCGAGCCGGAAGACCGTCGCCGCGGTCGGACTGCTCGCGGCGTACGCCTACGGGATCGAGTACGTCGGCGTCCACACCGGCTGGCCGTACGGCTCCTTCGAGTACGTGGTGGACCTCGGGCCCATCGTTGGCGGCGTCCCGCTCGGCCTCCCGGTGTTCTTCATCCCGTTGGTGGTGAACGCCTACCTGCTGGTGGTACTCCTGTTGGGTGAACGCGCCCGGAACACAGTCGTCAGGCTGTTGTCCGTGATCGCGCTCGTCCTCACGATGGACGTGGTGCTCGATCCGGGCGCGGTGGCACTCCAGTTCTGGGACTACGCCGACCCCGGCGCACCCGTGTTGGGTGGTGCCCTCTCTGCTGCCGGCGGGTTCTACGGCGTCCCGGTGTCGAACTACGCCGGCTGGGTGTTGTCGGCGACGGTCGCGGTCGTCCTCCTCGACTGGGGGTTCGACCAGGCGGCGATCCGGGACCGACTCGACGACTGTGTGTTCATGCTCGACGACATGGTCAGCTTCGTGATCCTCTGGGGTGGGCTCAACCTCTGGTTCGGCAACTACCTCCCGGCGGTCGTCGCGGGCGTGATCGGCGTCGGGCTCTGGTGGACCGACCAGTTCGACGCCGACTTGGTCGCCTCCGAGTTCGGGTCGGAGAGCTAGTCCTCGTCCGACAGCCACTCGACGAACTCGCGCCGTCCCTCCGGGGTGATCCGGAACGGGACGTTCCGTTTCTTCTCACTACGTGGGTCGTTCTGGATCAGTCCGTCCTGTCGGAGCCCGTAGAGGAAGGTGCCTCCCCAACTCTCGATCGGGAGCATCTCCTGTTCGATCAGAGTCTGTTTCGTCTCTTGATTGTCCAGATACGGGTCGCCAGTCCGTTCTTTCTCGATCAGCCCGTACCCCAACAACGCGTACTTCGGGTCGGTCTCCAACGGGTCGTCGACGTGTGTCCCCGCTTCGTCAATGTAGAAGTAGTCCCCGAGCGCGACTGGATCGACGTTGAGTCCGTCTGCAGCCTCCTGGATCTCCTCGCCGACATTACTCAGTGGTTCTCGAGACGGTGGCTTTGCTGTAGAGTCATCACTGTCTCCGTCTGTTTCCGAGTCTTTCTGTACGTGCTGGTCAGTGCTTGAGCTCTCGGCACTCTCCTTGTCTCGCTCGGTGGCAGAGAGATCCGCAAGATCGTCGGCCAAATCGGCCACAGTGTCTATTTCCTCTTTCACGAACTCCTCCGATCCTCGCACGCTGATCTCTGCGCCTCGCACGCTGATCTCGACGTGAGCGTTAGGGTCGTCTCTCATTCTCGTGTCACCAGCCTACTCTGCTATTCTGTTGATCTGTGCATATAGCTTGTGGTGCTGTGCCTCGTGCTCTCTCTGATGACTGGTCCATCGTCTCACCATTGTGAGGAGAGAGAGCGGCCTACGAGCCGTCTGGCCCACCTCAGAGGAGGAGCAGCAAGATGGCGCACAGTGTGACTGTGCCTCTCCCTGTGAGCACTCGCTTGCTAAGAAGTAATTAGTCACCTATAGACAGAGTGATTGCCTTATCGACACTGCGCGTATTACGTTAGTACGACTGCGTAGTTGGCGATAGAGCGAGACACAGACTTACTCGAAGCAGAATCTGTCTTACCATCTCTGTGTCCTACACTTTCAGAAACTGCTCAAGTGTGGCTATCAGTAGAGACGACGAGGGAAGTGACAGAGACAACCACACAGAGGAAGAGTTAGCTTTTGCCAGTCGGCGTCTGCTCGCGCTACGCTGTGCGCAGCGAGTGGCTGTCTCAGCACCCTAATTAGAGCATTTCGCCATCCTCTCTGCACTGGTCACCGAAGGGTTATTGTGGTTCTTCGAGCCTTGCACAAGAGTTAATAGCTGATAGCTCCACGTGTCTAGTCGTCGTCGGAGTAAGTCGACGGCGATAGTAGAACGCCTGCGTTCGTACAACCTTGGCGGGGAATAGCGAACGCAGGCGGACGTTCGCAACTCACCCCCATGCCGGTCTGGGATTCCAACACCGACAGAGGCGAGTGTGCAAATGTACACTGTGTCTTCTCGGTGTTAGCAGTTTCGGCCGGCACCAACACACGTGAGAATACGTAACGAAGCCCGCCGAACAGTCGTGCAGTACCTCCAGACAGCCAACGAACCGAAGTCGGTCCAGCGAATCGCGGACGCGACAGGTGTCACAATTGCCCGTGTCGTTCGAGCGACACGCCTCCTCGCCGACGACTCGACGACCCCGGTCGAAGAAGTTCTGGGAACGGGGCGGGGAAGAGAGGCCTGTGTCGACCTGCTGATGAACCAGACCCTCAACCCAGGTGTCGAAACGTTGCGGCTCGCCGAACTCCGGCGGCGGGTCGTGTACGACGGCCTCGGAGCGCCGACGGCGGTCTACCGGTGTCCGTAGACCGACGACGGTATGAGCCACACCGACCCAGTCGGTGTATGAGCGAGTACGCCGTCGTCGTCGTCGAGCCGGAGACCCCCGGCAACGTCGGGACGATCGCCCGCTCGATGAAGAACTTCGGCGTCACCGACCTCCAGTTGGTCGACCCACCCGAGATCGAGGAGGGGTCGGAGGCGTACGGCTTCGCCGGCCACGCACGCGAGGACGTGTTACCGAACGCCGACACGGTCACCTTCGAGGAGGTTGTGTCGTCGTACCACACGGTCGGGTTCACGGGGATCACCGCCGAGGACGCCACCAGCCACACCCGGTTCCCGTACACCACGCCCGCAGAGCTACGCGAGTCGTTGGCGACCGTCGAGGCAGACACCGCACTCGTCTTCGGCCGGGAGTCGCGCGGGCTGAACAACGAGGAACTCGCGCGACTCGACCAGGTGGCGTCGATCCCGGCGAACCCCGACTACCCCGTGCTCAACCTCGGGCAGGCCGCGACGGTCGCGTTGTACGAACTCCAGGAGCTGTTTCTCGATGTCGACCACCTCCCGGAGAAGGCGAGTCAACGCGCCGGCGAGCCGGCGATCGAACGGCTGTACGACCAGTTCGACCGGTACCTCGACGCCGTCGAGAGCCGCGACCACAAACGCGCGAAGGCGAGCCGGCTCCTCCGGCGAGTGTTGGGTCGTGCCCACCCGACCACCCGCGAGGTGACGACCCTGACGGGACTGTTCCGGAAGACCGCCAACCGGTGGGACGTGACGACCGACGAGGAGGCGGGAGCCGACGGGACGGCAGACGACGGAGCGACGGCTGGTCCCGACGGAGCGGCGAACGGTGAGACGGGCGGTCGCGGCGACGACCACGACGCCGAGTGACCCCGTCGGCTTTTTGTCGGGTGCCCCACCACCCCGCGTATGGACGACACCGGCAGCGACGACACGACGGCCAGCGACGAGACAGACGACGACTCGCTCACGTACGCAGACGCGGGGGTCGACATCGACGCGAGCGAGGCGGCGACGGCGGCGCTCGTCACCGCGACGGGCGCGGGTGATGGCGACACGACCGGGGCAGACGGGGCGTACGCGGGGTTGATCGAGGCCGGCGACGGGTATCTGGGACTCGCCACGGACGGGGTCGGCACGAAGCTGTTGGTCGCCGAGGCAGTGGGCGACTACTCGACGGTCGGGATCGACTGCGTGGCGATGAACGCGAACGACCTCGTCGCGGCCGGAGTCGAGCCGACGGCGTTCGTCGACTACCTCGCGGTCGAGGAGCCGGGCGAGGACGTGGCCGAGCAGATCGGCGAGGGGTTGGCCGTCGGTGCCGATCGTGCCGGTGTCGCCCTACTCGGAGGGGAGACGGCGGTGATGCCGGAAGTGATCCGGGAGCTGGATCTGGCGGGGACCTGCGCGGGGTTCGCGACGGACGAGCAGTTGTTCGACGGCACTGCACGGGACGGTGACGCGCTCGTCGGGTGGGCCGCCACAGGGGTCCACTCGAACGGGCTGACACTCGCACGGGAGGCGGTGACCCGCGACCACGACTACACCGACCCGGCTCCGTTCGGCGACTACGACACGCTCGGCGCGGCGTTGTTGGAGCCGACGCGGATATACGCCGACCTGTTGACGCCGATGCGGGACCACGACGTACGGGCGGCGGCACACGTCACCGGCGGCGGCTGGCGGAATCTCGAACGGCTCGGGAGCCACCACTACCGGGTCACCGACCCGTGGCCGACGAAGCCCGTCTTCGAGTTCGTCCAGGAGGCAGGTGAGGTGTCCGACACGGAGATGCACCGCACGTTCAACATGGGGACAGGGTTCGTCGCCGCCGTCGACTCCGGGCGGGCAGACGACCTCGCGGGGGCCACCGGCGGGCGCGTGATCGGCCGCGTAGCGAGCGACGAGAACGGGACGGGGAGTGGCGACGACACCGGCGGCGACGCGGCGGCCGTCTCGATCCGGGGGCTGGAGCTGTGACGAGTGATGGCACAGTGGGTGGCGACGACACAGCAGGTGACGACGACGTGTTCACCGCGCCGGAGGCCGCCGACGCGGAGACAGCGCTCGTGGCGGCCCGGACGCTCGCGGACGACGACTTGCTCGGGTCGATCGTCGCAGATCGAGGGGTGTTGGCGTTAGACCCCGCGAGTGACCTCTTCGAGCGGCTGGTCGTCTCGATCCTCCGCCAACAGGTGTCGGTGGCGTCGGCGGCCGCGACTCGCGACCGACTGTTCGACGCCGTCGAGGTGACACCGCAGGGCGTGCTCGCGGCCGACCCGGAACGGCTCCACGAGGCGGGACTCTCCCGACAGAAGACCCGGTACGTGCGTGCCGCCGCCGAGGCGTTCCGCGACGAGGTGTACGCGAAAGCCGCACTGGCAGACTGCTCGAACGAGACGATCCGCGACCGACTGACGGAGATCACTGGCGTCGGGCCGTGGACGGCGAACATGCAGCTCCTGTTCACTTTTGATCGCCCGGACGTGTTTCCGGTCGGCGACCTAGGTGTCAGGCGGGGGGTCGAACGACTCACCGACACGGAACCGTCGCGAGGCGAGATGCGGGAGACGGCTCGGCGGTGGGCCCCGTTCCGCAGCTACGCGAGTCTCTACCTCTGGGCGCTGACGGACTGACTCTCCCCTGCCGGGTGGAACCGACCGTCCGTCGGCGTCTCACAGTTCCGTTCCGCGACCGAAACGCTTGACTGACTGGCTGGTCAGCTAGTCGTACGGACGGCCGGCCCCGTGCGTCCGCTCCAGCGGGGTCGGTAGCACACAGATGACAGAGACGACGACACACGACGGAGATCCCGAGGCTGATCTCACGGCAGAGTTGACAGACGCACAGGAGACGATCGTCGAGGCGACGTACGGAGCCGTCTGCGAGTACGGCTACGCGGACGTGACGATGCAGGACATCGCCGACCGGACAGACCGGAGTAAGGCGGCGCTCCACTACCACTTCGACTGCCGTGACGACCTGTTCCGGGAGTTCCTCTCGTACCTACACGCGGACTTCGTCGCGTCGACGCGCGACCCGCCCGGCGAGACGCCAGCCGAGCGGCTGGTGGCGTTGTTGCAGACGATTCTCTCGACGGACCAGGAGGCGGGTGACACGGAGAGCGT
>P_A23_Liq_1_FmtDRAFT_1000178_pt1 | contig 11602 bp, 12 predicted proteins | sample PonA231FremontCA_FD_10235 | JGI IMG/M metagenome (IMG submission 10235) | reverse complement strand
AGTGCGTCGTCGTGGACGGCCGGATCGGTGCCGTGGCCCTCCAGGATGACGCCATCCATGTCGAACAACAGGAGTTGGTCGCCGTCGGTCATATCGGGTGCTTGGGTGGCTGGCTGATCTACCTGTCGGTGGGCCATCTCAGCGCACCAGCCCCCGCGTGTAGGCTGACAGCCCCTCGGTGACGACGACAACGCCGAGGATGACCAAGAGGATCATCGCGGTCGACTGCCACGCGAAGGCGTTGACCGACTGGAACAGTTGGACGCCGATCCCGCCGGCACCGACGAAGCCAAGCACTGTCGAATCACGGATGTTGATATCCCACCGATACACAGACAAGCCGGCAAACCGCGGAATGATCTGAGGTACAACACCGTATAGCAGCGTCTGGATCGGTGACGATCCCGTGGCTTGTATGGTGTTGATCGTGCACATATCGATGTCTTCGATATCCTCGGCAAACATCTTCTCGCACTTGAACTATAGTAATACTCATATATTGGTCGATAGAGCAGTTCTAACGCCTCTGTAGCGATAAATACCGCTACAGTAACATTGTACTGGAATATGTATCGCAATGGAGCTATATACAGAACAGCGATAGGTGGGCGTGTCGTGGCAGATATTAAACGACGACGGATGGTAGGGGCAAGCGGTGAGATGACACGCCCACTGACACGATTCAGTTGTGAGACACAAAAGCGTCGCTATGAGTGATATATACCGGTCTATTGCGGTGTTAGCCGTTGGAGACTCTGTTGGCGGCATGAGATAGTTGAGTCCGCTAGCTCGGCATGGACTGAGCGGTCACGTTGAGTGCAACGACCGCAACGATATCGAAAATAGCTTCCAAACGGTGACAATACGGATCGACCGCTCTCACCCGTCATAGACGTGACGTTTAGCCGGTGTACACCGCTGACTGAGCCGGCTCAAATACTATTACAACTGATAGCGACCGGAGCAAGCCCTCGATGAACCTATACCTGCCGAGGAGGTGCACAACCGGATATTGTCACCTCGATGTTTACTCCCCATCGATAACCGTCATACCCACCAGAATGAAGGGTGAAAGATTAGCGATAGTGCTGTTGAATAGCGAGTTCAGCAATATTTGCACCGTACTCTGCTGTCCGTTCAAGACTGTCTAACAGAAGTCCCCAGCGGTATGCCTCTGGAGCATGGTCACTCTCGTACAGTGCCCGATCAAGGTCGCCGATCGCCATCGTGATCTCTTCGCGTTCGGTCAGCGCGTCGTAAGCGAGGGTGACATCGGTATCGGAGAGGATCGGCTCAGTCGCATCCCAGATCAGTGAGCGAGCGTCCCGACCGAGCGATTCGATATCTTGGCCAAGATCGTCATCAGGGGCGTGCGGCTGGTTGATCGCAACGCGTGCAACCTTCTCTGCGTGGTCGGCGATCCGCTCAAGCTGTCGTGCAAGGTAGTAGTGAGCGAACAGTTCTGCTCGTGTGAATTCGAGCTTCTGAACCTCACCAAGGTCGGTGAGCGTCCGCTGAAAGTACCGACTGACCAGACGAAAGAGTTTGTCGGCTTCGGTGTCACGGTCGATAACGTTTCGTGCAAGCGTTGGATCGTCCGTGACGACAGCACTGATAGCATCCTCATGCATCGAATCAACGATCAACCGGAGACGGATCGTGCTCTTGAGTATTGAGACATTCTCGGCGTCCATCAGATTCCGGACAACCAGTTCCAACTCGTCGACTTCAAGGATCTCAAACCCTGTTAGGTCGGCGACGATCTCGCGGACTGACCGCTCTCGATCACCAACCTCGCCGGATCGATCCCGAATCTGGATCGTGTCGACCCCGATCAGATACAGCGCGGTCACCGTCTCTCGTAACTCCGCCTCACTGAGATCACCAGCAGTGATCGTGACCGCACTCCCGTCTGCGTCGGCTTTTTCGGCAGCCTCAACAAGCAACGAACCATCGGCGTTTGGATAGAGATACAACAATGACCCCGCTGTAATGTCATGTTCCTCCGCCCAGAACTTCGGCAACGATACGGTAAATGTCGTCCCACCCGAAAGCTGGACTTTCCGTGTCTCCATATCTATGATGGGGACTGAACCGTATTCGTGTAGTTGTTTGTATGTTGGTAGCATAGCGATGTAGACGGCTACATAGAGCACATACCGGTAGGGAGCCGTCGGGAGACGACTGTCGTGTACGGTGAGCAGAGCTAAACCGACCACCGGTATTGTCCTCCCACATGTCACAGGAGACGACAGCAACCGGGCAGCTCCACAGCAGAGAACAAACGCTGGCAACGGTTATTGAGGCCATCGACACCGACGCGCCGGGAACAAAAGAGGAGTTGGCCGAGGCGGTTGAGCTCTCACCAAACTACATCTCGGAGGTTCTCCAAGAGCTCAAATCAAAGGGGATGGTTCGGAAAGCCTACGTGGTCGACGACGATGCCATCTTCGAGCAGGTTGAGGATATTTCACAGCTCTGGCAGTCCGCGGTGGATGCGGAGACACAGCCGACTGACGCGCTGTTCGATCTCTTTGAGCGACTTAATCAGGTGACGCTCAAGCAGTACCGGGCAGCGAGGGCGGCCTTTTGTGGCGAACGCGTCGCCGAGAGTGCCGACCAGCTCGAACCGCTTGCCAACGAACGCTATTCGGCCGTGCTGAGCGAACTCAGATCCTATACGATCACCACCGAGTGGCCCGGCAACCGTATCGCGGCAGCACTGGCGACCATCGCGGTCAATCTCGAGATCGCGGGCGACCGTGCGTGTCTGATCGCCGATGCGGTCAAAGACGCCGACTCCGAGCCGACGGGTGCGGTTCACGAGCGGGCTGTGGAGATCTTTGCGGCCGGCGAGCAGATCAACGAACACGTCAAAGCGATTCTTTTCGATCGGGAGCTTGAGATGCTGGAGACGCTACATGCAACCGAGCGAACCGTTCACCGCGATCTCGAGGAGCTCTTCGAACTTGTGACCGCCTACGATCCTGACACCTACGGCTACCTCGTGACAGTCACCCGGACGCTCGAACGAATCATCCACTACTGGGTCAGTACCGCCGAAACCGCTGTTCAGGTTCATACGGGCGTCGATCCCGGACACGTCGGCCTATAGCCGCTCACGGAGCACTAAAAACAGCAAAGCAAAACGACGAGCGTCAGTCCACTGCCGTTGGGTCGGGCTGTGCGGGCGCATACTGATGCAGAAACGATTCGAGGTCACGAAACGAGGCAAGCCGATCGGCCAACACCTCGTGATCCCATTCCCACCACTCGGTCGCCTCGATGCGAGCCGCGGTTTCAGGATCGAACCGTCGGCGGATCAACGCGGCTGGGACGCCCGCAACGACGGTGTATGGCTCGACATCTCTGGTGACAACTGATCCCGCACCGATAACCGCGCCGGTGCCGATTTCGACGCCCGGCAGGACGACTGCTCCGTGGCCGATCCAGACATCGTGACCGAGTTCAACAGGTTGGTCGGCCCGCCACTCAAAAACCGAGGAGTCGTCTGCTCCCAGATCGTACATCGCCGAGCGATACGTGAAGTGATGGGCACTCGGGCGGTCAATCGGATGGTTTGTTGGCCCCAGGCGGGCATCACTTGCGATGTTACCAAACTTGCCGATCGTCGTGAAGTCCAGTTGCACCCGTTCCATCAGGTACGTGTAGTCGCCCAGTACTGACCGGTTGAGTCGTGCCCCGCGGTGGAGTTCAGTCCATCGGCCCAGTTCGGATTCACTGATCGAGACAGGATCGTGTAGGGTTGGTTCGGGCGAAAGCGTCTGGGTGCGGTCAAAGCCATACGACTCAAAGTAGACCATTATCAGCGTCGACCCATGGTTGACGAAAGGATCTTCCTCGGTGCAGTGGCAAACACCTCAATGATACCAGACTGCTCGATATCGTCATCCTCGCGCAGTGCCGACCGGACGCGCTGACTGACCAGCTCGACCGATCCAGCAAGCAGGAAGATGAGGATGATACAGGCCATCATCTCGGTATAGTTGAACGTCTGCCGCTGGACGTAGAGTTCGAGCCCGAGGCCGCCGGCACCGATGATCCCGAGCCCGATTGCTGCGCGGACGTTGTGTTCGAGATCAAATGCGATCCACGCGATAAACTGTCGAAACACTTGGCTCAGCATACCGAAGGAGACGATCTGTGAACTGTTCGCGCCGGTCGAACGGATCCCCTCGATCGGCCCATCTTCGATCTCTTCGAGCTCGTCGGTGAACAGCCGACCGAGATAGCCGGTCGTATCCACCATGATCGCCAAGGCACCGGTAAACGGTGTCACTCCGGCCAGCGGGATGAGGATGAGAAACCACACCAGTCCCGGGATCGCACGAATGAGACTCATTGTCGCGCGGAATCCGAAGTTGAACGGGTACGGGATAACCCGCTCGCTGGACATAACCCCAAAGAACAGCGCGAGCGGCAGCCCCAGAACCGTTCCGGCGAACGCGACGCCCATCGTGACGAACATCGCACCCCAGACGATCTGTCCACCCTCGATGGTGAGAATGAGGTTCTCTTCGATGATGAAGCTCGTATACGCACCGAGATCGACAAACGGGATTCCAAAGTACGTTGTCGGCGGGAAATACCCGAGTAAGGCCTCGTAGAACTGGTCAACCTGGCCGACAATCTCGGCAAGGCTGAACTCGATAATCCGGAGGCTGGCATAGAAAAGCAGGTAGGTAGCGATGAGCCCACCAAGCATCCAGAGGCGACGCGTTGTCTTGCGACGTTTCATATCCTGCAACTTCTCTTCGGCTGGCGTCTCACCGATCTCTGCAAGACCGAGATACGCCGCAAGTGACTCAGCCTTCGACGGTGGCGCGCTCACGCTTCGACCACCTGCTCGATCTCGTCGACAACCGCCTCGTTGTGTCCGTTCTCAACTGTGCCCGATTGCTCGGCGAGGTTGACGGTCTCAACGCTGCCGTACAGCTCATCGATCAGGGCTGGCGTGAGCTCTCCACGCCCAACGTCGAACAGTTTTTGTCCATCCCGGAGACCAATAAATCGGTCACCGAAGTGGGCAGCAACGTTTACCTGATGAAGACTGACAAGTGCCGTTACACTGTGTTCTTTTGCAGCTTTGCGGAGATACGTCATTACCGTTTCAGAGCTTGAAGGGTCAAGACTAGCGACCGGTTCGTCTGCCAACAGCAGTTGCGGATCCTGAACGAGTGCTCGGGCGATACCAACCCGTTGTTGTTGACCGCCAGACATCTGTGATACTTTTTGATGACTCTCATCTAGCAGGCCGACGGTTTCTAGGGACTCTAAGGCCCGAACCTTGTCATCCCGGGACTGCCACTGGAGCATGCTTCGGAGCATCGACACCCGACTGAGCGAGCCGGTGAGTGCGTTGAGATACGCCGAAACGCCCTCAACAAGGTTGTGCTGCTGGAAGATCATCCCAACATCCGTCTGGGAGCCGACTATCTCCTTGCCATCAAGCGAGATCGATCCCTCGGTTGGTTCGGTTAATCCGTTCACACAGCGAAGCAGCGTCGATTTGCCCGCGCCTGATTCGCCCAGCAGCACAACAAATTCGTCTTCGATCTCGAAGGATACGTCCTTGAGAGCAGTTACGTCCCCGTACTGTTTCGATAGGTTTTCGACTTTGAGTGTGCTCATGAATTGGCTAAGATAGGTATGTCTGTTATTCGCCGGGCTCGATTCCGACCGCATTCATCCGCTCGATAATCGGTTGATAGTCCTCGATCGATGTGTTGGTGAGCGTGGTGAACGGCAGCTCATCCTCGTTGTAATCCGCCGGATAATGCTGCTTAATCTGTTCCTTATCGGATCCTCGAAGCACCTCTCCGACCTCCTGTTTGATCGGAGAGTCCCAGGTTGTCCGGGCGTACATCGGCTGTTTCGGGATCGGGAACGACCACCAAACCGCTTTGAACCGTGGTTGTTCTGTCCCCATTGTCTCAAGAAAAGAACTGTTTTCGTTGACACGGTCAGGCACCTCGCTGCCCTCCGCAAGGTGTGGGATACCGTTGCCACCCCAGGTCGTCGCGCCGTCGGCTTGCCCCTCCGCGACCCGCTGGAGAGCCTGATCGTGGTCGGTCCAGCTACCCTCGAAGTCGACCGGGTCGCCTTTCGGTGCCTCGCCGATATCGAGTCCGGCCTCCTGGAGGGAGTACAACGCAAAGATAGAGCCACTGGTTGAAAGTCGGTCTGCGAATGCCCATGTCCGTCCCTCGACATCAGCCGGCCCTTGGATCTCGGATTCCTCCGGCGGTACCACCATCAGCGAGAAATAAAACGCCGACCCACCGGTGACGGTTGAGCCGTAGATATCCATCTTATCGGGATTCGCCAACACCGTTACGTCGTCCATCCCGATCTCAGCCTGCTCGCTTTCGAGTGCCGGGAGGATCGCCGAGTAGTCCGTTGGAACCGTCATCTCGAACGTTACCCCGTCGATCTCGGCGTTAAGCAGGTTCTGGACAGGTTTGTACCGTCGACGGGCGTCTGCCGGCGTGCCCGGCGTCAACAGCATCGTCACGGTGTTTTCGTCGTCACCACTACTTCCGATAACGCCACCGCAGCCTGCCAGTCCTGCGGTGAGTGCGGTCGCCGCACTGCCGAGGGCAAACTTTCGACGGCTGACTGATCCTGTCTTGTTGTCGCTGATCGGCATCGATTCCTTTGAATCGACATCACACTGTCTGTTAGACATCAAGTTGGTGCTGGAAAATGAGGCTAATAACTGTTCATTGGGTAGAGTCCGAAGCCCACGTATCGGCTGTGTTTAATATCGGTTTACTCCACCAACCACTGTAAGAGGTACAGACCCGTCTGGACGCTGTAACCCGGTCGGTGGTTACAACCTCGACGACGAGTAGCCCATAGAGAGTCCCGAGAGAAACTTTATCAGGTCGTTTCGGTGTGCTTCGGCCGAGTACATGTCTGATCCGCACGATAGATCCGACCGGTTTGAACTGATCGCCGCTTGCGACGAGGAGACGCTCGCTGGCTTCGCCAACGAGGTGCTCGAAGACGACCCACCGTTGTCGATCCGACAGGATCCACGACCACAGTTACTGATGCAACAGGTTCAGGAACCGGTCGAGCGTCGACCGTTCAACCTCGGCGAGGTCGTCGTCACGCCCGCGGAGGTTGAACTCGAAGGGACGCGTGGGTTCGCGATGATCCCCGGCAAGAACGAACGGGCCGCGCTTTCCGGTGCTATCGTCGACGCTGCCGTGGCCACAAACCACGACCGCACACCGGCTATCGTCGAGAGCCTCCGGGCGGCCGACGCCCAACAGCGCGCCAAGCGTCGCCAGTCGTGGGCCGAGAGCCGCCACACCACCGTCGACTTCCAGACGATGGAGGAGCAACAGTGAGAGCACTCGGGATCGATCCGGTTCACGATACGCGTCAGACGTTCGATGGATTGCTCTCGGCGATGAGCCGACCCGGGAGTGTTCACGCTGTGCCGGCTCCCGCCGACCACGCGATCATCGCAACGCTTGTCGACCACGAGGTGACAGCTGCGACCGACGACGAAACGCTTCGGACGGTGCTCTCGGGACAAGGCCGGCTCAACCCCGCCACACCGGCCGACGCTGACGTGGTTCACGTGCTGGATCACACCGATATCGACATCCGAGACTGCAAGCGTGGCTCACTTGTTGAACCCAGCGACGGGGCGACGGTTGTCTACCGTGTCGACCGGGTTGGCACCGAGCAGACAGACACAACGATCAGGCTCTCAGGCCCCGGCGTCGACGGGGCGAGATCGGTGTCGGTGTCACTGCCCGAAGCCGAGCTGTCGGCTCTCACAGCCGCCCAGTCAGACTACCCGCGCGGTGTCGACGCCGTGTTCGCCGCCGACGATCGGCTCGCTGCCGTTCCGCGGTCAGCGACGATGGAGGTGGTCTAAATGGGGTACGTTGCGGTGACAGCCGGCGAGGAGGTTATTACGCGCGCCGAGCAGCTGTTTGAAAAACAGCGCGTCGACGGCGACTCGGCGGAACTCGGGATCGACCAAGTTGACGAGCAGCTCGGTCGGCTGACCGCACAGGCGATGAGCGAGAGCGGGCTCTACGCACCGCGGCTGGCGGGGCTGGCGGTCAAACAGGCCCAAGGCGATACCATCGAGGCTGCGTTCCTGCTGCGGGCCTACCGTTCAACGCTGGAGCGGTACGACGAAACGGTCACCGTCGATCCCGGCGAGATGATCGCCAGTCGACGGGTTTCGCCGGCGTTCAAGGACGTGCCGGGCGGACAGATCCTTGGTGCGACAAAGGATTACACCCAACGACTGCTTGATTTCGCCCTAGAGGGCGGTGAGACAAGCGATCCGACCGCGGAGTGGGATGTCGATGACGCAGGAGAACCNGACCGGCTGACCAATGTCACAGAACTACTCCGTGAGGAGGATCTACTGCATGAACCCGACAAAACCGATAGCGAGGAGCCGACCGACACCACGAGAAAGTCGGTTACTCACCCGCCGGCACGCGACGCGGTTCTCCAAGAACTCGCCCGCGGCGAAACAGGCGCGATAACCGCACTGGGTTACTCCGCGTTGCGGGGCTACGGGCAGGTGCATCCGACGCTCGCGGAGGTTCGCGTCGGTCGCCTCCCGGTTCGGATCACACATCCCTACACCGAGGAACCGGTAACGGTCACACACACCGAGGTAACCGAGTCGGAGGCGGTCGTCCCGGTCTACGAGAAACGTGATGATCCACAGTTCGCCTTCGGGTACGGGCTAACGTTCGGCCGCAACGAGCGCAAAGCGATCGGGATGACGGTTCTTGATGCCTCGATCCAGCTCGACAGCGAGGCCGAACCGGCCGAGAACGCCGAGTTCGTGCTTGATACGATCGATGGAATGGACTCGTTTGGGTTTATCGAACACCTCAAACTCCCCCACTACGTCACCTTTCAGTCGATTCTTGATCGGATCCGGTCAATTCGCGAGCGGCAAGGCGTCTCGGCGGAGGGTGCTGCCGACACGGGGTCGACCCACCAGCCGGCCGCGGAGGTGAGCGACGATGACTGAACGTGGTAGCAACGAGGGAGCCGACGATAGCGATCCCCAAGCCGCCGAAACAGACGGTGGCACACATGTCACGAGCGACTCCGTCGACGCCGCTCTCGACGATATCGAAACGACGGGCGTGGCCGGCTACAACTACGCATATCTCGACGAACACACGAAACGAGAGGTTCGGCGGGCGATGCTGAAGGCTGTCGCAATCCCCGGTCATCAGGTTCCGTACGCCTCGCGGCCGATGCCGCTGGCCCGCGGCTGGGGAACCGGTGGCATCCAAGCGTCGTTGTCGCTTCTCGACCCAACGGATACGTTCAAAGTGATCGACCAGGGGGCCGACGAAAGCGTCAACGCTGCCAACATCCGACGGCTTGCGGCCGATACCGCCGACGTGGAGACAACGACCGACACCACCGCGGCGGACGTGATTCAGAGTCGCCACCGCCTCCCCGAGGAGGTGTTGACCGACGAACAACGGCTCGTGTTACAGGTGCCGATCACCGACGCGCTTCGAAAGGTCGACCCCTCTGATACGGCCAACCGGCGGCGACACGCTCATCAAAACTACGGGAAGATGTGGGTTCATCTCTACGAGAACGTTGTGGAGTACGGCGAGATCAACATCGCCTCGCGGTATCCAACGATGGTTGCGGGGCGATACCTGATGGATCCCTCGCCGATCCCCCGGTGGGATGTCCCGAAACTTGACGATGCCGACCATCTGACGATCCTTGCAGCGGGACGAGAGGCCCGGATCTACGCGGTTCCACCGCACACATCGGTCGAACCNCTGGCTTTCGAGGATCGTGCCTTTANNGTCGANCGGTTCCCCGACCAGGCGTGTCACGCCTGTGGCTCGACCGACACCTACCTCGTGGAGGTGTCCGAGGAAACTGCGGATGAAGGGGGCTTCGAGACGCGGTATGCCTGCAACGACTCAAGTTTCTGCGCAAANCGGCGTGAGAACCCGGCTCTCTCAAAGGATCACCACCTCGATCAATCGGGGGTTGACTGGGGGCCAGGGACACCTGACGCCGGTGACGGCGGTGAGACGAAATGACACTGCTCGATGCATCCGGCATCCAGACGATCTACGGACAAGGCTGTTCGGAGTGTCTCAACACGACCGGTGACCGTGCCGGAACGAACCAGTGTCCGCACTGTGGGAGTGTCGTCGCCTGCGCGGATGCGGATCTCAGCGTTAGATCCGGGGAGGTGGTTGGGATCGTCGGCGAGTCCGGCTCCGGCAAATCCAGTTTAGCCGAAACGCTCACGCTGGAACGCGACCCGGAGGCGACAACCGACGGCGAGGTGGCCTACGCGGGGTACGATGGGAACCTGCTGGATGTGGACTACCAGACCCGCCACAGCCTCCGGACGGATGAGATCGGGTTCGTCCACCAGCATATCCGCGACGGGCTTGATCTGGATTTCACCGGCGGCGGTAACGTCGCTGAAAAACTCCTCTCGGCCGGGTCGCGATCCTACGAGAACGTCCGCAAGCGCGTCCGTGAGCTGTTCGAGGCAACCGAGATCCCACCCGCCCGGATGGACGACCCGACGCGAACCTACTCCGGTGGGATGCAACGACGTGTCCAGATCGCCCGCGCGCTGGCGACAGACCCCGAACTCGTTGTCCTTGACGAGCCGACGACCGGTCTGGACGTAAGCGTGCAGGCCCGCGTGCTGGATATGTTCCGCCGCGTGCAGCGTGAGGAAGGCGTCGCGGCAGTTGTCGTCTCACACGATCTCGGCGTTGTTCGGCTGCTGGCCGACCGGACGCTGGTGATGCGTCACGGCCGGGTTATCGAGTCCGGCCTCACTGACCGCATCATGGAAGACCCACATCACGAGTACACACAGACACTTATCAACTCAGTACTATGACCATGCTCACAGTCGACGGGCTCACCAAAACCTTCGACATGCACATGCTTGGCGACACGCAGGTCGTCGGGCTTGACGGCGTATCGTTCGACGTTTGCGAAGGCGAGTTTCTCGCGATCGTTGGAGCGTCCGGTAGCGGCAAGTCCTCGCTGCTGAAATGCCTGTATCGAACCTACGAGCCAACCGACGGCCGCGTCGTCTACCACGGCGGCGAGGAGAACGTTGACTTAGCGTCCTGCGGAGACCGTACCGTGATGGCTCTGCGGGGTGATGCCATCGGGTATACCTCACAGTTCCTCGATGAGATCCCGCGCGTGCCAGCCGTCGATGTGGTCGCCCGGCCGTTGGTCGAGCAGGGAACACCAACCGACGTTGCCCGCGAGCGAGCACGAGTGTTACTCGATGCACTTCACGTACCGGAGAATCTCTGGGCAGCCTACCCGGCGACGTTTTCTGGTGGGGAACGACAACGGGTCAACCTCGCGCAGGCACTGGCTCCAAAGCCAGATCTGCTGTTGCTTGATGAACCAACAAGCGCGCTTGATCCTGAAACCCGCCGCGCGGCGATCGATGTGCTGGAGTCGTATCTCGGAGCCGAGACGACCGTCATCGGCGTCTTCCACAACACGGATGTCGTCCAGACGGTGGCCGACCGCGTTGTCGTACTCGACGATGGGA
>P_A23_Liq_1_FmtDRAFT_1000174_pt1 | contig 11718 bp, 12 predicted proteins | sample PonA231FremontCA_FD_10235 | JGI IMG/M metagenome (IMG submission 10235) | reverse complement strand
GCAGGCCCGCACCTGGGCCGAGCGGATGGACAACGCCTACAACTACCGGCTACAGGCCGACCTCCCCGATTCCGAGTTCGACGACCCAACGAGCGACGCCCTCGATTCGCTGGCCGATGTCGTCGCCGCGGGCCACGACGGCGAGACGATTCAGTCCGAGATCTACGACACCGCCCGCGACCACGGGATCGAGCCCGGTGCCCTCTTCGAGGCCGGCTACCGGCTGTTTTTCGACGAAACACAGGGGCCGCGGCTCGGTGAGTTCCTCGGCGATCTCGAACAGGAGTTCGTCGTCGGGCGACTCCGCCGCGAACGCTGAGTGTGGTCGCCGATGACGGCAGCTGACCGCCCGGTTTTACTATCTCGCCGGCCAACAACNGCCGATGGGTACGGATCGGCCACTGACGGCGTTCACTGACGCTGAGCGTGATTCCGGAGACACCAAGGATGGTAGCGATGGCGACGACACGGCAGCTACCGTCGGCGACGAGACGACGACAAAGGCTGAGCCACCAGCCGCCACCTACCGCTGGCAGCCTGACGGGGTGGCGTGTACTCGTTGTGGCGCGACAACCAAACGGCAGTGGCACGATGACGATGCGTTTGTCTGTGCGGGGTGTAAATCGTGGTAGCACTCCCGGTGTGCTTAGTTGAATCGCGTTGTCTCACGGTCGAAGCCAGCTGCAAGCGTCGTCTCGTCGATCGAGCAGACCGTCGGCCGCCCGTGTGGACACCCAAAGGGGTGTTCGCACTCGCCGAGCCGCGCCAACAGCTGTTCGGCCTCGTCGGTCGAAAGCTGCTCGCCGGCTTTCAGTGATGGCTGACAGGCCAGTTCGGCGAGCAGCCCATCCCGCGGGTCGTCCGGCGATTCCTCGGCAGCCAGCGCGCCAAGCGTTGCTCGCAACGCGTCAACATCAGCAACACGGCCGAGCGGGGCCGGTACCGCAGACACACGCAGCGTTCCGCCACCGAAGGGTTCGACAGCGAACCCGAGCGAATCGATCAGGTCGGCGTGGGCCTCGGCCAGCGACGCCGCAGCGGGAGACACTGACACCGAGGCCGGCGGCTCAACTGTCACCGTTGGAATCGCCTCGTCGCCGACGGCGGCCTGTAGTCGCTCATAGTTGACCCGCTCGTGAGCGGCGTGTTGGTCGATTACGAGGAGTGTGTCGTCAGCCGCACAGAGCAGGTAGAGCTCTCGAAAACTGCCGATAACGCGCAGATCGGCGAAGGGATCGCGACGATCGACGGCGTCAAGTTCAGTCGTGAGATCGGTCGCAACTGCGTCGACGCGGCGGGCGTCAGCCGTCGACAACGCCTCCGAGACGGCGTTTTCGACCGCGGCTTCGATCTCGGCTTGATACCGGAGCCCGACACGCTGCTTCGCTGGGTGGACGTTCGGATCGACAGTCCCGGTCGGCGGCTCGATATCGACGGCGGCGATGGGATATCTGTCGCCGGGAAGCAACGAGCCGTAGCCGTCGACAACCGCTTGCCGGAGTCCGGAATCCGAAACAGGGCGGCCGGCGACACTGATCCGGACATGCTCGCGGGTCGAGCGCGTGACCGATGGATAGGTGAAAATCCCGTGGAGATCAAGCGATCCGGTTCCACCCTCGGTGTCGAGCACCGTCGCGTGTTCGACAACGGTTGTGTTGCGAGCGATATCCGCGTCGTAGACCCCAAGAAGCGCGTCACGCAGGCCGCCTCCGGGCGTCGAGATCGTCTTCGTCCCATCGTGACGCAGTGACAACGCGACATCGGGTTGCGCCAGCGCGTAATCGGCGACGCGGTCGCTGATCCGGCTGAACTCGGCGGCCGGCCCCGCAAGCGATTCTCGGCGGGCTGGGCGGTCGGCGAACAGGTCGGTGACGGTGACGGTGGTGCCTTGCCCGCGGGCGGCGTCGGCGACGGTTGGCTCGCCGGTCTCGACGCGGAGTGTGGTGCCGACGGCGTCGCCGTCGTTGGTGACGAGTTCGACGGTGGCACAATCGCAGATCGCCGCCAGTGCCTCCCCGCGGAAGCCAAGCGTCGAGACCGCTGTCAGCGAGGCGTCCCCGTCGGCCGGAAGCTTGCTCGTTGTATGCCGCTGGACGGCGAGTTCGGCGTCGCCCCGCGAAAGCCCGTGGCCGTCATCCTTGAGGCGAATCCGCTCGGTGCCGTCGCCATCAACGGCGATATCGATCCGGCTCGCGCCGGCGTCAAGCGCGTTGTCGATGAGTTCGCCCACGACGCGAACCGGGCGGCTGATGACCTCGCCCGCGGCGATGTTGGCGATAGTTGCGTCGTCAAGCCGGGTGAGTTGGGGTGGCATGCTGGTTTACCGTGGGTGGACGCGCGACCGGTTTAGCCGCTTTGGGCGAATCCAGGTCACGTTTCGTCAAGCTGTGATCGAAGCGATTCCAGTGTATTGAGCGCTTCAAGCGGCGTTATCGTCGCAATGTCGAGATCCTGGAGCTCAGTGGCGACCGCCGCAACGGCCGACTCGTCGAGTGTCTGTTCGCCAAGCGCGTCGCCGACAGCGTCGTCAGCCGCCGCGCTCGCGGGCGGGTCGGTTGCGGTGTCGTTGTCGGAGGTGGTCTGAGCGGCAGCGTTGCCGGTAGCGTCGTCACCGACATCGCCGTCGCTGGCGTCGCCGGTTGTCGTTGCGACGACTTCGCGGGCGCGATCGACAACGGGTGTCGGCACACCGGCCATCCGGGCGACCTCGATCCCGTAGGACGCCGACGACTTCCCGGGCGCGACCCGGTGGAGGAAGGTTACGTCGTCGCCGTCGCGGGTCGCCGCAAAATGGAGGTTGTGGACGCCCTCGCGCTCGTCGGCGAGGTCGGTCAGGCCGTGGTAGTGGGTCGCAAACAGCGTCGTCGCATCGAGTTCGTCGTGGATGAACTCGGTTGTCGCCTGCGCAATCGAAAGCCCGTCGGCCGTGCTCGTCCCGCGGCCGACCTCGTCGAGGAGAACAAGGGAGTCGTCGGTCGCGTCGTGGAGAATTTCGGTCAGCTCGCTCATCTCACGCATGAACGTCGACTCGCCGCCGGCGATGTCGTCACTCGCGCCGACCCGGGTGAAGATCCGGTCGAGGATTGGGAGGGTGGCGGCCTCTGCGGGCACAAAGCTTCCTGTCTGAGCGAGAAGACAGATCAGTGCGACCTGCCGCATATAGGTCGATTTCCCGCTCATGTTGGGGCCGGTGATGATCGCCACGTCGCCGGTGAGGTCGGTATCGTTCGGGACGAACTCGGGTTGGGTGGTTTCGACAACCGGATGCCGACCGCCGTGAATCGAGATATGGCCGTCGTCGCTGTCGGCTCGGAGCTCGGGGCGGACGTAATCGCCCTCGGTCGCGGCGATCGCCAGCGAGCACAGCGCGTCGAGTTCGGCGATCACCGTTGCCAACGCCTGAATCCGATCCGTTTCGGCGGCGACGGTCTCTCTGAGCTCACAGAACAGCTCGTATTCGAGGCTGTCAGCGCGTTCTGCGGCCGCGAAGATCTCGTCTTCGCGCTGCTTCAGTGCCGGCGTGTAAAATCGCTCGGCGTTTTTCAGCGTTTGACGGCGGGTGTAGTCGTCGGGCACCTGCTCAAGGTTTGGGTTCGTCACCTCGATGTAGTAGCCGTGAACCTGATTGTGGCCAACCGATAACGAGTCGATTCCCGTTCGCCGGCGTTCGGTGGCTTCGAGGTCGGCGACCCACTCGCGGCCCTCCTGTTCGGTCGTTCGCAACTCGTCGAGTTCGTCGTTGAACGACTGTTTGACAACGCCGCCTTCGGTGAGTTCCATCGGTGGCTCCGAGCTGATCGCCTTATCGATCAGCGTCGCCACATCACTGAGTTCATCCAGTCGAGCGTGGCGATCGCCCAGCGCAGGGATATCGGCGATACGTTCCTTCAGTTCGGGCACAATCGATAACGTCGTTTGCAGCGCGCGGAGGTCGCGGGCGTTGGCGCGCTCCCGCGAGACGCGGCCGGCGAGGCGTTCGAGATCGTAGGCCTCGGCCAACAGCTCCGAAAGCTCACTGCGGACGACGCCATTGTCGACGAGGGCCGCAACCGCGTCAAGCCGGTTGTCGATGGCCGCCCGATCGACCAGCGGCCGGCGGAGCCAGCGGTCGAGACACCGCCGGCCGAGCGCGCTTGCGGTTTCGTCGAGTACGTCGAAGACCGTCTCGCCGGGGCCTGGCCCGCGATTATCGAACAGTTCGAGGCTCCGAAGCGCGGCGGCGTCAAGCCGGAGTTGGTCGCGCTGGTCGTGTCGCCGGATTCGGGAGACGTACTCCAGGGGGCCCTCGTCGCCTTGGGTGTACTCGGCGTAGGCCAACACCGCCCCGCAGGCCCGCTGTTCGGCGTCGTTGTCGAGGCGGCGGTCGGGATCGGCGACGTACTCGGTCAGGCGGTCGCGGGCGGCGGTGGCGTCGAACAACTCAGCATCGACCACGCTTTCGATCCGGTCGCCGTCAGGGGCGATCGTCGGCGCGTCGTCAGCGACAAGCAGTTCGTTTGGCTGAATCCGGTCGAGTTCCTCGCGGACATCGCCGCGGGTCGGCGCTGTCGTCACGAAACACTCGCCGGTTGAGGCATCGACAGCGGCGATACCGTAGCCGTCTTCATCACCGTCAGCTGTGTCGCGTTCAACGACGCTGGCGACATAGGTTGTCGACCCCGCCGGGAGCAACGTGTCTTCGACGACCGTACCGGGTGTGATAACTCGCGTCACGGCGCGGTCGACAAGGCCGCTCGCCGCCTCGGCGTCTTCAACTTGGTCGGCGAGGGCAACGCGGTAGTCGGCCTCGACGAGGGCTTCGAGATAGGAGGCCGCGTTGTCGATCGGGATTCCCGCCATCGGATACTCGCCGGTCGAATCCTCGCGCTGGGTCAGCGTTACCTCACAGACGCGGGCGACTGCCTCGGCGGCCTCACAGAACGCCTCATAGAAGTCGCCGACCTGAAACAAAACAAGCGCGTCGGGGTGTTGCTCACAACACTCGACGTACTGGCCCAACATGGGCGTCACCTCCTCTTTGCGGTCGGCCATCGTTGGCGGCAGCCCTGTCACCGCGGTCATAGCCGGGAGGCCGTCCGCGAGCGGTATAATCGCTCGGATGTCAACCGTAGAGTGGAAAGAGACCCCCCGAGGCGGTCGCGATCAAACGCCTGTGACCGAGAGTGGCCGCCCTGAGAGGGTTGGGAATCCCGACACTGTTTAATATGACTATGCTGTAGTCCCGACTGTAATGTCGGAAGTCTGCTCGACGTGTGGATTGCCTGATGAACTCTGCGTCTGTGAGGACGTTGCCAAAGAGTCTCAACAGATCAACATCCGCATCGACGAGCGCCGCTATGGAAAGGAGGTAACGGTCATCGAAGGATTCGATCCCGGTGATGTGGATATGAGTAGCCTGTCGTCGGATCTCAAATCCAAGTTCGCCTGCGGTGGCACCATCGAGGACGGTGCCATCGAGCTGCAGGGCAACCACCAGGGTCGCGTGGAGGATTTCCTCCGCGATAAAGGATTTACCGTCGCGTGACCGCGCCCTAACCTCACCCCGTTTCGACGCCTGTATTCTATCCCCAACACCCACCGTCGGGAATCGTTATGCGGCTTCGAGACATTATCTCAGCCATGTCGATGTGGCGGGACTCAGCTGTTGTATGGTTAGTAGCTGTGAGTCTGCTCACAGCACCGGTCGCGGCTGCGGCCGCCCCGGAGAGTTCAACCACAACAACGACAACACCGGCTTCCTCAACAGCCCCATCAGCCGCGTCGGTGTCGCTTGAATCGGTGGCGGCCACTGATAGGCCGTCACCAACACCGCTGTCGACACACAACGAGTTGCGGCTGACGACGACGCTGGATCGAACGCCTGATCGAGTCGGCGAGATCACCGCCACTGTCACCGCCGAGATCCCCGAGCAGTTCACCGAACTGACACTCGAATTGCCAGCGGGCGCACAGGTGGTTGCGACCAGCGGCTTTACCCGCACCGCCGACGGGGCTGTTGTGTGGGACAGCAACAGCAACCCGGCAACGGTCACCTACCGGATCAACCCAACTGTCCGCAGCGGAGCCGACCAGCCTGGGGCTGAGGGGAGCTACCGGTTCGCCGACACCGCCAACTGGTCGCTCGTCCGGATCCCATCGGTCGGCGACATCAGCGGCCGGATCGTCGGTGACGACCCCAAGATCAGCCGGCAAACCACTGTTGATGGCCCCGGCGTCGCCGGCGACCGGATCGCGTTTCTCGGCTCCTCCGAGCAGCGGACACAGACAGCCCACGGCCAGCGGTTCACGCTCGTCGTTCCCGAGGCCGCCGACCTCGAAGCCGAGCCACGGGAGATCTTCAAGTCGGTGACAGCAGCGTCCGACCGACTCCGGGTTGGGGGCCGCGACGACGAGGTGTTGATGATCGCCGCGCCAACCGGCGACATCGAGTGGGCCGTTCGGGGGATTCAAACCGGCGACAGCGAGTTTTGGGTGCGGGCTGACGAGCCACTCGACACGCCAGCAAACAACTGGGTACACGAGTACGTCCACACCCGCCAGGAGTACACCGCGGCAACAGACGCCCGGTGGATCACCGAGGCGACAGCGACCTACTACGCCGCGTTGCTGACGCTGGAGGCCGACCATATTACGTTCGATCGCTTCCGGCGGTTTCTCGCCCAGGGGGCGGACGAACCCCAAGCATCGGCGGTGATGACCGACCCCGACACCTGGGCAAACTTCGCCAACTACCGCAAGGGTGCCCTCGTTGCCGGCGAGCTCGACCGGCGGATCAGGGTGGCGACCGGCGGCGAGGCCAGCCTCGATACCGTCATCCGAGCGATCAACAGCCACGAGGGCGAGGTGACGGCCCGAGACGTTTCGGGGTATATCGACCGTATCGCCGGCGAGGGGGTCGCCGGCGAGACTGACGCGGCGACGACCGCAACGACCGTCGGCGGTATGTGGGGCAACGACGCACATATCGCCGCTTTCGGGGGAGAGCCCGCTCGCTTTGCCTTCGGGTTTGCCGATGACACGCCGCTCAGGGTCAACGGAACGAGCCGCCCGCTTCCGCCGGCCGGCGAGAATCTCACCGTTGGCGTCAACGAGACGGTCTCGGTGGGGATCACCGTCGAAAACATCGGCGGGACAACCGGCGACTACCAATTCCCCTTCGATGTCGGCGACTACGAGACAACACAGACGGGCCGGCTGGCACCGGGGGAGACGACAACACATCGGTTTAATCAGCGGTTTACCGAGTCCGGTAGCTACCGGATCGCTGTTGGCGGTGAGGAGATCCGGGTGACAGCGACCGAAAATCAAACGCCGGCACAGCCGCCGACTGAGGTGCCCACGGCGATCAAAACACCTGGTTTTGGGATCGGTGTCGCGGTCATCGCCGTGAGCGCGGTGTTGTGTATCGCTCGGATCTCTGTGGGGCGAAGCGATTAAAACGGGGCCTCAGGGCCCTCGTCGGCGGACTGTGTCGTTGTCGCCAGCGGCCCGTCCCAGGCGGTGAGACCCCCTTCCATGCTCTCGACCTGGCAGTCGGTGGTGCCCTCATAGGAGCCGATCAGTCGGGCAGCCTGCACGCTCGCCTGCCCGTGTGGACAGACCGTAATGATCCGGTCGGCGTCGGTGAGTTCCGTGACCCGATCCGACAGCTCCTCGAAGGGGATATTCACGCTTTCCGGGATATGTTCGCGTTCAAACGCGGTTGGGTTGCGGATATCGACGATACAGGGTGGTGTGTCACGCTCGTTGAGTTTAGCCACCGCCGACGGGGCGATTTCGCCGTCCATATGCGTGGGTGCCGAGCCGCGGTAAAAAGGGTCTCGCCGATCGGTGGGGCCGACCGACGGTGAGGCTCAGGGCAGTGGCAACGCTCGGTTATCCTTATAGTAGAAGAGGATCCCAAAGATGATCGTCATACCGAAATACACCGCCGCGAAGATCACACCCATCAGCACGCCCATCAGCGGGCTGGTGTTCCACACCAACAGCGCGTACAGCGTCAGCGGGAAGATCAGCGTCGCCGAGATAAGCACCAGCGCGATCGACGGCGAGATGGTTGCATCACGGATGGCTATCAGCACGCGTCTGGTGCGACCCGTGGCGAGAAATCGGATGACGCGCTCCTGCACCATGTCGGTGACAACGAGTCGATAAGATAAATACTCACTGGCTGAACAGAAGTGCAGGCTACACCCACAGCAGAGGGAACCTTTTGCTACCGGCAGCTAACGGTCAGCCATGGACGATCCGTTTGTCGTCGTCGGTGCCGACGCCGCTGGGCTGAGTGCTGCAAGCAAATGTCGCCGCGTCGACCCCGACCGAGAGGTCATCGTTTTCGAGAAGGGCCGGTGGATCTCGTATGCCTACTGCGGGATGCCCTACTTCATCGAGGGGCGTATCGAAGAGCTCAGCGGGCTGTTGTCGCTATCGCCGGAGGCGGCCACAGAGCGAGGGATCGATCTTCGGCGCGGCCACGAGGTAACCGCCGTCGATCCCGACGCCGGCGTTGTCACCGTCGACACCGGCGACGGAACGCTCGAACAGCCCTACAGCGATCTCCTTGTCGCCACCGGCGGTCGGGCGACGACCGGCCCATTCGATGTTGCCGGTCGTGAGGGGGCGTTTACCCTCCACAACATGGATGCCGCCGCCGCGATCGACGCCTACATCGCCGCCCCGGAGGCGTACGACGACGACCGGATCGCCGACACGCCGGCCGACCGCGAGCGGGTCGCCCACAACGCCGCCCAGCCGGCCCCCGAGACCGCGGCGATCATTGGCGGCGGCTACGTCGGCGTCGAGATGGCCGAAGCCTTGCGTGGCCGCGGGCTTGACGTCCACCTCTTCCAGCGATCAGGCCACGTTCTGCAGCCGTTCGGGCAGGCTGTCGCCGACCGGGTTGAAACCGAGTTGACAGCAAAGGGGGTCGAGGTACACACAGACACCCCAGTCGAGGCCCTCGTCGGCGACGACAGAATCGAGGCGATCAGCTACGACGGCGGTCGCCAGCCGGTCGATCTCGCTATCGTCGGCGTTGGCATCACCCCAAATACCGGGTTGGTGGCCGACACCGACATCGAGTTGGGGGCTGGCGGCGCGATCGCCACCGACAAATTCGGCCGAACAAATCTGCCGGACGTGTATGCGGCCGGCGACTGTGCGACCGCCCGCCACACCGTCACCGGTGAGGATACCTGGATGCCCCTTGGGCTGACCGCCAACCGTGGGGGGCGGGCGATCGGCTCAACCGTTGCCGGCAGCCCCGAGCCGGTCGGCGACATCGCCGGAACGGCCGTGGTCAAGGCCTTCGACCTCGAATGCGGCCGGGTCGGGATCATCGACGACGATGCCGCCCGCGAGGCCGGCTTTGAGCCGGTACGGAAGACGATCACCGCCGGCTCGCGGTCGGGCTACTACCCCGGCGCGGCCGAAACCGATGTGACACTTGTTGCCGACAGCGAAACCGGGCGGCTGCTTGGCGGGGCGATCGTCGGAGCCGATCGGGCCGCTGTCCGAATCAACACGTTGGCGACAGCACTGGACGGGGGGATGAGCGTCACCGAGGTCGAACGGCTGGATCTCGCCTACGCACCGCCGTTCAGCCCGGTGTGGGATCCGATTCTCGTCGCCGCGAAGGTGCTCGGCGGAGCGATACAGTGAAGGAATCACCAATAAAAAGGAATAACTACTACACGTATGTCATGATCGTCCATACATTAAGCAGGAGGCAGTTCACATGTACGATCACATCCTCTATCCAACAGACGGTAGCGAAGCCGCGGAATCGGTAATGGATCACGTTCGGACGCTTGCAAACACCTACGAGGCGACGATCCACGTCCTGTACGTCGTGACGCCCGACAGCGGCGAAAGCTCGCTCACGCTTGATAAGGACGAGCAGGGCAACTGGCGGACAGGGATGTTCAAGCGCAAAGGCGAGCCGGTCAGCACCAGTGGCATGGCCAAAGGCAGCGTCGATGTCAACGAGGTGCTCCGGGCCGAGGGTGAGGGCTACACCCAAGCGATCGCCGACGAGTTGGAGGACGACGGCTGTGACACGGTCTGCGTCTGCCGTGAGGGTAGACCGGATGCAGAGATCCTCTCGTACGCCGAGGAGAACGATATCGATATCATCGCCATGGGCACCCACGGTCGCAGTGGCGTCGAACACGCCTTCCTCGGCAGCGTGACCGAAAAGGTTGTCCGGAAATCCGAGATTCCGGTACTCACCATCCGGCAGGAAGAGTAGGTTACAGTACCCCGTTTTCTTTTGCCAGCAACGCGCCTTCGAGCGTCGCGTCATTCGTCGGCTGCCGTTGAGCAACAGCCAGTGCCTCATCGACCGGCACCGATTTCGGAAGCAGAAACTCGTTGCTGTCGAGCGTTCGCTCGGCCGCCGTAAGATCGGTTGCCAGCACGATCCCCCGGCGGTGCCGCAACAGGCCGGTCGAACACCAGAACTCCTGGAGCAGTTCGGTCTCACCAGGGGTGAAGCCGACCTCCTCTTTGAGTTCGCGGGCAGCCGCCTCGCTAAATGATTCGTCGGGCTCGACAATGCCAGCCGGGAGTTCATACTGCGTTTCCCGGATCGTCGGCCGATACTGCTCGACGAACAGCAGCTCGCCGTCGGTGACCGCCACGATCACCGTCGCCGGCGGGAGCTCCGCCCAGTAGTATCGCTTCGTCGAACCATCCGGCTGTTCGACCAGATCGTAGCCGCCCGTAAACCAGCCGGTGTCGTACTCGGCGACCGAGTCGAGAACCGGCCACTCGGGGTCGGCGAGCGTCGATAGCTCGTGGGTGTCGGTCGATCTGTCGGCATTCTCGTCGTCAGAACCGCTCACTGTTGGTCACCGTCGCTGCTGATAGTAACGCTGTAGCGGTCACCCTCGTAGGTGACAAGAACGCGGTTGCCGTCGTCGCGGACGGCGTCGCCATCGAGTCGCTGGAGGGCGTCGAACTCGTCGAACGGCGAGTGGGTAAACCACGTTTTGGCGCCGCCAAGGGCGCGCTGATAGCCGGTCGATCGGCTATCATCGGCGGTCAACGCGGTTGTGAGATACGGAAACCGCCGCTCGCTGATCGCGGTGGCGTTGACCGCGGTGCCACCTTCGTCGGTCGGGGTGGCATCGACATAGTAGGCCTCGCCGCTGCCGAGATAGCTCGGGATGGCCCCGACGGCCAACAGCGCGACGACAACAAACCCCGTCAGCAACAGCGCGTTCCGCATGATCCGGCGCATACCGGCCGTAGGCGACCCCTCGGGATACCGATTTCGGGACGCCAGCGACCGCTCGAAGCGCGCGGTGGCGACCGGTTTTTTGCTGTTGGGAGTCAACAAACGGTATGGAGTTTCGCTTCGAGTTGGCACTGGCAGCCCATCTTGAAGCCACAACCGACTGGCTGATCGCCCGCCAACTCGGCGGCGCGGTCGCCACCCCCGGCGGGCGGATCATGGATCTGTGTTGTGTCCGGCCGACCGATGCCCTTGCCGACCGGGCAGCGATCACCAGCGAGACGATTCCGCCACGTGCGATCGAAAGCGACGTTGGCTCCGGGGAGGCTGTCGACTGGCGACCCGCCTTCGACTGTAGCATCGACCATGCCCGAAGCGTTGTCGACCGCGCTGTCGACTGCGGGTTTTTTGTGGTTGAACCCCACAACGGCCGGCGATATGTCCGCCAGACAACCCGGTATCCCGACTGGATCGGCTCGCTG
>P_A23_Liq_1_FmtDRAFT_1000171_pt1 | contig 11787 bp, 14 predicted proteins | sample PonA231FremontCA_FD_10235 | JGI IMG/M metagenome (IMG submission 10235) | reverse complement strand
CCGACGGGGGCCGCAGCGACGCTACTGGGTTGTCAGTGGATGATGGCGGTGACGCCACCCTGCTTGTCTAAAACAACGTCGTTCAGATATTGGAATCAAAAGTTCCCCGCTGGTACGGCTGGTGAGTGATTTTGTATCATATCTGTGAAACGCAATTTAGATCTTTGCTGGTCAATGCAACACAAACGCTCTGTGTATTGCACTTTGATCCCCGCAAATATCGGATGTAAACCACATTTTTATTTCAGTAGGTAAGCACTATCCCGAAGTGTTTTGAAGGATTATACGTTATTAATGTTNAATGACTATTAATGCGTTAGTAGTGGATGACTCGTCGTTTCAACGAACTATTGTTAAGGAAACACTTAGCAGTTGGATGAATATCATTGGGACAGCAGAAAACGGGATAGAAGCGGTTGAACAGTATGAATTTCATAAGCCAGATGTGGTTACAATGGATATCATGATGCCTGAGATGAATGGTATCAAAGCCCTACGCGTGATTAAGGAAATCTCTCCAAATGCAGTTGTCGTGATGGTGACAAGTGTCTCACAAAAAGAAAAAATGCGCAAGGCAGCACGGCATGGAGCAGATGGCTACGTCACGAAACCGTTTGATTCGAAAGATCTTATGGATGAGATTGAAAACGCCCATGAGGTCGGTGTAAGATAGCTGATATAAGGGGCGGAGTGATTGCTCATCGGCTTGTCCATCGACAGGAGAAGAAGACCTCCATCGAAAAGACTAGCTTCCCCCGATGCGTTCCGACTATTACAGAATGCCAGACGCGAACGGGTGCGTCCAGTAGCTGNTTGAACTCGCANAAGAGAAATCNGAATCACAGGCTANCGTAGGCACTGTCAGCTACAATCCAACCGAAAAACGAATGGGCCGACACGGATTCACCGTGGGCCTCCCGGTTATCAGCCGAGCGCTCAACCTGACTGAGCTATCGGCCCCAACGCAACTGCTCGTAGCGGGGGACTCTGACTAACACATCGTACTCCGTCTTGCGGTTTGAGTAACCATGAACGACCACAACGAACTCGTTCCGATCAAACCGCAGGCCGCAGTCGAAAAGTACCTAACCCACCGCCGAAAACGAAGAGGTCTCGAAAAAGACGCTACAAGCCCACAAATACAGACTGAACCACTTTGTCAGATGGTGTCAGCAAGAAGAGATTGAAAGCTTGACCGAGATCTCGCCACGCGATCTTCAAGATTACCGGCACTGGAGAAAGAAGGACGGTGGGTTGAATAATGTCTCATGGCATACACAGATGATCACATTCCGGGTCTTCGTCAAATGGGCAGAGAACTACCAAGCTCTGCCCCCGGAAATGCACAAGCGGATCGAGATCCCGCAGCTGAAACAAAATGAAGACGCCAGAGACAAAACCTTCAGCGAGGAGAGAGCAGCAGACATCCTACAATACTTAGAGAGATATGATTACGCCAGTAACCTGCATACACTCTTCGCAATACTCTGGCATACAGGGATGCGAGTCGGTTCAGCGCGAGCCATTGATCTTCGGGATTTCAATGAACAGGAACAGTACATCGAACTTGTCCATCGTCCCGAGACTGGGACAGCATTGAAGAACGGAGCAAACGGTGAACGACCTGTTTCTCTGGCTAATCCTGAAACGCAACTTCTCGCTGATTACATCGAGAACGTCAGATCAGAGGTAAATGACTCTGAGGGTCGAAAACCATTATTTACTACTTCAAACGGGCGCGCCCACAGAACCACGCTTCGAAGCTGGATCTACAAGCTTGCTCGACCCTGTATGTACGCTGAATGTCCGCATGACCGCGATCCAGGCAGTTGTGAGGCAGCGAGAAGGGTTGATGAGGCGAGCAAATGTCCCTCTTCATTCTCTCCTCATACAATCCGGCGGTCGTCTATCACGCATTGGCTCTCTCAAGATGCTCCGATGGAAGCGGTCAGTGATCGGATGAACGCTGAGGAGGAGGCTCTGGAGAAGCACTACGACAAACGTACTGAGAAGGGGAAGATGGAACAGAGGAAAGAATATTTCAGATGAATCATTGATTCAGTGTGCAAGACGCTTAGCTTTCCAATTAAGTATTACCCCGAGAAGGCGGCGAGACGTGTTGGATGTCTACTACCCTGTCTTCTATTATTGGTGTCTCTTGTTTAGATACTCGTCCAAAGTATTATTTATCGTGTGATTAATTCTTCAAACATGAGTGATGATGAGATTCGAAGTACTGTCGATAAGGGTTTTGTGACATGTGGTAGTTGTGGAGCCAAGAACCCGCCAAGAAAAAACAAATGTAAAAAGTGTGACTGTAGTCTATAATTATGGCTGATAATAGAGACAAAGAGTCTCTTGGATTCGTCACTTGTGGAAATTGCGGAACGAAGAATCCGTCAAAAAAAGACGAATGTAAAAACTGCGATAGTGAGCTTTAGTCAATGGATTATCTGTCGTTCTTTGTTGAGACGTGGGCTGGGAGACTTATTGGATTTTGTATCGTTGAGATGGTCTTTTTCTTATTCTATAGTCCCCAGTACCTAATGTCGATAGTCGGTAAAGATGAGGAGGCAAAAGAATTGAGTGGTAAATATCGATCAAGTGCGTTATCAACTTCCGGTATGGTATTCGCTGGAGTTATTTTCATAATAGCAAATTCTGAAGAATTATCGAAAGTAGAACCTGCATTAGAAGTATTATACGTTTCTATTGGCCTTCTTATTTCCACATTTCTGATTGAAGGTCTAACACAACATAGGGAGATCTGGTTGCTATATCAAGAAATAACCCTGGAATACGGTGTTATTGGACTCCTGTTGGGTATTTGGCTCTTATCTCAAACTGTCGTGACAGATTCGGCAGGAGTGATTTTTGCCGTCCTCGTTATAGCCGTCATGTTACGTATTAGGGAATTGATAGGGGAAGTAGAGGCTTACAGTGGACTCGGAGATAAGAGCCGCTTACAATTCTGGTACGATTTTGTTACCAGAAAAGAACTGTAACTGCCTCAATTTGTACAAAGTTCGGTCTGGTATACTGGGACTGAGGAGTCCTATTCGAGAAGGTGAGGAGAGTGTCCTTACAGCTGATTGTTGACCTTCAAAAGTTGGGTTCTTGATTTGTTTCAGTCGGCATAAATTTTTTCTGTACGTTCAAAGTAAATAGAAGTACATTATGCGTCCCCAAATTCCAGAAGGGCTTGAACAGCAGATTAAAACGGTAGCCGAAAGTGGAGGTTATTCGTCAGGCTCAGAGCTTGTCCGTGATGCAGCACGAAGGCGAGTTGATGATCTGAAAAAAAGACCATCAGATGAGATGATTAAGAGATGGTTAGACAGTCAAAAGCAAACCAAGATAGTAGACGACAGCACGTTTCCTGCGGCAGAGTTCGATGAGGCCGGGGAAATAGAGATAATAGAAGACGCAACATGGATGACAACAATCTTAGCACCGAAAGTTCCTGTCCAGATACATGGCGGGCTTGAGAGTGAACCGATAACAGTCAGTTGTTCAATCCTGAGACGGTTGTTTTCAGATGTAGATGAGGAAATCCTTCTGGAAGCTCCGGGCTATCTGGCGGGTTTATCAAGCGAGAATAGATTTACAGATACTATCACTGGGGCCGCTGGGATTCAATTACGAAAAGAACTTGATAGAGCGGGTCTCAACAGAGCCAAGCTCGTTAACACTGCCCTCGGGATAGGATCGACAGTTGAACTGGCAGTTGATGGGGAAATCAACCCGAAAGAAATGATCACTGGGTGGGATTACTGATGTCGGCCCCGCTGTTCCATATTGGCCTGCCATCTACAATTTGGCTGAGTTCCGTTGTAATTGCCTTTGCTGATTATATTTCACCGGTGAATTTTGGCCCTATCGGTGCGGTTAGTTGGCTTATAGTTCTGTCTGGTGTAGTCTACTTCATGAAACTGATATTTTATTAGAACTCATACAACCAATGCTATTTCGAGATTTCTTTTCTAAATCTGGACGAATTGACTATTATGTTAGCTACATTGTTTTTAATTTGTAAGATATAACGTTCGGATCCAGAAAGATAGATTTGTCTACATTAGTGTGGCTTCAAACATCTACATCTGAAAAACACCAACAAATTAAACATTCATTAGGCTGGATTGATTTGAATGTATATGAAACCTCCCTTTTATCACGTAGATCGACGTGGTAAACTAAGCGTAGGAGATGAACTCTATTTGCGTTCTGATTGGGAAATGTATCATAACGCTGGCACCTGTCAAATTGAGTCTGACTACATAGATAGGGTAAGAGAGGATTTTGACAATCAATTATCTAATCATGGAGTTCGATATGCCCATTCATTTTATGAAATTGAACAATCTCGAAGTAGTTACTTGAATAATACATATCACACATCATTTGTTCCCACTGAGAAGCCTACAAAATTCATTCGCGTCGATAATATATTTCATGAATGGGTTCTTGAATATGTGCGGAGAAAAGTTGACGGAAATCACCTTTCTCGATTTCAATCGTTTTTTGCTTATCCAACAGAGGAGGCTTTGTCAAATAGCAGGAATATTGATAGTACTGGTTTCCAAATAGCTAAACTGGAACCCAGTGATTTTGAAATCAAAGATATGTCTAATTATAGTAATAAACAACCCGGTTCAATAGAGGGTTGGTTATCTATAGCAGAAGATTATTGGAAAGGCAAAAAAACAGAAATGGTCGATCTCGAAGTCCAATTGCACCCACCAATAACAGTGCAAGAAATCATCAACCCTACTTGACCACACTTGGACGCGAGAAGGGTTACGGGCGTCATCGCCACCACTACCACATTCCATACCCTTGACATTCATCTCTGTCAAAGAATTAAAACGACAGCGCGTTGTTACCCAATATGGATTCTGCTCGCTTACTACAGCAGATCGCCGAAGACTTCGCTTCAGCCATCCCCTCTATTGACGCGAACGCAGATCACGACCGATGGAAACCGGGGATTGGCCCCTTCGAAGAAGACCGACAGGTGGAGATGCTTCGGGAAGCTGTTGAACCAAATGTAGACTATTCACTCCATACAGAAGAGCCGTATCTCGAAGGTGGACAGCGGGTGGATTTGCTGATTGTAAGTGCTGAAACGGAGATCCCCGTCGAAGCGAAGTTGCTCCGTTTCCGCTACGATAACGGAAATATCGATCCGAACAGCTTTGCGAAGGTGTTCAGTCCATTCCCCGAACGGACGACATCAACTCTGCTTACCGATACTCGAAAGCTTACTGAAGCCGGGTTTTCAGAGAGCGGCGGGCTACTCGGATTGTACTATGAACCAATTGACGAATCCTACGAGCGAATGACGCCTGAAGCCATCGCAGAGAAATTCGCTCTTGATGCTAACTACTGGTATGACTTCGAGATTGAGACGAGAGGGGTTGCACATTTCGAGGGGCTGCGCCATCCAGTCCATCAGCAAGGGGCAGTCGTTACGTGGGAAATCCTATGACTACAAAAGAGGAAATCTGGCAAGACTGGACGAATCGCTACATCGACACCGAGAACCGCGTTCCACTCTTCGAGACTGACGAGAATCTGACTGTAGAGTACAAACAATACGGGCAGAACGACCGGCGTATTCTGAAACGAAGTGAAGCGATGGAGAGCCTGCTTCGGGAAGAGGGGCGGAAAGTGATCAACGACTGGTCAACGACTGACGACACCTACGACGGACTCATTTACGTCATGTACTGGCTTGAAGACGGTCAGGTTGTTCCGCTGTATATCGGTAAAGCTGGTAAGTACGGGCGTGATGGTGAGAGCCTAAGTTCCAATCTCGAAGACCTACGAGGCAGTAGCACGCGGAAATTTGCACGGTGGGGTGACGCTCACTTCTATCACATCGGGAATCTGAGCGCGATTATATTTCACCACGAGAAGAATCAGAAACAGAAGTATCGGAATTGGGTTGATCGCCTCTTTGAAGAGGATCGCCAGCTGAAACAGCAAACCTACTTTTGGACGAAGGCTTGGGATCAGACCGATGTGGGGTTGTATCACGACTTCGAAGTTCCACTGGAACAACTCGAATACCAGGTTATCGGATTAGCCTCTGACATCTATGATGATCGACTGTTGAATGAGGAAGGTGCATGATCGAACTAATTCACTGGAAGTTCGTTGTATGAAGAAGTGCTAACTGGAGCCGTATTCCGGCGTAAACCTACAATCAGGTCTGACTCAAATATCGTCAATCAAATTTGATTTTTTTCGTTCGTATTCTGCTTCTGTCACTGCCCCTTTCTCCCGAAGATCCGAAAGGCGCTCCAATCTATCCAATGAATCTTTATTCTCATCGCCCGGAATGACACTATCACGTTGACCCATCTTTTTTCTAATATATTCTGCCATTGTGGTAGCTGTTTCTCCATCTACGCCAGTTATCTCATACGTATGCCTGGGAGTGCGGATTTCAAGAGTAGTAGTTAGCATATTATTCCCAATCGAAACATCAGAAATGTCACGGTATGAAATAGAATGTTGACTGCTCATTTCAGTATTAAAAAGGCTAAGATTCGCCGCGGCCACCACTATCCGATAGTCCGTTACAAGGCCATATCCGAGTGAACCTTGATTTTCTCCGTCAACTTCTAAATCCACACTCTGCACAAGATACTGGATTCCCTCTTCATCGTCAATTATCTCAACAGGACAATTACTCGCTCCCATCCCATTTAATAGAGTTTCTGGTTCAATCTCTTGCCTCGCACCCTCAGCCTGATTTTTAGCCTTTTGACGTGTTTCATCTCCTGCCTGACTTGGCAATGTAGAGGTTTTGTCTCGTCCCTGTTGAACTCCTTGTATAAAATTTTCTCCAAGTATGTTAGTTACAATTCTGTCATATGAATTTGTACTCTCGTCTGTGGTCTCCCGAATGTTATCAAGCAATACGAGGCCAGCCGTAGCAGAACCAATCCCAATGATGGCGGTTAGAGAGGGTGATCTCTGAGGGAGCATTGAAAGTATGGCTGATATAGGTAGTCCGATTAAAACGCATCCAGATATGAAGCTAAGGACTATTTTACCGATTAACCCAAGATCAGAAGAGTTGCTTTCCATATAGGATCAATCTGTTTGTTATATGTATTAGTTTGGTTGTGAACTTATGACAAGTTGGCGGTAGACCCGTTCAATTAATTCGGGAAGGTGTGAACACGGGCCGCTTCCACCCACCTCAGCACAGCGTATTTGACCTCTTCGACTTGCCCCAAATTCAACTAAACTGCAGTGGGAAATCCTCAAACCACCACGTATTAATAATAAATAGGCATATATTCACATTCATGACACATCGATTTTGATATTTGGATATTAGAGTGACCGGACGATCAAAATCTACCTCTTAACGCACAATCGACTTGAGTTTGTTATACGGAATATTCTGTTGAATAGAGGCACTCCACCGTTCTCCAATTTTTGCTTTCCCTTCCAAACACAAACAAGATTTATATTGCTACAGGCCATACTAATTCGCGCAACGATGTCACCAACAATCAACATCAACGAAGATCTGCATAAAGAGATTTCGAGCTACGGCAATAGAGACGAATCGTACAATACAATATTAGCACGGTTACTAAATCATGTTGATGAAGAGGAAGCGGAACTGGATAGAAAGTATCGAGACACTGTTTTTGAAGCAGACGACGCGGATGCTTCAGGCAATCCTGCCGTTGAACAATTAGCTGACGGGACAAAGGTTCGGTTCAGGATTGAGCGGGGCGACTATTCAGGCGAAGAAAAATTTGGTACTGTTCAGGGTAGCCGAATTGAATACGACGGCGATAAGTGGAGTCCCACCGGCATGGCTCGTGAGGCTGATAAAGACATTCGTGGTTCTGACGCCCGAGACAGCGGGGCTTACAGCGGCCCGCGAGAGATCGAGTACCAGAATGATTCTGGCGAGTGGGTATCACTCAACACAGTAACAGAGTAACCGAGACCAGCCCATCATTGCACTTCTATCGGCTGGTAGTTCCCTGATCCGTCGGACAATATTATGCGTTTGACGGCTTTTCTGAGCGACTACTATGCAGCCGATACCACATTCCACTCTTGGAAAATGCCAGCCGAATGTGTTTGTATCTGCGCGTTCCGGTCTAACCAATGAGGGAGAGCGAGAGGCGCGCCGGTTCGTTGGCCGAGTCAATTGTGGGTCTTAGCCCATAGNTTCGCTCTCGCTCAATGTTCCAAACCAGGCACGCCGTGGCTTGGTCTGAACCAATAGTGGTCAGTCACCCACGACAACGCCGCGCCCTCGAACAACGCTTGCGGCGGTGTCTCCTCGTCAGGATCGTAGAAGTTGGCAATCGGAAGATGAGCCAACTGTGAGGCAAGATACTGCGCCCCTTGAGTAGTCCTGTACGCTATGCCACACTTCTCATAGGTTGGACATTGCTCCTCAACAGTGAAGAATTGGATGCTCGTGACGCCAATCTGATCAGGATCGTGCTGATATGTAATCGCGCCGTGCGATCCATCATCCCGATACTCGTGGTCTTTCGAATAGGCGTTGTCACAGTACTTGAGGTGCTTATCAAGCGCGCTGGAAAGATGATCTACCCCAATAGTGTTGTTCGGATCATCAATCCAGATGTAGATGTGTTCATGGGGTGTTCCGGCACTTGTGGTAGGAGCCGTGACCGCGATCCACTCGTAGTCGTAGGAACCTAAATGATAGTCCAAGGTGCGGCGAAATGAACTATGAACCTCCTCGGAGTGCAACAGTTCATCGCACTCCCACGGTGTGAGCCAGTCGCCGTTCTCATCGAGTGGTGAGAGTCGTCGCGTGATCATCGCGGTCGTCAGGCCATCATATTCGTGTTGGAAATGACGGTCTGCTTGGTGGATCTTTGTGTAGATCTCTTTCTTGTGACGCTCGTGTTTCGAAGTCACATCATCTCGATTCCAGTTGTGTTTTTGAACTTTCAGATAGGTTTCGGCCGCTTCTTCAACACTTTGCACAGAGCCATCTTCCATCCGGAATGGCTTTGGCAACTCTGAACTGTCAACTCGCTCTGGCGCGAGGGGTTGCTTCCGGCGAGCCGAATGATCTGTGCGATCCGGATCAGCTGGCTCTACATCGTGGCCGCTTTGGATTGAGGACTGATTTTGTAGATCGCCTGCATAGTAGTCGCCCGCTTCCGCACTCATTGTCGAACCAAAGAGCGCGAAGAATAGTTTCTACAGACAGACGTAGGTGGATGGGAAGTAATCTCTCTCCACTCAATCGTTTCTCCACCAGTTTGGCACATCGGGAAGGGGTGCGGGCCTGCAACAGCGATAGCGACAGCAGCATCGGTTGTTAGTAAATTGTCCGTCATGACGATGTTGTGAGTCTTGGAACTCATTTTTACATACGGAGATAGACGTTTCGAAGATTCGAAACATACACGTAACTCTTGGGCTATAAAATCCAAGAGAAAATCGATATTTACGCTTTATCTCCGTTTAATACTATGTGCCGGCACCGGTAAATATCTACTGTATTTTGATTCAAATTTGGAATGGAACACCAGATATGAGAAATTCAATCAAAATCTCACAATTTTGTGTGCCGGGTTACTATGCACTCGGAAATCAAAAAACGGCCCATGTGCTAAGTATCATAATAACATCAAATCAACCATCGGTGTAGCCAAGACACCACTAATCTTCGGGCCAGCGGATGTACACTGCGGCACGCGCCCCTACGGATTTCTTTTTGAGCTTTCCTTGTTCAGTGAGTGTTTCGAGTTTCCCATATGCTGCTGGTCGGGAGCAANCCACCTTCTCGCTTACCTCCTTCGAGGTTAGCACGGGAAGCTCAACATCATCGAAGACAGACAGAATATCATCAAGTGTGATCTCTTCGGCATATTTTCCACCTTCGTCGCGTTTCCGATCTTCTCCCATGCCTGTGCTTACGCGCCCATGCTTATAGAAACCTATGACTTTGAGGTTATTGGAAAAGACTTATCACCACAAACCTTGAAGTAACTGGTAGGAGGTCGCTCGCCCCTTGGGGCTTGGCAATTCGGAGAAACCGCCCGAGTGTTCCAGCACTCGGACGAGTGGCCTTCAATGGAACTGAAAGCCAATGTCACATAGCGATACGATAGCAGATAAGACCGTCGTTGATCAGTTAGATTTCGGAACAAAGACAGCCAAGCGTGTCGGTTGGGAAGCGTTCGAGTTCTCGATAGTTGGCCCGCATCAGGTTGAGGTTATCAATGCGAGCTACGGCTTCGAGAAGGACGATCACAGTTACACAGTGGGCGTTGAAGTCCGTGACGGCGTCGCTGTTCCGGTTGAATGTGACTGCCCCGCAGACATCCATCGTGAGCCAGACTGCAAGCACAAGGTAGCTCTTGCGACAGTGGGCGGATCCACAGTGATGAACGCTGCCGTGAAGTTCGAAGAGTCGGAAGAATCTGACTCCGCCCCGCCCTTCCCGCGTTCGCAAGACGATGATACCACGACTGTTGCAGATAAGATTGAGACAGATGGTGGCCCGGAGACCTGTCGCAACGGAAATGTTCACTGTAATGGATCTGCAGATGAAACACTGCCCTGTTTTGCCTGCTTTGGGGGCGAACAGTGACCGATCACTCCAATGACGAGCGAACCGTCGTATGTCCCGTCGAAGGGTGCGACGCTACGCCTCTTGCTCGGGGTGTGTATCTACACGTTCGAAGATCAGGCAGTGAGGGCCACGGGCCACAGGGTGAGATTCCAGAAGCGATCTCTCTCGAAGATCTCGAAACGGCTGGTGCGAGAGAGGTCAAAATGGATTATCCAGAAGAACGAGATAACGAGAATCAGGCTCGACTTTGCCCATACTGCTCACAAACGTTCTCGGGACTCTCGGGCTTGATGATTCATCTTAGTCAGATAGGTGGGCGAAAGAATCACCCTACAGACCCAAAAGAGCGGCACGAACCCGGGGACTTCCCCCGCGTAAATGTAGATCAGAACGGAAACATAGAGCAGGTTGTCGGCTCCGATGATACTCCCGGGAATGGCGACAGCGGGGAGGGTGTGGCAGTGTCCCGTGTCTTCACCCTTATCGCTGATCTCATTGCCGATGACGAAGCACGGATGGCCCACCGCGTACGCCGCGCCCTTCTCGGCACAGACAACGCGATTGCGCCCGAAAGGAGTGCACCGCCCCATCCAGAACTGTTCGAAGCCTTACTCACGCAGGGGCGAGCGACTGAAGGAAACCATGTCATGACGTTTGCTCTTGAAGGAAAGTCCGTCTCGGTTGCGTGTAGAGGTGAGTCGGGGATGCTCTCTCCCGATGAAGCGCGTGAGATTGCAAGACGAATGAAACAAGTCGCTGCCGCAGAAGGCTGGCTCGGACACCAAATTCAGGAGTTCATTTCTTTCCTTAACGAGGGAGCGGAAGTTCTTGAGGGCAACAAGGAAGAGCAAGAACTACACGAAGAGTTCGATTTCTGGAAGTAGAGGCCTTCGAAACCACGAACTATGGAAGCTATTTTTATTTACCGTAGGAACGCTTTTGTCGCTTGCGCGCTTCGGCCAATAAGAACCGCAAGACGTGAGTACCCGCAACCGATGATCGGTTGAACTCAGAATCAACTACTGGTTCTGGTTTATAAGGAATCCACCGCTGTACGGTCAATTTGAAGCGACCGAAGGGAGCATGGGCCGACACGGATTTGAACCGTGGGCCTCCCGGTTATCAGCCGAGCGCTCAACCTGACTGAGCTATCGGCCCCAACGCAACTGCTCGTAACGGGGGAC
>P_A23_Liq_1_FmtDRAFT_1000170_pt1 | contig 11817 bp, 8 predicted proteins | sample PonA231FremontCA_FD_10235 | JGI IMG/M metagenome (IMG submission 10235) | reverse complement strand
ACCGNCATAATATTGATGCATCGCTCGCTAAATCGATTGGTAAAAAGATTGGTGCAGGCGACTTCTCAGAGGCATTTGAGGCTGTGACACCTGAGATGATTGATGCATTCTGTATCGCTGGTGACCTAACAGCAGTAACCGATCAGATGGCAGGTGTACTTGAGCAGACAGATGGAATTATTGTCGGGTCACCAATTGGTCCAACGCCGGAACAGGCAATTGAATTGGCTGCAACTGCGTTTGAGCAGGCTCATTGATATCCTTCCCGCGAGGGGTGAGCCCTGATCTTCTGCAAAAGATAACACAATACAATCGGTATTCACTCTCTATCGGGCCTTGCCCATGTTATCACTCGATCGCGCGTCTGGATCCGCTGATGCCTCCTCACGAGCGCTCGCCCCCCATCCAGTCAACAAATTGAGTGCCGACCCAGCGGCGAGAAGACCGAAGTAGCCAACAGCAACGGTTGTCAATGCGGAACCGACAAGGAATAAAATGGCAGTAAGCGGATCAACTCCAAGGAAGACGTCAGTAATGAATGTAATAATCAGGGTGATGATACTGGTAAAGAGTTCAACGACAAAGTCAATAATCGTAACCATATCCATGCTGTGTTTTCAGACTACTTGTGTGTTGATATCACCTGTTCATTATTGCACGTATACAACAAAGCTACACACATCTTCTTATATGCAAGATAAATACACACCCGTTCATTGAAAAATGGCTTCCAAATCAGTGCAAACAGATATACCATATTCTCTCAGATAATCATGTAGTGACACGGGATCGTTCTCTTGATGAATTCATTGATGCAGGAGTGGCTGATGATGCCTCTGATAGTGACAATGATGCAAACACCGAGATTGGTTCCGATTCGAATTCCGAGCCTAACGATACAGGTGATGAGACAGCACCGACAGATGATACTCGTACTGAAGATCATACCACAACTGACTCGACAGCAACTGCTGTTGCGACGTCGGCTGATACTACTACTAGTGAGTCTGAGACACGAGGTGATATCTCTCCAGCTGTGGCAACGCTTCGATGTGATCCAAATGGGATTTCATGCCCTCAGTGTGGGGACGTTGTCACACAACGCTGGCGGGCACAACAGCAAGGCAAAAACGACACCACATATATTTGTGGAAATTGCAAGAACTGGTAAGTAACTGCGAATTCATCTCTCATAATTTGTATAATCAGTCTGGAGAGTATTTTCTAGCTCGTAACTCAGCAGACAAAACGGTCCCAGACAATTGGGTTACTCAATGTGGGACGATATAATTCCATTAGTCTCTTCGAGTATTACGGCGTCCAAATGCACGGACGAGATCCATCTCATCAATGGTGAGCACTACTGGACGTCCGTGTGGACAGGCATATGGATTTTCACATGCCCCAAGTTGGTTCAGAAGCTCATCAGCCGCAGGCGAATCTAATATCTCACCGGCACGGAGTGATTGGTGACAGGCAAGTTCGGCGAGTGTGTCAGTTCGTTCATGAGCCACTGAGGGCGTATCATCATTTTGCAGTGCGTCAATTGCATCACGAATACTCACGGGAGCTGCTGGCTGTCCAAGCGGCGCCGGAACCGAATGCACATTGATTGCTTTGTGTGTATTCTGAGTATCATCACGTTTCGTATACTCATAGCCGTATGTCATAAGCTGGTCTGTGATGCAATCCAGTGTCGAATACTGTCCTGGCGTAAGTGAAACGGTAACCGGTGGGTCAATCGCGACAGTCGGAAGCGTCTCATCAACAGTTGCACAGAGTCGCTCATATGTTATCCGCTCATGAGCAGCGTGTTGATCGACAATAAGAAGCGTATCATCAAGGGAACATAGAAGATATAATTCCTGAAATTGCCCAAGAACATCCGCGTCCGCGACAGCAGCCGAAGAGGTCTGATCAGCATCAGTGAGTGCTTCAAGCGATACATCGAGTTCTGTCGAGAGAGTGTCTATCTGGCGCTGATCAACTGTTGATAACGCGTCACTAACACTTGTCTCAATCATATCTGCAATCAAATCAGCGGTTTGAATTCGCACCGTCTGCTTTCGTGGATGGACATTGTGATCGGTCAGTGACCCTGGAAGTGAAACTGTCACTGCCGCGATTGGATGTTGCCCACCTGGGAGGAGGTCACTATAGCCATTCATAATCGCCGCCATAAGCGTCTCATTATTGACTGGTCGTCCGTCAATCGCTATCGAGACCGCATTGCGGTTTGCACGTGTGACTGTTGGATGAACAAGCACGCCATTGATTTCAATCGTGGCAGTCTGCGTGATTTGACTGGATTTAGTGTCTATATCAATGGTCTGTGTAGATTCAATGGTTGTACTTTGTGCTGCTATCTCACGATTATACACGCCAAGCAATGCAGACGTGTATCCATCCCCAGATGTAGAGAGGACGTCGTTTCCATCATGCTGGAGCGATATCGCAGTCATAGGGTGCAATAATGCATAGTGCGAGACGAGTTTACTAATCCGCGCGAATTCTGCTTGCGATGAGGCAAGCGCTTCTTGTCTGGCTGGAACTGCTTCAAACAGATTATCAACGGTAATAGTTGTTCCACATGCCCGTCCAGTTGGTTCAACACTCTCAGCGGTCGGACCATTTGTCTTGATCATTGTCCCACATGGACCTCCATTATTTGTTTCAATTTCAAGAGTGCCCACAGTTGCGATACTTGCAAGGGCTTCACCGCGAAATCCAAGTGTCTCAACTGGTGGAATAATACCGTCTTGTGTTGTTGGTGTGATTTCACCGGCTGCCTGTTTTGTTGCGTTGATCTTACTCGTTGTATGTCGCTGCACTGCAAGGATAGCATCCTGCTTTGACATTCCCTGACCGTTATCACGAACAACGAGTTGGTCGGTCCCATCGCCAGTTACTGATATATCAATTCGGTCTGCACCGGCGTCGAGTGCATTTTCGATCAACTCGGCAACAACGTCTGCTGGTCGAGTGATGACTTCCGCTGCAGCGACTGCTGCAATCATTTCATCATCGAGACGGCAGATGGTTGTCTTACTGCTCTCTGTGTCCCCTTGATTACTCATCTAGTCGTCTCTGTAAATTCTCGAGCATATTCAGCGCTTCGAGCGGTGTCATCCGAGCAATATCAATATCGCGTAGCGATTTGAGCACATCTATGTTTGCTGATACATCGGATTGATTAATACCTGCGTCTGTGTTTGTATCTGCGCCTCTAGGACTTCTGGCAATCTCGTCATCATCAGAGGCTTGATTTTGCTGATTGTCGTGGTCCACAGAAACCATCTCAGCATGAGTTAGCTCATCATGATGATGTGTGCCCTGCTCAGATATCTCGGTATAATCTTCACCCTCGGTATGGATATATCGTTGTGCCTGTTCAACGACTGGAGTAGGAACACCAGCAAGTTTGGCAACTTCAACACCGTATGAGGAGTCGGCTGCTCCTGACGTAACCCGGTGAAGAAATGTTACTGAGGCATCATTGTCGGGGTGCGTCTTACGATGGACTTTAAAATGTAAATTGAATGCTGATGGAAGCGATCCTGTCACAGTTGTTAGATCATGATAGTGTGTTGTAAACAGTGTCCGAGCACCGATTTCATTATGAATGAACTCTACCGTTGCGCGTGCAATCGCACGTCCATCCGTTGTTGAAGTTCCGCGCCCCACCTCATCAAGGAGGATAAGCGATGATTCAGTTGCATTATGCAGTATGTCCGTCATCTCAGACATTTCTCGCATAAACGTTGACTCACCGCCAGAAATATCATCAGATGCCCCTATTCGTGTAAATATCCGATCGAGAACTGGAATTTGAGCGGCATCTGCAGGAACGAATGACCCTGCTTGTGCAAGAATACAGATATGTGCTATTTGTCGCATATATGTTGATTTACCACTCATATTTGGTCCGGTAATCATCGCGATATGACCTTTTTCGAAGGTAATTCCATTTGGCACGAACTCTGCTTGTGTCTGCTCAACAACGGGATGACGACCTGCCTCAATGGCAAGTGTATCTGCGGTTATTTCTGGGCGGACATATGCATGTGATATCGCAATAGTCGCGAATGAAACGAGCGCATCGAGACGTCCGATTGCGTCTGCTACTGCTTGCAACCGACTTGTTTCTGCTGCGACCTCTGCGCGAATATCACAGAACAGTTCATATTCAAGTTTATCTGCTCGGTTTGATGCGGCGATAATCTCATCTTCACGGCGTTTTAATGCGGGTGTATAGAACCGCTCAGCGTTTTTCAGTGTTTGTCGACGAGTATATTCATCAGGGACGTGGTCGAGATTTGGATTTGTGACCTCAATATAGTATCCATGTACCTCTGTATACCCAACTTCTAATGAATCAATCCCAGTTCGCTCACGTTCGCGGGTCTCAAGTTCACTTACCCACTCACGTCCAGCCTCCTCTCTTTCCCGTATATCATCAAGATCGTCATTAAATCCCTTAGCAATAACATCACCATCAGTCACTGTTTGTGGTGGGTCCGAGCAGACTGCTGTATCGATGAGTGTCCGGATATCATCAAGCGAATCAAGCTCAGCCTGTAACTGTTCGAGTGTTTCAGCCGGCAGTTCTGTCTCTGTGAGTACCTCTATGAGTGCTGATTTAATCTCTGGAATGCTGTCAAGGCTCTGCAACAGTGACCGCATGTCACGCGCATCCGCTTGCTCACGCGCAGTTCGAGCGGTGAGACGTTCGAGATCATATATGTGTGACAATTTTTCTGTAAGTGTCTCAACAACAAGCGGATTCTCAGCAAGTGCAGCAACAGCATCATAACGTGTCTTGATTGCTTCATGATCTGCGAGTGGTCGTCGAAGCCACGATTCAAGCGTCCGGCGGCCAAGCGCTGATGACGTTTCATCGATGGTCTCAATGAGTGTCTCACCATACGGTTGCCGGGAGTCAAAAAGCTCTAGACTTTGTATTGCGGTCGCATCAACTCGGAGAGCAGTATCTGTTTTATATCGTCTAATTCGTGAGACGTACTCAAGTGGTCCACAGTCACCTTGTGTATACTCAGCGTAATCGAGAACTGCCCCGACTGCTCGCCGCTCAGCAGATGAAAGGAATGCTGTTGGTTCATCAACATACGCTTCGAGTGTCTGAGTCGCTGTTGCAAGCTCAAACGCCCCCGAGTTATGTGTTGTCTGCATCGTCTCGAAAGGAAGTGATGAAGACTCAATCGTTTTCGTGTCAACTTCAGGACCAATAAGTAACTCCGCTGGTCTGAGTCGGCTTAACTCTTCATAGATTTGATCATGTTCAACGCTAGTTACACGGCACGCACCTGTCGAGACATCGACTGTTGCGATTGCTCCAGTCATCTCCGAGGCGTCACCATCTGAGTCGGTTATACTCACAGCNCCAAGGTACGTTGCCGCTGCATCGGTAAGGAGGTCACCANTGGTGACAGTGCCCGGTGTAATGATATTTGTTACTGCCCGATCAACAAGTCCACTTGTCGCCTCAGCCTCTTCAACCTGCTCAGCGATAGCGACTCGAAAGTCAGCCGATAATAACGCTTCAATATATGATGTAGCATTATCGATAGGGACACCCGCCATCCGATAGGTTCCTGTTGAGTCCTCACGCTGTGTTAGAGTTACTTCACACACTTGAGCGACTGTTGTTGCGGCCTCACAGAATGCCTCATAGAAGTCACCAACCTGAAATAATACAAGAGCATCTGGGTGAGCCTCACAGCAATCAAGATACTGTGACAGCATTGGTGTTAATTCTGTCCGTCGTGTGAGCATCTTCTCTGGCGGTCCCTCAGGTTGTGGCTCGAGATCAGTGCCAGCGTCGACGTCAGTATCGGTGTCTGTTGTCATCCTCACTGAGCATATATTATATCGATCTTAATTCCGACAATACAGATCTGGGTCAGCATGTGGTCGCATGACCACTTGGATTGGTTTTGTGTTATTTACTCTTGATATTCTCATGACTCTAAAGAGATGGGATTTGTCTGAGGAGTGATTACGATTTGATTTTGACAACGGTGCATGTATACTGTGATTTCTCCATTTTTGATTACTATTTCATCTTTTACTCGGAGAATAATTCTCCAGCAGAATTAGGTGTATACGGTCGATATATGTATGTGTCGACGTATCAAACGATATCACACTTGACCGATACATCTGTTTCGGTCAATCCACAATATGACCATCCAAATCTGGATATGCTCCATCTGAACTCATGCCAGTAGTTATGAAATATGCTCGGGGTCTATTCATGAACCATTGCTTTGACACGCCCTTGTACAATGACCGATACTAACGCTAACACCGACACAGACACAAGCACGGAGACAAACACAATCGATATCGACTCACGGGTGTCTTCCACGGACCGTGACCCGCTTGCTGTTGATGAGGTTGCAGCATTAACAACACGCATTATTGACAATGTTGAGCGTGTTATCGTTGGTCATCGAAACGCTGCAGAGGATATTTTAATCACCATGCTCGCGCGTGGACATCTTCTGCTTGAAGATGTCCCAGGAGTCGGAAAGACAATGCTTGCGCGGTCAATTGCGACTTCACTCGAATGTTCATTTAATCGCGTTCAATTTACTCCTGACTTGCTCCCACCGGATGTCACAGGTGTCAATGTCTTTGACCAGCAACAACAAGTATTTGAATTTCAACCCGGTCCGGTATTTGCAAATGTTGTCCTTGGCGATGAGATTAATCGTGCACCGCCAAAAACACAAGCAGCCCTGCTTGAAGTGATGGCTGAACAGCAGGTGACAGTTGATGGTGAAACACATCCTGTTCCAGATCCGTTTACTGTTATTGCAACGCAGAATGATATTGAACCAACACAGACATATGACCTTCCTGTAGCCGAGGTTGATCGATTTACAAAACAAATTCAGCTCGGCTATCCAAATGAGGCTGAAGAGACCGAATTATTAGGACGGGTTGCTGGACACCACCCGATAGAATCACTTGAGGCAGTTGCAACTGTTGAAGATGTCAATCGCGCAAGAGAGACAGTAGCTGCGACGACTGTAAGTGAATCCGTTCGCTCATATGTTGCTCAACTAGCAGGATACACCCGCGATAATGCTCGCTTGGGGGTGAGTCCGCGCGGGGCGATTGCGCTTGTTCGTGTTGCACAGGCTCGTGCTGTTTTCGAAGGTCGTGATTTTGTCATTCCAGATGATATACACGCTGAGATCCACCCAACATGGTCGCATCGAATTCAGACAGCTGACACGGTCGATAGCGCGCACGTTGTCGATAATGCGCTTGATGAAGTTCCAATTGAGTGACACTACACTGATATAATAAGAGAAACACTTGATCATATGGCTAAACATGTTGATATCAAACTATCACTTCATTACGATACAGCGTCATAATAGATGAATGCCTCAGTTCATTCAGGACATGTTGTCTCAGATGATCGCTGTTGGAATATACAGTACGAAAATACCATAATAATATAAAATATAACAATTGATGCGCCCGACACGTCGCGGTTATATGTTCACACTTGTTTGTCTCGTTGCACTGAGTGCCGGCATTATGTATGGTCCGCGGGCACTCGATGCCGTTGTCATTCCTGGATTTATCGCATTATTCGCCTCAATTATTGATATATGGCGGGTTTCAGAACCATCCGTTGAGCGGACGCTCCCATCACCGGCAGAGCCCGGCACGAAAGCACAGATTAGCTTGAAAATTAAAGCTAACCGTCCAGTCCCGGTAAGAGCGGTAGATACCATTCCATCTGGTCTTACAGGAACACCGGTTATCGAAACAGTCGCAGATGGGACCAGTGCTAAGTATGAACTGACCCGCCGCGACCGTGGGTGTCATACAATCGGTCCAGTTACTGTTCGACTTCGTGATCGATTAGGTCTTTTCGAGCGTGTCTTTATGATTGATAATACAGATTCAGTGACTGTTTTTCCGCAAATATGCTCACTCACGCCGGTAGCCGCTAATGCACTTCGTAACACCACTTCCCCGACAGCGGGACCCAAGCGAGGATCATTTGAGGGACTTCGAGAATACACCCGTGGAGATGCACTTCGCGATGTCCACTGGAAGTCTTCAGCACGGCATGACGACCTTTTTACCCGTGACTTCGGGAGTGCAGCGGATCAGGATACCCAACTTGACTCACTCACAGTTGCTGTTAACATTGAACAACATAGTGATAGCTCAATTGAATTTGTTGATGCTGCGGCAACGGCAGCAGCGAGTATATGTATTGAGGCTCTTGATCAGGGAGCTGGCGTTCAGCTACAAACACCGACCGGGAACGCAACTGCTGTTGCTGGGAGTGAAGACGCAATTCTTGAACGCCTTGCAGAGTTCTCACTTCCAGTAAACCCACTTGAGGATAACGTAGCGAATGCAGACATATATGTGACAGTACGTGCAGAATCAGTCATCGTATACTTCGGCGAGCGAACTGTTGATTTTGGAGACTTACTTAGTATCCATGATCTCGAATCTCAAGATGGCGACACTGTGAGCATGATCGCTGATCGTGAAGAACAGACACTGAAACGCAATTACGATGATAATATTACTGTTAGTACCGATGCACACTCAGATGACTCAGCGACAGAAGAGAGATATACATGAATCGCTCATACATATCATATCGTATAAATGAAGTTAGCAAAATGGCGTCTCGCCCGAGTATACTCGCTGCTATCGGTATTATAGCGGTCACGTGGTCATATGTGAGTGTCCTTGCAGACATCGCGACCGTCACAGGCTGGCGAACCCCATTTTTATTCGTTGTTGTCCTTGCCGGCGTTCTTGGCGTGGTGATCGGAACTATTGGGCGTACCCGGTCTGCATTTATCCTGACAATTGGTCTCTTACTTATTGGATTGATTACATATATTTATACGCTCTCACAGGCACAACAACAGCTACTCACAGCACAGCGATTACTTGCAGACACCGCTGCACTATTCACTGGCCTTTCGATACTACGCTTTGTTCGAGCTGGTGCATGGGCGATTGCTGTTGTCCCAGCCCCGGTATTTCTTTCATGGGCACTCTTGAGTGCTGGTCGGTACGTGCTCAGTGCAACAGCGGGTGGTGTTATACTCGGACTTGTTATTCTCACCGGTGATGCCGGTCTCCTTACAGCACTCACTGGCGTTGTCGGGTTTCTTCTCACAGTCGCAGCAGCAACACTTACCCAATATGATGGCGATATAGACCAACTTGACGCCGTAATTGTCCTTCTTGCAGTTATCATTGTTTTATCAACATCGGTTTCTGCTGTCCCTGGCAGTGGAAGTTCACCATTAGTCCCTGAGAAAACCCCACAAACTGTTGATGCGAGTCTAACAACTGCTGACCAACGAATTGAGGTCTTAGGGAGTATTGATCTTTCACCACAAGTCCGTTTCACTGTTGAAAGTTCTCGTCCGTCATATTGGCGGACGGGGGCTTACAATCGATATACAGGTGATGGATGGGTTCGAACCGGTGAGACACAACCATATCAAGGACAGCTCTCACTTCCGCCTGGGTCATCACAGTCCGTTCAACAGACAATAAAAACACAACAATCAATTTCGATTCTCCCAGCGGCGTGGAAGCCAATTACAATCGAGGGGTCAGCAGCCTCACAGGCAACAGTCACTACACAGGGTGGATTAATTCCGCAAACATCACTCAGTGCAAACACAGAATATACTGTCACAAGTCGTCTACCACTATGGACGCCTGCGCAGTTGCGACGGGCGGGAACAGCATATCCAGCGGAAATTGATGAGACCTATCGTGAAGTGCCCGCTGACACGAGTAATCGAGTCACCCAGCGTACGAACCAGATTATTGCGAACGCCAATGCTGATACACCCTATGATGCTGCAATTGCGGTTGAGCGGTATCTTGAATCAAATAAACAATATTCACTTTCGGTATCAAAGCCAGATGGAAACGTTGCTGAATCGTTTTTGTTTGAAATGGACGCAGGATACTGCGTTTATTACGCAAGCACAATGGCTGTAATGCTTCGAACACAGGGAATTCCGACGCGATTTGTCACTGGATACACACCAGGACAGCGGATTGATTCGAACACACATGTTGTTCGGGGGCTCAACTCACATGCATGGGTCGAGGTATACTTTCCTGACACTGGCTGGGTCCGATTTGATCCGACGCCTGCGGCTGAGAGGCAGTCAACTGAGAGTGCGCGGCTCTCAGAAGCACGCCAGCAAGACACAGCAGGAATTGACCTCAACGAATCAACTCCAACACCAACACCAGGCTCCAGCGCCATTACACCAGAGAATGGTGCTTCAACCGACGCTACTGGGACGACTTCAGCACCAACTGAACGGTCAACAACGACACCACAGGGAACAAATATGAATAATAATTCAGCGGGTTCAATGGCTCAAACGCCAGGAATCAGTGCTCGAACTGGTGATCCACTTGGGTCATCATCACCATCAGTTATCGATCAGTTCCTCCCGACAGTCCGAATACGTCGGCTTCTTGCCGTCATAGCTATCGGAATTATTGGTGTGGGGGCAGCGATGCGACAGTCACATGCAATCCAGCACTCCAGACGGCTTGTTATGGCGCAGTCTCAGTGGCTGCAATCAATCCGACAGCATAAGCGTAGATTCGCTGGTATCCGGGGGGTCTCTGAGGGCAAATCCAAATCTAAATCTAAATCTAAATCCAAATCCGAATCCGATCCGGATAGCTCAGTAGCATACGCATATCAGCGCGCAATGGCAGTACTTGCATACACACATCGACCACGCCGTCCAAATGAGACGCTTCGCACATATCGGGCTGCACTTTCGCTTTCAGCTGATCGTGAGGCAGCACTTCAGCAGATAGAGCAGGCGTATGAACGTAGTAAGTATGGAGATGGTGTCTCACCACCGACAGCAACAACAGCAATTACTGCTGCGGACTTTCTTGTTCGCACTGGTACTCCAGTTCGCCGGCGTATAGCTCAATTTCGAGAAATTAAGCCGCCAGATGATGAGTGAGAACATGGTTCAAAATTGTGAAGTACCCCAGGGGGTCAAGCCCCAGGCACTCGCTTTGCACAACTTGTAGAGTGAGATAATGAGCATATGATCTATTCAATAACGACTAGCAACGGTAAGCTACTTATTATTTGATTGTATATTACGTCCACGGAATGGCAAAGCATGACATCGCGACCAAGAGTTGGCGTTCCTTGAGAGTTCAAAAGTACGACAGTGTTATAACTAAATCGGGCAAAATGTGGAACAGATGAGTGGCAACGTCTGCTCAACATGTGGACTCCCTAACGAGCTTTGCGTTTGCGAGGACGTCGCAAAAGATTCTCAGGAGATTAATATCCGCGTTGACGAGCGCCGCTATGGAAAGGAAGTAACGATAATTGAGGGATTCGATCCGAAAGACGTCGATATGGATAGTCTGTCGTCAGATTTGAAATCAAAGTTTGCCTGTGGTGGAACAATTGAAGATGGCTCAATTGAACTCCAAGGCAACCATACCGGTCGCGTTGAGGACTTTCTTCGAGATAAGGGATTTAATGTTGCCTAAGTAAAAACTAGAATACATCCTATACAACAGCAGTGTGGATGGTGAACTACCTCGCGCACGGTGGGGTGAGGAACTCGCGCTATTTTTCATTTAAATACGCGTCATAGCCTGATAATTGGCTTGAATGATCAGTATATGATATCTGATGCTGATGCTGATGCTGATGCTGATGCTGATGCTGATGCTGATGCTGATGCTGATGCTGATGCTGATGCTGATGCTGATGCTGAT
>P_A23_Liq_1_FmtDRAFT_1000169_pt1 | contig 11911 bp, 9 predicted proteins | sample PonA231FremontCA_FD_10235 | JGI IMG/M metagenome (IMG submission 10235) | reverse complement strand
AAAGACACGCTGACAGGACTCTCGGAACATATCGGGGTTGCAATAGAATATCTTCACGGAGCAACCGCTGACGCAGACTGGAGTGTGGATGAAATACGTGTCGAAGCCGATCTCACCGGTGGAGAGGTTCAAGGATATATCGACCACCTGTCTTGTGATGGGTCACTGTACCATATTATCGACTACAAGACCAACAACGTGGATTCGATAGAGGATATTGAATCGGAATCCAAGAAATATCGCTGGCAGATGCGTGCCTATGCAGCTGCATTACATCAGATTGATCCAACTAACCATGTTCGAGCAACGTTGCTCTTCACGGAATTGGACGAGTCTATTACGATGGAGTGGACTCCTGCGGAACTCGATAGCCTCACTGAAACCCTTTCATCTGAGATCAGACAACGACTCAACTAATCGCTTATATTGTAGTGTCGATAGAATAGTGAATATGGGACAGCCGCACCGATTCTGTAGACCTACCGCGAGTTAGTCGCTATTTGTGTTCCCGATAGAAGGGATATCATCGGTATTCGGAGATATTCCGATAGGGCACATAGTACCCGATATCATCGATCCATGTTGTCAACCACTCATCAGCAGTCGATTCATCAACTTTCCCTGCATTGATTGCGGCCAACAGGACACCGACTGACCCAACAACAGTCACCTCTCGCTCCTTGGCGAACGACCGGGCATCTCCATCATCGGTCAGCAGTCGGCCATCGTTTATATCCGCCACAGCAAAGGCCTGCGATTCCCCGGGATCAAGGTGGCTACTAACGGTTTCTTCTCGATTTGCGACTTGATCTGATATCGTCACAACTGGAATCTCGTCGTCGAGGGTATCGAGTGCTACCTGTGGGTATGGGTGAGAATCCCCACCGTGTTCAAACTCTTCCCGAACGACCGGAACTGCACAAATACCCGCGAGACCTGAAACCACCCACACCTGATCAATATACGCAAAATTCGAGAGAACGGTCGTGTTGAGAACGCTTGGATTTAGAGGAACATCATTAGCACTCATCTCACGGGTGACTCCCCAGTGTCCGAGTCTTCGTCACTGAATTCGAGTTCGCTAGCCGCCTCTTTCTCGTAGGCTACATCGTCCTCGTTAGCCAGTCCAATCCGGAGTTCAACGCCATGTTCGTGAAGGAGATCTCGCATAGTCCACCGATCAACATCAGCAAGTCGTGCAGCCTCGCCAAGGGTAATCTCCTCACCTTCGTAGAGGGCGACCGCGGCTGCAATACGCTCGTTCTCGTGGTCGTCGAAGTATTCCCGGACGAACTCACGGAGCGCATCGCTCTTGCCACCAAACACACCTGCTTTGACTGCACCCTCAATAAGGAGATCAAGGTCGTCTGGATATGAGCCGGTGATTCGAGCCATTTGTCAGTCCAACGTATGCATTCATACTATTTATGAATATTGACTACGCTCGAATCGAGAAGAATCATTCCCTGATTGCTGTATCGACAGTAAGTTTGTCACGACCGCAGGAAGTACCGATATGCCCACTGAAGTAGAGGTAGCCCAGTTCGGATTCTTGCGAAGGAAGAGCAATTAATTCATAGGCCGCACTACACAATCGTTTTCATATCCATGAACGAATTAGAAGAGGCGATTTCTCTCGCTTTGGAGGCACACGAGGGAGATACTGACAAGGCCGGAACAACCTACATCAGACATCCATTGCGACTCATGGAACAGATGGATACGGAACAGGAGCGACTTGTCGCTGTTCTCCACGATGTTGTTGAGGATTCAGAAAGAGAGCTTGACGAAATAGAGAAGAAGTTCGGTGTAGAGGTTCGTGATGCGGTAGATGTATTGACAAAGCCTGATGAGGTGGATTATCTGAATGAATACATCCCAGATATAGCATCAAACCCAATTGCACTGAAAGTGAAAAAAGCAGATCTTAGAGACAATTTAGACGTAACCCGTCTGTCAGAATTAGACGATAGAGTGTGCGATAATCTTCAGAAATATCACAAATCCTTACAGTATTTAAAAAAGGAAGGATGTTGAAAGAGGGCGAAGAGGAGCGTCCCGTCGAGGGTAGAGTAATTATTATGTCTCACCCACGGAACAAGTCTACAAATGCTGTTCAATATTGACGGCGAAGGAGCAGTTGACTCTATCCCTACCCAACAACTATCTGAACTTGGTCTACGCGAACGAGACGACTTACAAGAATGGGTAATCGATGAGCCACGTATTTTGGATGAAGAGTTGCTGATTATAACCTCAGAGTATGCTGGCTTTGAGGAGACATTGGATCGACTTGACGTTCTCGCGCTCGACCGATCTGGGAAGTTGGTGGTAGTCGAACTAAAACGAGATCGGGCTGATCAAACGACAGACCTTCAGGCTCTAAAATACGCCAGTTTTTGCTCGACACTGACAGCTGAGGATATCCAGCAACTGTATCGAGAGTTTCACAAAGACAGCACAGAGGGTGACCTTACTCGGGAAGACGTAGGGAAGCGTTTCACCAATTTCATAGATACCGATGAAGCAGTAACGATAGCAGATAGTGGACTCGCCGAGTTTGATCTCGACGACAGACCACGAGTAATGCTTGCCGCTGGCGACTTTGGAACCGAAATTACCTCTCCGGTAATGTGGTTACGACAAGAATACGGGCTCGATATTTCTTGTGTCCGTATTAGCGCATACGAACGTGATGGTGAGTACCTTGTACAGGGACAACAGATCATCCCTGTTCCAGAGGCGGAAGAATATATGACCAAACGGAGAGAGAAAGAAGAAAAGCAACAGAGTACTCGACGACAGTCTACTCTCACAGTCCTCCGTGACCGAGGTGTGTTGCAAGAAGGTGACGAGGTGCTATTCAACGAGGAATATTTGTCTGAAGATTGGATGCCGGACGAGGCAGAAGAACGATGGAATCCTGATGATGACTTCTGGCGGGCAACTGTGACTGGTAAGTGGGGACGGAGCAACAACGTGCGGTGGCACTACGACGACCAGACATACTCGTTCACTGGATTGACCAGGGAGGTTCTGCGAGACCTATACGACGAGGAAGATCCATACTTCAGCAAGCCGTTCAGTTACTGGGTTCACCCAGATTTTGATACTACGCAACTCTCACAACTCCGGGAAGACCAGGTGACCGGCGGCGACTCGTGACGACAGGATAACCACGCTACAGCCTTAGTGTCAGGATTCACCAAAGTGATATCGATATTTCAGAGTCTGATTTGAAGTCGTTGATATCTGAGCGAATCCCCCTCCTGAGTAAAGAGTCCGACTACAGGCTTGATCGAAACTTGGTGCGCTTGGTTGGGTTCCGTAGTGCCACCAAGTACGAATGGTAGTCCATCGTTCCAGTCAATACCTGTGCGGTGGAGATGTCCAGCAGCAATCGCATGGACGTGAGAACCGAGAGTTGAGACGACATCATCGACCGTGCATTCGGGCCAATCACTATTGCTGATCGGGCTAATCGATTGATGGATTGCGACGATACCGAACCGATTACTAGATGAACGAATGGGTGACCAACTTGTAGACTCCCACCCAGTTTTCGGTGTGAAATCACGCCCGTAGAGAGCGATCCCTTGACCAACTAACTGTGCTGTTTCGGTGAGCTGAGTAACGAGTCCCTCTTCTTCGAACTCTCTGAAGACCTTCCGACCAGCATCTCGCTCGTGGTTTCCATCTATGGAATAGAAGGCAATATTCTGCTCCGCCAGTCGTGTGAGTTGATCCCGTGCCGCTTCTTTCACCTGATGAGTAATACCATGGCGATCATTATGGAAGAGATCTCCTGTGTTGAGGACGGCGTCAGCATCGCGCGCTATTGCGATATCAATCGCACGACGGAATCCAGTTAGGCATCGATTGTCAGAAGAATACTCGTCAGGCGTTGTCAGTGACACTCCTAAATGAGAATCCGAAATGTGCAGTAGCGTTGTCTGGGATTGCAGATCATGGCTACTAGTCGAGATGCTCTTTTTGTACGCATTTGCACTGGCGTATCCCACCCGCTCCCAATCATGTTGTGAGTCCCGCTTACCACTCATATGACCAGCGACTGATGCTGGTTTACCTTCGTATTCACACTCAGCAACAGGGCAGAGAACTGTTTCCGAGGAGGTTGTCTGAAGTTCATCATATAGTTCAACCTCGCCTATAACTGAACCCATATCGTCGTTGTCCGGAACAACGTCTTGATCAACAGGAGTGCCGATAGCTGTGATCCATTGAGGATTAGATTCAGAAATCCCCTCTACTCGGATTTTCACTTCCTCATTAAGCTCTGCACCAGGAACTTCGATGCGGATCCCTTCCTTCTCTAGTAGAGGAATTCCATCAGCAGATCGCTTTAGAATACGACCTGAAACAACATCGCCCTCTGAGATATCTTGATCGGTAGGATCAATAGATTCTGTTTGTTTGGCATACACGTCTTTCCGCAAGTCTGAATCTGCAAGTTCAGCCTCATTCGATCCAACCATCCGAACTTCGACCGTCTTCCCTACGGCTTCTGTACGAATTTGCCCGACAGTGAAATGGCTACCATCGTCTCTTTCAACCACGCCATTCCCCTGATTACTGATTCGGTCGATCATAGCCCAAAAAGTACGACTGCCTGAGTCACCCATTATTGATCACGCAACAACGATCAAAACAACTTCCAGAACCACGGAGAAGGCAATTCACTTTGTTGCCTCGTATTCAGTTGTTACAGCACGATCTCGTTGCAGTTTCGCACGAACGTTCTCACTTCTGCAATCAACATCCAGACGCTGTTGTTGCCAGTCATCTCCAGATTTCCCGTTCCACACCCCGTACAGTGTTACCTTCGGCAGCTGCAGTACACCGAACAGTACGGTCAAGGTGTAGAGTGCATCCTGTATTTCGTCCCAAGAGACCGTGACGGATCGTGGGATGTCAACTGGAAAACTCACGTGTTGAGCTAGTACGCCTGAATCACGAGCTAACTCGATGAAACCGTAGTCATTACTGAGTAGAATGACGCGCTTGCGACTATTCTGGTCGTACGCAGCATAGGCCTCAATAATCTCTTCATCTCCTTTTTCACTCTCAATCGTATCCGCATAGCGATGGTCTCGAAGCCGTCGATATTCGTGTAATCCGAGGATACCTTCACGATTCGAGCCCGCAGGCTGATTGTCGAGTCTTGCAAATTCCGAACCAAATGCAGTTTCAAGCGATCTGGTCTCGTAGTGATTGTGGTGCCACTTCAGTTCATCATATACGCCTGTCGTGAGTGCAAACCCGTTGACTGGACTACGTCCCTTAGAGTCAGTGTACCGTTCTGGATCTAGTTCTAATGCGTCTGTCATCCGCCACGCGAATAGATTTGTATCGATCCCCAGAGCAACAGGCTGGTGGCCTGAATCAAGATCAGGATAACCCTGCTGCCGAAAGAACCTCGTTACCTGATCACTGTTCTCGATGTCGATGAGACCGCCTCCAACCAATGCCCGGATGTAGGTCTCTTTGTTCGGTAGCTCGTCGTATGCCTGTTCTCCGTAGGTTGGATGGATCTCTTCGCGTGCGTCCTGATATGTAATTGCCCCTTGGGTGAATGTTACTCTCGTTGCGACTGGATCGGAAATGTCGATTTTGAGTAGTTCACCGACCTCTTCACACGGGTGTTTGACGCTGATCGTAGTGATGCCTTCCGTGTACAATGCATTGAGTAGATGCGTAATATGGTCACGAGAGACCTCCATTAGAATACCTCCTGAAAATCAACAAGCTCGACTACTGGGTTAGGCACATCGGGGTACAAGCGACCGTAGAATCGGTTATTCGATACATAGAGATAGTAGACGTGGTCGGCTTCAAATTGAATACCAGCTTGAAATGCTATCGCCGACATGAACTTTCGGCCGGGGGTTACGTCAATTGCAGCTGTGCCACCTTCTTCCTTGATTCGCTGCATTGGTTCTCGAAAGTGCTCTACGATGCCCTGAAAATCAGTTTCAGATTCAAGCGACGTAACGGAGAGTTCTGGTTGGTCGCCGCCGTATTCAACCACTACATGCTCCATCATAGAGATGATATCCTCAAATTCATCGTCAACACCGGGGTTGTCAAGCACATGTAGTTCTTCGGGAGCATATCCGTCCTCACAGGCAGCTATTAGGGGGTTGATTACCGCTTCGAGATTTGTGCTCATCGTCGTCAGCCAAGCAGTGCTCACACCCGTTCACCTCCAGCCTGCTGGTTGATTTGGGGAGATGTTTGCAGCTGATGCGGGAGGGTTCGTCTGCCGAGTGCGTCGATGGAGGGTGCGTTCATTTTCGGAGTTGTGTGAGTGCCCAAGAGGCTCGTGACCGGACATCTGAATCGTTGTCACAGCAAGCGCATTCTTCGAGACTCGCGGTAGCATCTTCAGCACTGAGATGACCCAGAGCCCAACAGGCATTCTCCCGGACTAGTGAATTGTTATCATCTAGCAACTCGATAAAGGTAGGGGTAAGTGGAGCCACTGTGGCTGGGAAATCCTCAGCCACACGAGACAAAGCTCCTGAGGCGTTGATCCGAGTGTAGTCATCATCAACGTCCAACAGTGGCTCTATGTCATCGGTATACGACTCAATCACATCGGTATGAACAGTCGCTACGTCACTGATCACACCGATTGCATTGTTCCGCAGTTTCGCGTTCTCTGCGTCAAACAACTCAACCAATTCCTCTACCATATCCACGCCACTGCTCGGATCTTCAGCGGCTATGCGCCCTAATGCAGCGGTGGCCGATAACCGAACAGCATCGGCTGCATCTTCATTCAATACCACAGTTCTGAGCGACTCAACATGGGGTTGTACCGCAGCAGGATACTCTCGCGCAACTCTGGTCAGTGCATACACGGCTTGTCGCTTCGCACTGTGCTGGTTATCGATGAGTGTGGAGAGTTGTGGCACGGCATCAACAACGTCCTCGGGAGTCTCTTCAGCAATAGCGGCCATACAATGGGCAGCCCTCACCTGAAGCGACGATGCCTCTGCATCCAAATACGGCATAATGTCTTCACATAGTGGAGAGATCGCACCAGCGTCGGCACCGCCGATCTGTGCGAGAGTACCCACTATATCCTCTTCTCCAGGTGTATCNTCTAAAGCTATCAATGTCTGGAGGATCGGGATGGCAGGCTTGCAGTCCTCTGGACGGTGATTTGACACACGAGAGAGTGCTTTGAGGGCATCTTCGTCACGGGAGCGAGGGCCATCCGCCCGGTCTAAAATGCTTAGCAGCGACGAGATATCGATTGATTTGGGATGGACAGCAGCCAAGTGTTTGAGAGCGGTTGCTTTCTCAGTAAGCGTTTCAGCTGTGTCAGTGTAGGCCGACGGTGGAGGCTCAACGACTGAGAGCAATTCGAGGGATTCGAATGTAACCGTGAAATCCCCTTCTTTCGGAGCAATCGGAGTACACTGTAATGCTGGCTGATTAACGGGGTCATCCTCCATTGAGATGCTGCGACACAGCACCGATTGCTCTGTGCCGTCATCCTGATAATCGAGCTTGTAGCCCGGAGCCCCGTCATACTTTTCTAAAAACGATGCCAAATCGACTGGATCGGCTGGCATAATCCCTGCCTTCGTCGGGAGACCCCCATCGGTCGAGATATCTTGAACCCACGGCAGGTTCGGATCAATCGAACCCTGTTTGACCGCTGGCACAAACTCCCACGCATGGTAATGCTCCCAGCCAGCAACGTCACTCAGATCGAGATCATCGACGACGACAAAGTCATCAGACTCCGGATGTAGATCGGCGATCAATGAGAGCCGTTCACGCCGCTTGGGGAACTGCTCGTATCGCCCACTCGGCTCCTTCTCCCCCAACCACTGCTCCCAGTCATCCTCGTGCCGCCCCACAATATCAACAACTCCTGGGATCGCCGCTTCCTCTGCTAACTGCTGATTACCGATTGCGTACACCGCATGAGATGTTTCGTGAGCGAGATGGCGAACCCACTCCAATGGAACGGCCTCATGTCGAGGATGAGGGTTCACGTCCACCGTCCAGTCACGATCAAACGCAAATACAGTCACGAATCAGTAACCTCCCGTGGCGTTGTTGGGGCGTCATCACAGAGCGTTGCCAATAGGTCAAGCTCTTGCTCCAGCGTTTCGTCACCGACGGCGTCTATCTCGGCATCAAGATACGCACGGAGTTGCTCAAACTGGTCAGCATAGTTATCAGGAACGACCAACGGCACTGACTCCTGTTCGTGTTGGCCGCGCTGATCAGGAAGCAACCAGTCATCGACACCGGTGGCACTGTCAGCCCGGTTGTGTACCTCACCCGCCCACGATCTCAACGTACTGGCGTACCGAACCAGAGCGATTGCTTTCCTGATCCCCTCGTGGGCGTACGTCTCGGGGGCATCCGGTACAGTCACACTCACACCTTCGGTATGCTCACTGCCGTCGCGCTCAGTCCAAGATGCCTGCAACTCAACGTCTGGATCTGGACTCGTCTGTGTGAGCCGGACAAGTATGACGCCACCACGAGCCTCACCATCTTGTTTGGCAGATGGGAACAACGTTCCTACGTGCATGAGTTGTTCTGTGGCTTCATCGTCTGTCGGTGAGCCATGCACAGCAGCGATGTCATATCCGTCGGCTTCGAGTTCGAGGCTGAGGTCGTAGACCAACGGCGTGACCATGTAATCAAACTCATCGCCGAGTCGCTGTTTGAACTCTTCAGCAGAATGAATGAAATAATGGTTTGCCCCGCGGATACCAGAGAGTGTATCGGCCAACTCTGCATTTGCGTCTAATCCCATTCCAACGAAGGTAGTGTGAATCCCCTCCACAGCAGCATCTGCAAATAGTCTGGTGAGGTCATCCTCAGCAGTTGTCCCCGTATTCGGCATCATGTCAGTCATGAAGACGACTCGTTGCTCAACATCGCCCAGTGACTTTCCATCAACTAACATATCGACTGCAGCCTCAAACCCATCAGCAAGGTTCGTGCTCCCACCGGCTGAGATCTCACGAATATGCCGCCGGATTGCAGCCATGTCTGTCGATCCAACATCACGAAGCGGCTTGGCAACGTGTGCTCGGTGGTCGTATAACACCACTCCGAGGCGATCCTCAGGGTGTAGTTGCTCGGTTAGCGCACAGAGTGATTCAGTGGCTGCTTCCAGTTTCGTTGCTGCGGTCTGTTCGACCTCCTGCTTGCGGCCGTGTTGATCGTAATAATACTCGTTGAAGGCACTGTCCATCGAGCCAGAGATGTCAAGCACAGCCACAAGGTCAAGCCGTGGACGCTGGAAATCCTCGACCGAAAGCGACGAGTCTAGTCCCACGGAGAGATACTGCTCTGTCTCACCGGTGATAGGATGGTCGCTAACGGCAGCTGCATACCGTGGTGCGAATAGTGCGTCAGTCTCAGCTCGGTGTCCCGTCTCGAAGTAGTAATCATAAAACAATCCCTCATCGCTGATCGCCTCGGGCTGGGGTGTATGGCCTGCGGCCACGTTCTCCCGAAAATTGGTTACATCTTTTGCCCCACCAGCGGCGAGTCCGACGGTCTCTTGGCTCGCCATACTTGCATTGGCTGCTGGTTGGGCTGGACTCTCCATAGCGTCCATAACGATATCTTCCATCTGACCGCCGCCATAGAGTTCGTGTTCATCCAACTGGCAGCCACAGGACGTACAGACGTATTCTGGAGCGGATACAGCTGAGCCGGTTGTCATCGGAACCCAGTCATCTACTGTATCGTTTTCTTCTGAGACAGGCTGGATCACCGTCTCAGCGTCAATGATTCCAAACAACTCCTCAATGGATAGTTGATCAGCAACCTGCTGTATCCCCGGCGAAAATCTATCAGCGACCGATCCCGGCCGAACCGTGCCTCCGCACTGCGGGCAGTCCTCGTCAATATATCTATCAGCAACAACTGGTGCTGCACCGACCAATCCGGAAATTCGGTACTGCTCACCAGTTTGCAGCCCACGGAGTGGTTCGTTGTCGGGTGCCACGAAGACCGTGAATTGCGTCTCCGAACTGTCGGCGACCACTAGCCGTTGGACAGGCGTTGTTTCGCAGTCAACCATCCGCTGTGAGATGAATTCGACCACGATATCGTGTCGCTTCCCGTCGTTGATGTCGGCGTGCGTTGTCTTCATAGGTTATTGGTGACTGCCATCCCCCGGACAGTCAACGGGTGCTCACAAGCGATGACCTCGCATCCACTGTAACGGTCAAAAATAAACATCATTACAGTGTATCTTTTTGATCCACTACATCCATCACTCGGTTCTATACCTGTATAAATGCTTCGCTGAAGGGCATATTAATGAATATATACTCGCAGAAAGATACACCGGAGTGTTGTTTACGCTTGAAATGATCCAAATCTCAATTGTCAACGGAGTTGTTTCTGATATAACCTACGTTGCGCTGTAGAGTATATATCCGAAACAGTCATTGCAAAGGCAGTCATATTAAATCTATACTACAATGTCTATCGATGCTGGAGATGCTCTTGTTCGCTCTCTTCACGAACATAATCCATGGTGGGAAGATGGGGTCGATGCTTTCTCGTTGCCAGCCCGAGAGAAGAGTGATTTCTATCCACTCGCTCGGCCAGGAGAACCCGGCAATCGAGTTGAAGAAAACAAATTGTTAGCGATTGTCGGCCGTCGTGGTGTCGGGAAGAGCACGCTGCTCCACCAATTCATTCACCATCATATCAATACCGGAGTCAATCCAGAGCGATTTCTCTACCTTCCGTTTGATGCTGATCCATTGTATCAACTCCAATCTGATGAGCAGTTACAACGAGCCGTCAGATACTATGAAAGCCGAATTTTGGGCCGAATCGAGTCGAATGAACCACATTATATTGTAATCGATGACATCCACCTGATCGAGCATCCAAACAAGCCGACTATCGATGGCTGGGGAAGTACCGTCGGTAGTATACTTGATGACACGCCTGGAAGACACCTTCTGGTAACTGCAAGTGCCGGATTACAGATCAACCGAGCAATTGAGTCAACCGCTATCCCTACCGAAGAGTATGCTATTCAACCGATCCTTCCTGAGAAATTCCGTGATTATCTGTTTTCGCTATACCCGGATATGGAAGAAGATGAGAGGCGTGTGAGCCCCACCTCGCTGCGAAATGGCGATCACAGCCTCCCAACGGCGATACAAACCGGAGAAATAGAGCCGCTTATCCAGAATCTGCAAACGAAATACGAGCAGGTAGCAGACGCCGAGCGACAGATACAATCAAAAGTCGTTGAGTTCCTTGCCATGGGAGGTACACTTAGTTATGACCTCGATGGCCCGACAGTATCAGCCAGCGAGTTATCACCACGTGACTACACGCGCCTGCGCAATGATGTACGAAATGCATTGTATCAAGAAGTGCCAGGATTTGAATCAATTCAGACAATCGCTGATTTGGAACGTCTCTGTGCACTGGCAGCTCGCAACGGTGGGGCTGAGCCATTTCGATATCAAGAGCTCGTCGAATTGTTCGATGTAGATCGCCGAACAATTGCTGATAGCTATCTGCCCGCTCTTGCTGAATTATATCTGTTAACTGGAATCACTGAGTACGATAATAGTCGCCCCCGCTCTGTACGACTCTATCTCAGAGATACAGGACTCGTGACGGCACTTGCTGATGGTGATGCAACTGCAGTGCGGAATGATTTTGATCGAGAGGCTACCCTCGCACAGGTTGCTGCCTTTGATCATACAATGCGATTTGCATACGGAATGCAAGCCGCAGTCGGTGAGACTGAGAGTCCATCAGTCCAATATTGGCGTGGTCGTGAGGGTGAAGTTGATTTTGTCTTTGAGATAGACGGGACACCGGTACCGATTGGATTAGCGTATCAATCAGGGCAGCAGGAGGAGAC
>P_A23_Liq_1_FmtDRAFT_1000168_pt1 | contig 11930 bp, 4 predicted proteins | sample PonA231FremontCA_FD_10235 | JGI IMG/M metagenome (IMG submission 10235) | reverse complement strand
AGGGGCCACTGTTCCTGATCGATGTCGACGACGAGTTCATTATCCGGCGGGTGAATCCGGCGTGGGGGGATGCAGCAGGGATATCACCCGACGAAAGCCACGGAAAAACAGTTCATGAGCTGTTTGGTGAAACAGAGGGCAACCGCATAGCGCGGCGATACCGGCAGTGTGTCGAACAGCAGGAACCGCTGGAATACGAGGAGCAACTCCGGCTCGGAGACGAGATGACACACTGGGAGACAAAGATCGCGCCGGTTGTCATCGGTGGAAACGTCGAGTACATTGCCGGCTCGACGCGGAATATCACCGACAAAAGAAAGCGACAGCGGGAACTGCGTCTTCTCCAGCAGGCCATCGACAACGCAAATATCGGCATCACGCTTTCGGATCCATCACAGGCGGACAATCCGATCGTCTACGCCAATGACGCCTACCGGGAACTGACCGGATACACAAAAGCCGAAACACTCGGGGAAAACTGCCGCTGTCTGCAGGGTGAAAACACCGACGAGACACGGGTCGCCGCGCTTCGGGAGGCAATTGACAACGAGGAGGCGATCACCGTCGAATTACGCAACTACCGCAAGGACGGAACGGAGTTCTGGAATCGAGTGACGGTAACGCCGATCTACGACGACGATGGGACGCTCATCCGGTATCTCGGCACCCAGCAGGATGTCACAGAACGCATCGAAAGCAGACAAGAGCTACAGGCTGAACAGGAGTTTACACAACAAGCAGTTGATAGCTTAGACGATCTGTTCTACGTGCTCGACACGGATGGAACCATTCAACGCTGGAATGACCAGCTACCTGCGGTGACCGGCTATCGATCATCAGAGATAGATGGGATGAAAGCGACGAACTTGTTCCCGGGGTCAGACCAACAGCTGATCAGTGAGGCTATCGAGACAGTGTTGGAAGATGGTTCGGTAACTGTGACGGCCACACTCCGCACAAAGGACGGGGAGACGATTCCCTTCGAGTGGTCTAGTGGTCGGCTTACCGATACCGATGACGAAACAATCGGTCTCGTTGGCATCGGCCGTGACATCAGCCAACGTCGAGAACGCGAACAACGGTTTCAGGCGCTTGTCGAGAAATCAAACGACTCGATCTCTGTTGTCGATGCGGATGGCCGGTTCCAGTATCAAAGCCCCTCGATCGAACACATCCTGGGATACGATCACGACGAGGTCGTTGGCAACTCCGTCTGGGAGTATATCCATCCGGATGATCACGACACCGTTCAACAGTGGTTTGAGTCCGTGCGCAGCGATGGCGCGTCAACGGAACCGGTCGAGTATCGCGCACAACATGCGGACGGATCGTGGCAGTGGATGGAGGCCAACGGATACGATCAGATCAACAACTCGGCGGTTAACGGATTCGTGATCAACAGCCACAGGATCACGGCTCGAAAACAACGAGAACAGCATTTAAGCATTCTTGATCGGGTGTTGCGCCACAATTTCCGCAACGATATGAACGTCATTCGCGGTCGGGCCGAGGCGGTTCGATCGACGACACCGGAGACGGCTGCGGAACACGCGATCGAGATTGTGGAGAAAAGCGATGAACTGCTTGCGCTCGCCGAAAAACAACGGCAACTCACCTCGCTAATACGGGACGATTCGGTGACAAGGAAGATCAACCTCAAGGAGTTGCTACAGTACAGCGTTTCAACCGTCACCACCGAGCATCCGGATGCAACAGTTACGGTTGATTGCCCAGCCGACGTATCGATCTACACAACATCAGACATTGAGAAGGCGATAATCGAACTCCTCACAAACGCGATTGTTCACAGCGATAGCGACGCGCCGGCGGTCACCGTGAGTGCCGTTCACTCCGCAGGGTCGATTCACATTGACATCGCTGACAACTGCCCGCCACTTCCGGAGGTTGAAAAGAGCATACTAACCGATTCGTTGCAGGAGACACCGCTGTATCACGGAAGCGGGCTCGGGCTGTGGCTTATCAGACTGATAATCACACAGCTGGGTGGGACGATATATGTCGACCGGCATGACGCGGGTGGAAACACCGTTCGAGTCGAGTTGCCAGGGTGAGACCGATAACCCGCGTGTGAGCCACCCGGTTTGAGGCGATCCACCGGACACAATCGCTGTCTTCCTGCGATCGATTGCCGCTACGATCTGGCGGGAAGACCTTCGACGTGTGTTCGCAGAACGGTTTGACACCGCACATCGTCTGCAATACGCTCTCGACGCACGGTATCAGCCAGTGGCGCGTCACACAACCGAAGCGTCGTGGTACAACAGACCGAGTATCGGCTGACACCGTTGGAAGGTAAACAACGCAAGGATTGAGCTCTCTTCCATGTATAATCGTCAAACTGGTTGGAAGATTGCTATAAGATATTGACAAAATCATTTTTATCACTCGTTCGCTTGATACACCATGGCCGTTGATAACACGTCAACGCTCGCCGCAAAACGGGTTCTCTATATCGGTGACAGCACGGCGTTGCACGACGGTTTAACACCACACTTCGACCATGGGGACAGTCGATTTACCGTCGAGGTGGTAGCAGACGATGAGACTGCTCGGCAAAGGATAAGCGACCACCAACCAGACTGTGTTCTCTTCGATTACAACGGTGCCGGCCAGCACGGCACTGAACAGATACGCCGGATTCACGACGAACAACCGGCGGTGCCGATTATCGCACTCGTCGGTGATGGCGACGAGAGCCGCGCTGACGAGGCGATTCGTGCCGGCGCGACCGACTGTCTGCATACGCGGTTTGCAACCACGGCGTGTGATATGGTGGCCAACCGCGTTGCAAGCGTTGTTTCGACGCAACAATCGACACACCAACCAGCTCACGAAGACCACAAACTCGATCAGATCCTCACAACCGTTCCGACAGCCATCACACAGGTTGCTGCCAACGGGGAGATCGTGTTTGCGAACCAACACGCACAGGATCACCTGGGTGTCGAACCAAGCGAGGCGACCGACCGGACGTACAACGACCCGCAGTGGGAGATCACCGACGTAGACGGCACCCCGCTTCCGGACGAGGAGCTTCCATTTCAACAGGTGATGGACACGGGCGAGCCGATCGAATCGTTTCGTCATAACATCGTGTGGCCGGATGGGCAGTCCCGAACCGTCGAGATCAATGGGTCACCGCTGTGTGACGATGCGGGCGACATCGAGAGTGTGGTGTTTTCTATCGTCGATATTACGGAACAACGAGATCGGGTTGACCAGCTTGAGCGGTATCAAAAATATCTCGAACATTCCCCCGATGTCGTTCATCTCCTCGCGGCGGATGGCACTGTCACGTATCAAAGCCCATCGACCACGCAGGCAGGTGACTTTATACCACGTGATCTTGTGGGGAAGGAGCCAAACGAGTTTGTTCATCCGGCTGATCAGGAACGCGTCCAATCAGATTTTGAGGAGGTACTGGCCAGCGGGCCCGGTGAGACGATCAAAACCGAGTTTCGGATCGAAACGGCAGAGGGAGACTACAACTGGTTCGAAAGCCGGGCGACAAACTATCTTGATCACGAACCGATAGACGGGATCCTTGTTACGTCCCGGTATATAGACGATCGCAAGACACGCAAAGCGGAGTTAGAATCCGAACGGACGTTCATAGAGCAGGCACTCAACGGCATAAACGATATCTTCTATGTGATTGATGCTGACGGAACCATCGAGCGCTGGAACGAGCAGCTGACCAGTGTAACCGGATACACCGAGACAGAGATAGCAGGGATGGCTCCCACCGAGCTCTTCCCGGAGTCAGAGCAACAGCCTATCGCCAAGGCGATCGCAACAACGCTTGCGGACGGTGCCGAAACCATTGAGGCCGCACTCCAGACAAAGAGTGGGGAGCTGATCCCGTATGAGTGGTCCGGTGCTCGGTTACATGATACGGATGGAAATGTAACCGGAATCGTCGGGATCGGTCGGGATATCAGTCAGCAAAAAGCACGAGAGACAAAGCTCAGGGAGACCACACGGCGACTTGAGACGGTACTCGAAAAAACAGCCACCGGTGTGTGGACGTTTGATATCGCAGACAAATCGCTTGTGTCGATCAAGATGCCCGACGAGATCGGCTTCGAGACCCAAGCCACCGATATTGAAGCGTATCTACAACAGATACATCCGGCTGATCGCGGTGCTGTTCAGGATGCGATCGAGTCTGCTATCGACCAGCACGGTGAGTTTGACATTGAGTTTCGGCTTGACGATGACACATACGAGCGGTGGCTCCGAGCGTACGGCACAGTCATCGATGAGGACGGCGGATCGCCGACGCTTGTCGGACTCACCAGAGAGGTTACCGAGCGGGTACATCGAACAAACGGGCTCGAAAAGCGTCAACGGGTGCTTCAGGAGTTACACAAGGCAACCCAACAGCTCTACACTGCCAAGAACAAAAGCGAGGTCGCCGCGGTGGTAGTGGAGCTGTTAGAGGACGCCTTGGATCTCAGTCACGTCGCAATAAGCCTCTTTAGCGAGGAGACCGGGACGCTACAGACGGTCGGCGCGACACCCGAGTTTGAGGCGGTATGTCTCCCGAACGAGCTACCGCCGGGCTCACATCCCGTCTGGGAAGCATACCGAACCGGTGAGTCAAATCTTGTAGGCGGTGAGGCGGTTGAAGCGACGGTCACGGGAGACACCGAGTCGGTGAGCTGTCTGTTGGCGGTGCCGATCGGCGATTTCGGTGTCGTGGTCGCCTGTCGTGTCGATGACACCCAGTTCGAGACGGTAGATACCGACCTTGTCGAGATCATCGCCGCAAACACGGCTGCCGCGTTTGAGGCGATCGAAACGATGAGCGAGCGGACGGAACTTGCCGCGGAGCTTTCGACACAGCAGACCCAGACCGACGAGTTGCGACAGGTGGTGGAGACCATGCAGTCGATTCAAAATCAGGTGTCACAGGCTGAATCACGGGCCGAGATCTGTGAGACGGTCTGTGCAGAGCTCACCAATCTCAACACGATCGAGTTCGCGTGGATAGGGCGTCCACAAGCAACAGACACGGCACTTGAGACAACGGCTACGAGCGGCGGCGGAGAGCAGTACATAGCGACCGTCCGTTCGGATACTGAAACGCCCAGACTGCCGGCACACCTCGCAGCAGACCGTCACGAGGTGTACAAAAACGGGGCTATCGCGGCGGACGTTCGCGACACATGTTGGGCAAAAGAAGCGTTGTCGTCGGGGTATCGATCGGTTCTCAGCGTTCCGCTTGTGCATGAAGGGGTTGTGTACAACGTGATTACCGTTTACGCAGCTGTTGAAAACGCGTTCACGACCGTCTATGAGACGCTGTTGAACGATATCGGGTTACTGGTGCTCAACTTTACGCAGACCGTGGACAGACAACAACCCACAGCAGAGCACAGTCACACGGTAGCAACGTTCGGCTTCAACGACGACTCATACCCGCTCCAAGCACTTGCGGAAAGATCGGATAGCAGGATCCATTTCAACACTGTTGTCCGGACGACCGACGAGGGTATCACGCTTCTTGCTACCGTTGACAACGCGGATCGGCAGACCGTTCAGGAGCGCGCTGACGACGTGGCTGCGATCAGCTCAGCCAAACTGATCGGGACAGCTGATTCTCAGCAGCTGTTAGTTGAGGTGACGAGGCCGTCTCGCTTAGTACAGATAGAAAACCACGGAGGACGGGTGAGACAGTCAACTGCAACACCCAATGGGAGCAAGATTTCGCTTTGGATCAAGGCGGGGGTTTCGACCCGGCCACTGCTTGAGTTCGTCGCCACGGAGTTTTCATCTGCCGAACTGCTCTCAAAGGAGGATAAGGGGTCGACAGTGCCTGACGAGGATCCCGTTACCTCCCTCACAGAGCGTCAACGTGAGGTCGTGAGCGCGGCATATCATGGGGGATACTACGAAACGCCCCGAGAGATTACCGGCGAGGATCTTGCAGAGAGCTTTGATATCTCCAGTCCGGTGATATACAACCACCTCCAAGCTGCTCACAAAAAGATACTCAGAAATATCCTCGATACTGATCGCACCACAACGGAGCCGACGCTAAACAACTAGTATAATTACGCTCGTAACATGCTATCTGTTTAGCGCATTTCTATATTTTTGTTCCGCCACGAACCCTCTGTATGCAGTCAGAATGCGTAGAACACGGGCAGACCGTATTGATTCAATCGAATTTGCTTGACAAACACTCAGATTACACACGGGCTGAGAGCATGGAACGGGCCCAACCTATCGATCCCACTGTGACGAGCGAGGGGGAGCCGTGTAATGGAAGTAGCCCTATTATCGGAGTGACTCGTCCACCGGGGATAGCTGTGAGTCGCCCGCCGGGGGGTGCGCGATGATCCGGAACAGTTTCGCGGCGAAACAGGCCATTAGCTACCTCATCACAGGGCTGTTTGTCGCCATCGTCGGTGTCCTCACCGGAAGCGCGACCGCGACGGTGTTGGCAGCACTCGCCGGATTGCTCGCGCTTGGTTCTATCAGTGGTACCGCCACACTCGAATCCGTCTATCAGCTTGAACGGCAGGCAAGCGCGGTTGCTGACGGGGAGCTAGAGACGACGGTTGACAGTCAACGGGACGACGAACTCGGGCAACTGCACGACGCTATCGAGGAGATGCGTCAGTCACTGGCAGCACAGATAACCGAACTTGAGGCCATGCGTGAACAGGCCGAAACTGCCGAACAGGAGGCCAAACAGGCTGAACAGGAGGCCAAACAGGCTGAACGGGAGGCTACTGAGATGGCCAACGAGTACCGGCGGATCGCCGAGGAGTACGCCAAAACGATGCAACGAGCTGCCGACGGTGATCTTACCCAACGCATCGATGTGTCCACGGAGTATGCGGCGATGGAGACGATCGGCTCAGAGTTCAACGCGACAATGGACGATCTGGCGTCCATGCTCAGTAGCGTTGATACGTTTGCGACCGACATCCGGGAAAACGTCCAAACGCTTGTAGACAAGGGCGAAACTGTCGAGTCCTCGGTGGCGACCGCTGTCGAAACAACAACCGATATCACCGATGAATCCGAGACCCAACGGAAACAGCTGCGTGATATCACCCAGGAGGTAAATAGTCTATCAGCAACCGCAGAGGAGGTTGCGGCCACAGTCGATGACCTTGCCGAACGGAGTCAGACGGTTGCCTCGACGAGTCAAACAGCGCAAACAGCCTCTGGTGAGGTGATCACCGATATGCAAGCCATCCAAGCCGAGATCGATGAGATCGTCGATCAGATGGATGCACTCGCAGCTAGCACCGAGGAGGTAACACAGGTGACAGATATCATCAGTGGGATCGCCGATCAAACAAATATACTCGCGCTCAACGCATCGATCGAGGCAGCCCGTGCCGGAGAGGGGTCGGGGGATGCCGGTGACGGGTTCGCCGTGGTTGCTGAGGAGGTCAAACAACTTGCGGCGGAGACCCAACAACGGGTCGGGGAGATCGAGGAAACGGTTGAGGAAGTTCGAAGCCAGTCACTCGCAACCGCTGATTCGATCCGTGATATGAGCGATCGTATCAAGGACGGCACCGGGGCCGTGGAATCAACGCTCGGGGATCTCGAGGAGATAACACGATCCGTCCAGGAGATCGACGACGGTATCAAGGAGATACAGGACGCGACCGCCGATCAGGCGAACACAACGCAAACGATCGCCGCTCGCACCGACGATATAACCGAGAGCAGTGAGCGCACTGATCGGGCTGCAACTGCGGTCTTTGAGGCGATCGACGACCAACAGGACAAGGTAAACTCGATCACTGCTGAGCTGGCTGCGTTCCAAGACGATGCGAAATACCTCACACAGGAGCTTGACGCTCTTACCCTCAATCAGACCCGTCAGCCGGACAGCACGCCGGCTGTTAGCCTTGCAACTGATGGTGGTGACAACGAATGATCCCCCCACTCACCCTTGCGTACGCTATCTCGACGGGTGGGCTACTGATCGGGGTTGGTGTTGTCGCACTTCTCCTCAACCATCGGAGTGCCGACACCCACAGCACCGCGTTCAGGTCACTCATGATTATCCCCGGGTTTGCGGCAGTGGCATATGCGACGATGGCACTCGATATCGGAACGGTGATGATAAACGGAACACCGGTCACCGTGCCTCGGTACGTCGACTGGGCGGTGACAACGCCGATCTTGGTCGGGTTCGTGGGATACACGGCGGGTGCACCCCGGCGGTGGATTGTCGGCGTTGCTGCTGTCGATTTCCTGATGATACTGCTTGGAGCGGCCGCAACGGCGGCTGCAGCACCGTGGAAATGGGTGCTGTACGGCGGCTCCTCGCTGATGCATCTCTCGCTGCTTGTTGCTATCTATCGGGTCTTCCCGTCGTTTACTGCTGACCACCCTCAGCGACGTGGATTGTTCAAGCTTCTACAGAACCACATCGGCCTGCTGTGGATCGGGTATCCGCTGCTCTGGCTTGCGGGGCCGGGCGGGTTTGGGCTGGTTACGCCGGTCAGTTTTGGTCTTATTATCGCCTATCTGGACGTGGTTGCAAAAACGCCATACGTCTATTTCGTCTGGCAACGCCGGGACGTGTTTGTCACGGATTCGGTATCGACTGATAGCGCGAAACCCACCAACGCCGCGAGAACCACCGGGGTAAGCGATTAGATCAACACAGCTATGAGTTCCATGCATACCGGACGCGAGACGATTCAGGTTCTCCATGTCGGCGAGGGGTCGGATCACGCCGCCGTAGACACACTACAGTCCACCGAGGAGCCGCAGTTTGTTGTTGAGACAGCCACAGGCGTTGCTGATGGGCTCAGCCACATCGAAACAGACCATCCCGACTGCGTTATCTCCGGCTATGACCTCCCCGAACAGAATGGAGTTGAGTTTCTGCGGTGTGTCCGGCACCGATGGCCCGATCTTCCGTTTATTCTGTTCACCGCAAACGGCGACGAAGCGGTCGCCAGCAAGGCAATCTCCGCTGACGTAACCGAATACCTCCGGAAAGATGCGTGTGATGAAGACCACAACCAGCTATGTGACCACGTTGTCGACGCTGTGCAGCCACGCCAACACAGTACAACGAACGACTCACGAACAACGCGATCACAACCAACAGAGGCAGTATCGGATACCTACGGCTGGGAACTTGATCTGAGCACCGACGAGGTTACACTCACCCCTGGTGCCCAAACACTACTGAATCGCAGCGACGAACCGACAGTCGCGCTTGAAACGGCACTCGAACTGTTTCATCCTGACGAACGACCTAAGACAAGAGCCGCGCTGAACCGCGCCGCAGAAACACACAAGCGGACGACAGGCAGTTGGGAGGCTGAGTTGCCAGACGGCGATCAACGGGTTTTCGATGTTATAATCGACCCGATACCAGCAGATGATACGGTTCAGAAACTTCAGGTTACACTCACTGACCTACCAGTGGCGGCTGACCGACGGCAACAGTGTGACCAGTTCGAAGCCATGTGTGCACATACACAGAACGCGCTTTTTTTGATAACACCTGGCGACCGGTTTACCATCGAACAGGTCAATCAACACTGGGACGCAACAACCGGGATCCCAGCCGAGCAGGCAGTCGGGCGGCCGCTCACGGAGCTACGCGACACGCCACAGGGTAGTGCGATCGAACGATGCTGTAAACAGTGTCTCGATCGGCGACAACCCGTCGAGCGTCGACACCAGTTTCGGCGTGAAAACGATTCAAACGAGGTGCAGACAACGATCACGCCGGTACGCACCGACGGTGAGATTACGCATCTCGTGGGCTCAATACAGGACGTCTCTGCCGACGAACAACAACAGGAACTCCACGAGCTCAGACAGGCTATCGACACCGCAAACGTTGCGATAACCCTTGCAGACCCAGCCCAGGAGGATAACCCGCTCGTCTACGTTAACGACGCCTTTGAGACGCTGACAGGCTACTCCACATCGAGAGCACTCGGAGAGAACTGTCGGTATCTTCAGGGCCCAAACACCGACGAGACAAAGGTCGCCGCGCTTCGGGAAGCGATTGACAACGAGGAGCCGATTACCGTTGAACTACGCAACTACCGCAAGGACGGAACGGAGTTTTGGAACCGATTAACCGTAACGCCGATCTACGATGACGATGGAACGCTCATCCGCTATCTTGGCACCCAGCAGGATGTTACCGAACGCAAAGAGAGTAAACAGGAGCTACAGGCGGAACGAGAGTTTACACAACAAGCACTTGATAGCTTGGACGATCTGTTCTACGTGCTTGACACCGACGGAACCATTCAGCGCTGGAACGACCGGTTAGTTACCGTAACCGGCTACACACCAACAGCGGTAGCCGACATGGAAGTGACATCGTTGTTTCCGAAATCCGAGCAAGAGCCGATCAACGAGGCGATCGAGACAGCCTTTGAGGACGGTTCGATGACCGTGACAGCCNCACTNCGCACAAAGGATGGNGAGACGATTCCCTTCGAGTGGTCCGGTGCTCGGCTNACCGATACCGATGACGAAACAATCGGTCTCGTTGGCATCGGCCGTGACATCAGCCAACGCCGAGAGCGTGAGCAACGATTTCAGGCGCTCGTCGAGGGATCAAACGACTCGATCTCTGTTGTCGATGCGGATGGCCGGTTCCAGTATCAAAGCCCCTCGATCGAGCACATTCTGGGATACGATCACGGCGATGTCGTCGGCAACTCCGTCTGGGAGTATATCCATCCGGATGATCACGACGCTGCCCGGCGTTGGTTTGAGTCTGTTGTCAGTGAGAAACATACGCCGGAAACGATCGAATATCGCGCTCGGCACGCGGACGGATCATGGCAGTGGATGGAGGCGAGCGGAAACGACCAGATCAACAACTCGGCGGTCAGTGGCTATGTGATCACCAGCCGCAGGATCACCGCTCGAAAACAGCGAGAACAGCATCTGAGCATTCTTGATCGGGTGTTACGACACAATTTCCGCAACGATATGAACGTCATTCGCGGCCGCGCCGAGGCGATCCGATCGACGACACCGGAGACGGCCGCGGAGCACGCGGTCGATATCGTTGCGAAAAGCGACGAGTTACTCGAGCTAACGGAAAAACAGCGGCGGCTCACCTCGCTGATACGGGACGATCCGGTAACAAAGAAGACCGACCTCGAAGAGCTGTTGGAACACAGCATATCGACGGTCACCGCCGAGTATCCGGCTGCAACGGTAACCACCGACTGTCCTACGGAGGCACCGATCCACGCAACGACCGAGTTTGAACAGGCGATCACCGAACTCGTGACAAACGCGATCGTTCACAACGATGCCGATACCCCTGCGGTTGCCGTGAGTGCCGCCCAGACGGCGGAGGTGACCCACATCGATGTGGCTGACAACGGCCCGCCGCTGCCGGAGGTCGAACGGAACATCCTCACGGAGAAGCTTCAGGAGACACCGCTGTATCACGGAAGTGGGCTTGGACTCTGGCTCGTCAGGCTCATCGTCTCACAGATGGGTGGAACGATATACCTCAACCGGAACGACTCGGGTGGAAACACTGTGCGGATCGAACTGCCGCGGTGAGATGACCGTGTGCACACTCACTGGACAGAGTACACACTGTGTGCCGCGATCGTCCTCTTCACAACGATACGTTTGTTTTGCCGTCAGGATGATAAAAACTCGCCAGAGCGATCCTGACTGGCATACGCCGATTTCTATCGAATCCCACTGCTGACATAGATATGTACTTACTACTGACATAGATATGTAACTTCTATCTTGGGTGTCCGATGTGCCTGATATAGATGAACGCTGGACATTATCACAAGGAGTTCTTGGCGTTTCAGTCCCCCAGGGCAGCGGCTAAAAGACCGGCCAACACGTTTGCTTGCTAATTGTCTCTGTCGCGGCTGCTCAGTCGGTTTCGACCGGATCGGTAGTTG
>P_A23_Liq_1_FmtDRAFT_1000167_pt1 | contig 11935 bp, 8 predicted proteins | sample PonA231FremontCA_FD_10235 | JGI IMG/M metagenome (IMG submission 10235) | reverse complement strand
GCACCTCCCGCTGGCTGGTTGACACTCACCGTCGGCGCGGCCGTGTCGATAGGATCAGACGATTCAACGATGGAGACATTATCGATAGCCATCCCCTTTGCGCCGCTTGAAGGAGTTATTTGCGTAAATGTCAGTGTTTCAGCTGTACTATCGGCTGTGAAAGTGTGAGTCGCCAGTGTCCAGTCCCCCGGGCTACTAGCTGTTTCCGTTATGTTGAGGTCAGCAATCTCCACTCCAGCTTCATATTTTCCTTCTTGTACGCGATGTCCCGAATAATAGTACGTAAGCTCGTAGCGTTTCCCAGCTTCTAAGCCAGTTACATTCTGTTCAATAACTCCGGGTTCGCTGCCTGAGAGATCGATCGAAACGGAACCATCCTGTGGTGACCAATAACTTCCTACTTGATCAACTTCGCCCGACGACACGCGCCAGCCGGTAATTGCAGTCGAATCCGCAACGAGAGTGTTATAATTATTATCCGAACTAAAGTCGTTTGAAGAGTTCTCAAAACTCCCATTCTGAACCAGGTTCGGTTGCTGTGCAGACACCGATCCAATGAAAGCTACTCCCGAAATAAGCACAATTAATGCGACAACGACCGCGAAAATTGGTTTTGCCGTCTGACTCATTCTGCCCTCAATGGTCGTGTTGTCCGCGAAAGAGAGAGATTATGATCGATAAATGATACTTCATGTGAGACTTGCTCTGTGAATCCGTTTATAATATTTTTCACACAAGAGTCGCTAGCGATATCTCTGAGTTCACAATACTTGATGCGTGAAAACCCACAACAGTTTGAGACATAATTACTGAAAAAGTCAATCGCGCTGCCGCTGAGTGTCTTTTGAGTGATACATGACGAATAGATTATACCAGTATCGAGGGTGAGAGGTCGTGCTAAGGGAGCCCCACTTATTTGGGTAGACGTGACTGAAAAGAGATCAACCGGCGTGATACTATCGAGCGGAACGCTGCAGTCCATTGTTTCGTATACACAATNAAATGGCTAGTAATGATTTAGGGCTGGGTGGCCATATGCCCATCCTATCATATGTATTATAATTTAATTGTAGATATTCAACTAAAATCAGGTTTCGGTATCAATATCTGCTATTTATATAGATATTATTAATTGATACTGTCTTTTTCACGCAAGATTTTCTGTGGCGGCAGTTTTAGATAAATTAGCCCAATGATAGCGCTCAGTCGGAAACTGACTCAACACTCTCCACATCACCGTCCTGCGCTACGCTTGATTGTGTTATGAAGCGTGCTCATAATATAGTCGGCAGTCAGCTCATCCTGTGGGCAACTCAGGTTCAACAATCTATTATCACACAACTGTAGCAGCACCCCAGCGCGTTATTATTCAACTGAGTGATTACCCCCTATTTGACCTATTCAACCGTTCGCTGATTAACCTCTGAAATAAAGTCACGCATAAACTCTGACACTGTATTCCCCATCACGTAGATAGGATACTCATCAGCAAGACATACATTAAGAACATCTTCCGGAGCTGCTGATTCGGGATGATGGACGAACTCGCAATCCACACGTCGCTCTAACAGCCTCGCATGTGAACCTGCAACATGAATCTGACCAATAAGCTCGTGTTTAGTGAGCCAGTTAAGATAATGCACGAAAGATGTCGTTCGACCAGCGCGGTCACGACGCGTGTAAATAAATGGTGTGATTGTGTCAGTGCTACTGTCAGTATCGCCATACCGTTCGACAAGAAACTGTCTCAATAGCTCTGTAGATTCGATATCGTTCATCATTGCCCCATTTGCAATTATCCCTCCATCTTCGAGTCGCTGCCATCCCCATTCGGCGTGCAGGCGATTGATATAAGACTCAATTTTCGCTGGTGGTAGCGGATCGAGATCAAGTGCACGGAGCGTTTCATCAACAATAAATGCCGATCGTGCGCCGAATACATCCTTATGCGGGTACTCTGGGCGCGGCGTGGCAACGAGAAATTCATTATTCGTCTTCTCGAACTCTTCTCGCAGATACTGGTTGATAGCTTCATTTCGGTCACCGCTGATTACACAAGCGCCTGCGGGGACAGTCCGAGTAAATACCCGAGCAATATCAGTGAGGTCAGTGCCTAGTGTTGATTGATGATCACGGCGGATATTAATTATCAGAACAACCTGGGGTTTGAACAACTCATTCGCGAGCCGTGTCGTATGTTCTCGAATACCCTGATTTTCGGCAATAATAGCGTCAACAGGTGAATATTTTCGAAGTTCGCGCTCATTTTCATATAGACGCGTTGATCCACTTCGAGGAATCTTATATTGATTGAGATTTCGATATGAAAGCGGGTGATTGCCAGTAACTTTCGCATATGTTTCGAAGCCACGCGAGACAAGTGCCTGATTAAGCCACCGAACGACCGTTGATTTTCCACGTACACCAGAAACAGTCACGCGGTATGGTGTTTGCTCAACTCGCTCAGAGTGTGAACGCCCACGACCAATGACATGCTGCATATTCTTTGCAGAATTGGAGATTGTCTCTTGAAATCGAGAGAGAATACCGTGTTGATCGCTCATATCTATTTATCCTCTTGATTATCAGCAGTTAGCGATGACTCATAAGATCCAATTCCATCAACTGAACTGCGAGCGAAAGCCGACTCGCTGGCGAATGCCGTCGCATCAGGAATTGATTGTTCAAGACGGTACATCTCAATTACTGCGAGTGCAACAATCATGATGCCAACAAAGATGTAGAAGACAAGATTGTCATGAAGTAGACCAGTAACTGGGATATCAATAAGGAAAAATAAGAGGGTATAACTGATCACGAACAATCCAGCATCAATCCGAATATGTGCAAGACGGGTTTTCCGTGACACCCGATTAAGATTATACGCACCAATCCCAACGAATATACCAGTGAAGAAGAGCGAAACCCCGGGAATGAGGACTAACTGAGAGAAGAAAACTCCGAATATAAGACTGTAAATGGTGCCGAGGAGAATCGATACTGTGAGCAGAACCCGCCCATAAAAAAGTGTCATATATTGAATGTAAGTAATAAAGTAATAGATAATAGTTGCACCAAGAGTATAAAAAATAACGACAGAAGAAGACTGTACGGTGAATAACCCTAACGTGGGAATGATAACTATTCCAACGAGGCGGTGATCGTATCGCTGTCGAAATCCCTCATAGATAAATATACTAATAGGAAGAATGATAAGAACAATCCAACCTGGAATAACTCTTGAGTGTGGGCTCCCTTGCGGTCTGAGCTCAATCCAAGCGGTGATATCACTTATTTGTAATGTGAGAAAAGGGGGCGTCTGGGTCACAAAAGTTGGGAAGAGCCAGAGTAAGAGTACCCCGACCGCTATGAGCGCGAGATAGCCACATCCAATGATGAGAAGTTCTGCACGGCGGTTTCCAGGACTTACTCGCATAAGATTGAACGCTGTGATTCCCGGAAAGATACTGGTGATTGCCTCAGCAGTTTCAAACGAGAGCTGATTCGGAAACACCTGCGAAAGAACAAATCCGGTCAATATTGTTGCGATTACACCAGTGCTAACGGCAGATAAAAACAGCCGACGACCATAATTAAGAGTATATTCTTGAAGTACCCACAATGAGATCCAAGCGGCTACCGTGCCAATAATAAATATCACCGGGGTGAAAAACTCACGAAGCGTATATATCGCGAGTATCGGGAGAACCATCACACCACCTAACCGGTAACTCTTGAGCTGCGCAGCAAGAGCACCCAGCGTCAACCCAATAATCATAATGATACTGACAACAATCAATAGTAGATACTTTCTCCATCATTCGTATTTATTTGCAAGATAATAAATTCATTCTTAATCTCATATTAATATCAAAACATAAAATGTAAAATTAATGCTAGCAGCAGTTATTTTATTCCGTCAGTTGGTATTGATACAATACACTCAGTATTCAACCTGATTTCATCTCATTCATCAGGGAGCGAATCCTTCATAGATGTGCAGAGTGCCCGTTTCTTCTGGGTTCACATACACGTACTCGTCCATTCTGCAAAGAAGCTCAATTTCTTTCCTCAATCAAAATCACGGCATCCATGAAATGAGTTCGATATCTTACTCACATCGCTTATGTGTCATGTTCATTCACACTACATGCGTCTCACATATCGTGTATTAACTATAAATCATTTAACTTTCGTCAGCAAAACCAACTACTTTCGCAAACGTTAGCATTATACCTCAGGTGCTCGTGATGCAATTAGTGACAAAATCAGTGGATTCTCAGTTATACCCATCACGGTGGGTATCGCTGCAGCGAGTAATCTTATTAATAAAAAAATCAATTATCGACGTTGCAATCGTCATGAGAATTGCGTACAATCTAACTGAATCCAGAGGTCAGAGATAATGACTCTTCAGTTTCCACTGGTAGCATATTTTAGCATATTACTGACTGTAGGGTTACTCTGTACGGGATACGCGCTTCTTCGGAGGTGTCGTCAATCAGGCGATTACTTGACATTTCGATTTGTCGGCATAATCATTGGAGTATCGCTCTGGTGGTTGGTCATGTCGACAGTAAAATTCACAGCGACAAGTCTTGAATTGAAGATTCTATTCTACCGACTCTCGATGGCAGCGTGGATTGGGCTTCCAGTCTCAACATGTATTTTTTCTTTTATCGGAATATATCATCGCGATGCGTCCAGCACCCAACTACACCGTGGCGTCATTGCATTTCTCGCTGGACTTCTCGCTTTCATTATGCTGATTCCACAATCAGCCCTGTTTACGACACCACATCTCTTATCAGTTGGTGAGTTTGTCACGCTTGAACATGGAGTTAGTGTCACAACGGCCGTCATTACCGGTATTGCATGGACAATAACTCTTTTTGGAATTGCGATTGCTCTCTCCCGTGTAGTTCATAAAAAATATGTCCCTCCGGTTGTCGCACTTGCTGCTGTAATCCCATCGTTACCAGGGATAATAGGCGTGCTCAAACTGTTCGAAATATACCCTGCTGGAGGGGCTGGATTCAATCTAGCCCCTCATCTCGCCGGTCTCGCTACTATCCTTTTTGCTGCTGTGACGCATCGAAAAGGGCTCACGACGATTATTTTGGACTCGCGACACGCCGCCATTGAGAATGCGACTGAGGGATATGTGCTTGCTGATGAGACTGAGATAATTCGTGATATGAATACGGAAGCGAAACGATTGGTCGATGCCACGGTTGGCGACCAACTTCCCTCATGGCTTGCCGAGTCATCCGCTGAAACCGCCGAAGGTGTGAATCGTACCACTCCAACGGGAAAGGAGATTGATCTGCAACAACACACGGTCGGCAGCCATAGAGCCACAAACAAAGTGTTTCTTCTCCGTGATCGAACCGAACAATTGACCCGGATGCGCAAACTTGAATCTCGTGACCGTCTGATTGCTGACCTCCCAGTCGGCGTTTTTCGAATTCAACGTGGGACATCACCACGTTTCGTATATATGAATCAAGCGTTTGCTGAGTTATTTAATATCAGCGACGTGGATCAAATTGACAAGCACGCGGTATCAGATGTATTCGGAGCGCAGCAACCACAACTGATCGGTAATCAATCGAATTACTCAACTCCAGAGAACCCAGAGACAACTGAACAGTTATTTTCGCCACCGGGCACCGATTCGTTTTGGGGGCTTGTCTCCACGTATCCCTCGTCGACTCAGGATCCTGATATGATTGAGGGTGTCATTGTTGATATCACTGCTGAAAAACAAGCGGAGGCTCTCCTTACAGAGGAACTTGATAATATATCGCATGACCTAGAGTTAACTGAGCAACTCTGGGAACTCTCAGTTCGTCTTGAGGGGTTCGACGCCTTCGCTCAGGAGGCACTTTCATTACTAACCGATATTGATACTATTGAGTGCGCTGAAGTTGTTCGGTCACGACGGGTATGCTGCGGTGAACCGGAGACTATTGTTGCAAATGGGACCACCCATATTCCGGATACAGCAGTGTCGAACGCGATAGAACACGCATATACTGAGGAGAACAAGCGTACTGAGACACTTAGTATAGATGATGAGAGATATACGCTCATTACGACGCCGATCATGACAGAACACGTTGCTGACTCCGCCCTCATGATATTGAGTGCGTCGCCACCAGATGATCGCGTTGAGCATCTGGTGACAGACACCGCTGAAGCATTGGCGTATAAACGTGCAGTCAATTACCGCGAGAAGTATACTGATGAGGATAAAATGACCGAACTCCGCATTGCTAATACAGATACGGACAAACCACATCCACTGAGCCAACTTCTCACTACTGCCGACGTGGATGTTGATATAGAATCATCGCCGCTTACGTTCACTAATGTACGCGCTGAGGGTCAGATAACATGGTATCTCTTACGGGCGGATCAAGCGGTATGTAACGCAGTGACTGCAGCAGCAACGGCACACGACTCAATCAAAGCAACGACACCGATATCGATAAACGATGATGAGAATCAATCTCGGTGTCAAATCGGCATTGAGACGGGTGATATTCATCGTTCTCTCAATACCGAGGGGGTCACAGTGGTTACTATCTCTGCTAATGCGCGTGGAACAGAATTTCTCTTACACCTTCCAACTGATCTCAAGGTTGCGGACATCATTGACATCTTCCGAACACGGTTTCCAGCAATGCATCTCCGGTCACGACAAACAATTGAGCGTGAGTCAGTGGACACGCAGGTATTCACCGAATTAGATGAATATCAGCGACAGGCTATGGAGGCTGCAACACGAATGGGATTTTTCTCTCGCCCACAAGGTGCAACAGCAGGGGATGTCGCAAACACATTAGATATCGGTCGAACAACATTCACACGTCGTCTTAAAAATGCGCAGACAACAGTATTCAATAAGCTGCTTGATTCACAGACTGATACTGAACCGGCGGATGACTGAGCAGTTGATACTCTCAGATACGCCCGTCACGCGACACTGATTAACCAATAGCTATACAGACTCGATCTTTTCTGTCGCCGAACGAATAAGCCCATCAATAATCTCAGGTGTTGTCGGGTGATATGCCCGATCTGGGAGTTCTCGAACATCGAGTCCTAATTCAACAGCAACTTGCATTGTTTTTGCCATCGGGTCAGCATGGTAATGTAATCCTTGCCATCCAAGCACCGTACCATCAACATCAACAACTAACCGAGCAAGCCCATCTGGCACGTTTTTTGATTTAAATACTCCATCGCTTGCCGCCTCTCGGGTCACAGTAATAAAGTCATGATTGCTTGCTTCTGCGGATTCAACCGAGTGACCAACGCGAGCGTATGGCAGAACGCCAAGTCCGCTGAATACAACATGATGATGAATATTCTGATACGATGTGAGTTCGTCGCCCGCAGCATGTGCACGAATATTTTCCGCAGCGGTGACACCTTGCTCCTTGGCAACATGGAGGATTGGCTCTCGTCCATTCGCGTCACCAGCAACGAAAATTCGGTCACTCCCACGGGCTTGCATCGTCGCTGGAACCCATCCAGGTTCAGGATTCAATGAAGTCTGTTCAAGACCCAGATTGTCAACTGCAGGTCGACGCCCGGTAAATCCAAATAACTGGTCTGCCTCGATTGTCTCTTCGTGTCCATTTCGCCTGACCGACATTCTCACTCCGCCGTCTGCTGTCGGTTCAACGCGGCGCTCGTCAGTTTCAGTGAGTACTGTGATATCAAATGCATCACGGTAATACGACAGCAGTGCATCACCAAAGGCTGGGTCAGCTTCATCAAGTGGTCGAGAATCATGCTCGATTACGGTGAGATCCATCTCCCCTGCCTCAGCAAGATATGGGACCATTTCCATACCGACGTATCCAAAGCCCATGACGATTCCTGAATCTTCGAATGCGGTCGCATCAAGCACATCCGCACTTGTCATCATTGAGACGTCCTCCATACCAGGAAGCGAGGGCTCATTTACTGTCGATCCAGTCGCGATGACAATATAATCTGGCTCAATGACCGTCTCACCGACTGAGAGTGTTCGATCATCGATGAACTCTGCTGTTTCGGTACGAAATTGCACGTTCTCCTTTTCAGCAAGCTTCTCGACACCTGCTCGTCTATGTGCTGCGAAATTTAACACACGCTCATTCTTTGTCTCAACAACTGCATCGAGATCAACATCCGGTATCGGTCCATCTATCCGGTTGTCATGTCGAGCCGCAAAGCGATGTTCAGCAGCTGAAAGTACCTCCTTTGATGGCATACATCCTCGAAGAATACAGAGCCCGCCCCCAGGTTCGCCGTCATCGATCATTGTCACTTCAACTTCTGGCATCTCGGCAAGTCGCTGTGCAGTAGCAATCCCAGCGCTACCATACGCGCCGATAACGGCGACATGTGTAGACATAATTATATTATGGCATCCACCTGATTAACAGTTCGGTGGCGTTGTTCAGTGGTCACACAGCCGAATTTCCATCTCCAGATGAAACAACATGAGTATCTCAGAGCGTTCAATTATTGATGAGAAAATTCACTATCTGTTTCGCTGAAATAACTGATTCCATACGTGTGAACTACCCCCCTACTCAACAACGCTTTGCGTTGCTTCCGTGAGGGCGAGGCTTCCTACTTCTACGACGCGACTTGCATCCACGACGATAGACGATGAGTCGCCACCCTAACTGTCTGATCAGTCATTGAGACTTATCTCCGGTCAACATACCATATGATGCTAGTTATCCCAATAATGATTAGACTGGGCCAGATATCGGAACTCAGATAGATATCTCCTGACGGGAGACGTGCCCAGGTGAGTGGATATAGATATGCCGGTGCAGTGCCATCAGTCCGGATGACTAGAAGGTCAAGAAACATATGTGTCACCACACCGAGGCTGAGACCTCCAACTATTGCCGGTCTCTCATCAGCCTGGAATAGCAATACTCCGGCAAATATAAATGCTACTGCTGACCCAATCGTCTGCAGTGCATACCAGGACCCCCTGATTCCGAATACGACAAACTCTGGTCCTGTGAGCAACAATCCCTTAGCGGCATCTGGAATGACTGCCCCAAGCATTGTGATTCCAACATAACGGCGATTAAACCAGTCAATCTGCCACACTGCGAGCGTGCTCAAAACATACATACTGAGAACATGTGTCAGTAAGTCGCTCATGGGTCACGTGGGACGATTATCCAGCGCTCGGTATCTATTTTCCAGTGACGGACAAACATAATTAATGCAAGTAGCACACCTCCTACGGAGACGGCTATCATGTACAAGCGGTTTGACTGGGGGCTCACCACGATACGCTCGACGACGAGTTCCTGCTTTGCGTTGAGTTCACCGTATACCTGAACCCAGTCACCAGAGCGCACTGAGAGATCAGACGTTTGAATATACAGCGGTTGTCCATACGTGACCCCGACTGTATCCTCTTGAACTATACTCACCCGACTCCAGAAGTTCACCTGATCGCCGATATGTGTTTGATAATCATTTTTTACCTCTTCGGCTGTTGGATACGGTGATTGCCTTTCAGCATGATGGGCGTAATCAATCATCATCACCCCATTGAGAGATAGAAGCAAACAAAATACAATAGCTCGAATCCAGAGAGTGGAATTCATATATGATTGATTGACAGTGAAATATTGTCAAAACTTCTGATTATTTACAGGCGGAGCAGGCCGAGTGTCTCGGGGCTTGACTCTGAGATGCTTCACCTGCTATGATGCGTGATATTGATAGGTTATACAACGATGCGGCATATTACTTTTTGATAGAGCATCCATCCCAATGTCCAATACCCCCAGCGATCACTCACCCCATGATACCGACAAACAAGATGTTCAATACGATCCTGACGATGACTCATATAATATTCTGCAATGCACACAATGTGATACGACCGCTCTTAGTGTCGGTCGTGATGATCCACCGATATCCTGTCATGACGAACCGATGGAACATATCAACCAGGTCAATATGACAGTCAAGCCCCCAGATATCCGCGAGGTCTTATTTCAAGTATTTGGACTTCCAAAGTCAGGTCTTGATATCTGCTTATGTGTAATCGGCGAGGGTCCGCTGTCAGCCAGCGAGGTAGCAACAAAACTTGATTATGATCGAACAACTGTCACTCGGTATCTTAACAAACTCGTTGATCTTGGATTATTACGCCGCTCTGAACTCAACCGAGAAAATGGTGGTATTATCAATGTATATCACTCAGTTGATCTCGAGCAGATGCGTCTAGAGACACTTACTGGATTCTATCTCTGGGCGGGCGAAGCAGCAACACTCATTGAGAATGCGAATATGACAAAACAAGAATATCTTGCGGAAAACCCCGACCAAGATCTTCCAGATGTGTTTTGGGAGTCATTCCCTCATAAATAGCCTTTCTGAGAACACTCTCAGATCAGCTATCCCTCTTTCATAGGTATCGGAGGCTCAATATCAAAACGAACCATACTCATTACGGCGGTGCGAGGAGAAAGCCCCCGCGCTTCAGGGCTGTCTCTTACCCACAACTCGAGTCAGGATTTTAGCGGAACGGGATCGGCGATCCCGACTGAAATCCTCGGTATCTACAGTTTCAGCATCTCTTTGGAACAATTGTAGTGGGCTTGATTACCGACGTTCTGTCACCCCCACAGCCGATATCACTGTCTGAATCGCTTCTCGCCTCGGTTTTTTGAGTTCAAAATACCTCTGAGAGCGTCTGAAACGTCCGGTTACGACTCCACAAACTTATGGGTAAGAGACAGCCGTTCACGGCGGGATGAATCTGACAACCCCTACGTGAACCACGTTCGACGTGTCGAACGGATGGNTTAAGTGACGAGATGCCGTATCAATACANAACNGAGGCGGTCTACCCGCCCCACTAATCGGATAATATCGGGATTCCCCGATTCCATGCAGAAAGCACCCCTTTCTGTTGTGGAACTCAGGGTGCAGTAAGAAGTACCTCCGAATCCCATGCCGGGATAGGAGTAACGGCTGGCTGGCACAGCCAGGAGCCGTCATCGAGACGGCTACAAATCTTGAACATCCCAATCCAGCGGCGCGGTGCCGTGGGAATCTTCGCCCTTCAGGGCGGAGAGGATGTCAAGTCTAACCTCAATATTGATCAGTCGTTGATGATGGCATTGGATTATCCTTTTCCTGGTTGGTCGTATTGAGCATATGAATACGCTCTTTCACAGTTTCTGAAATAATCTCCTCAGGCGGAAGCCCCTGGTCGATTGTTCCTGTTCCTGTTCCTGTTCCTGTTCTTGTTCCTGTATACGAGTGAGATAATTCTGACGCGTACTCAAGCACTGCTTGCGTAGCCGTCTTACCAACGGCGGATGCACCGACTGCAACAGCAAGTGCAAAGATATCAGCTTCAAGATTTCCATCATATGTAGTATTCTCATCGTCTTTTATCCGCTGGAGCGTTTGGTCCTGACCAAAGGCACGGACAACGTCCACCGCTCGACCTGCCGCGTCAGTCCGAGCAAGCAAAGCAAATCCACGTGAGACGAATACATCCGCAGCAAGAACCTCAAGATCGGCGTCAATATCTTTTTTTATCCCCGTCTTTGCTGTTGTTGACCCGACCCATGGTTCTGTGTCAGCGAGCGTTCGGGTGAGGCGTAATCCTTCATATATTAATTGTACGCCCGCTGCACGGTCAACTAACGATAATCGATGCACATTCTCAGCTGCGTCTGTCTGTTGAGTGAGACGGCGATGACCGGATGACTCATCCGCTGATTCCTTGTTCAGATTACCGCTTGATTCGGCATTTGGGTCATGAGAATGCACTTCGCTGTCGTTGACCCCGGATTCAGGAATATGTCCATGAGTCCCTCCAGATGCATTCCCAGCTCCATCGCTGATTGGTGGTCCATCTCGGTCCTGGTCTTCACCC
>P_A23_Liq_1_FmtDRAFT_1000165_pt1 | contig 11953 bp, 9 predicted proteins | sample PonA231FremontCA_FD_10235 | JGI IMG/M metagenome (IMG submission 10235) | reverse complement strand
ACGGCGATCCGGCAGGGGACGTCCTCAAAGTACGTCCGGTCGCCGCGGATCACGAAGCTCCCCTTCTCGATGTACTCGCCGCTCTCGGGGGTCTTCGACACCTGGTCGGGGTCGACCATGTACGCGTCGCCCGCGCCGCGGCCATCCTTCCAGTCAGACGAGTAGGAGACGGCGAACTGCGCGGCCTCCCGCAGGGTCTCCTCCGAGAAGTCGACCGGATCGGCCGACTCCGACGGGCCCGAGGCCTTGAGGATCGTCACCGGCCCCCCGTGCGCCTGCGTGTGGAAGAACCGATCGTGTTTACCCATGTACTTCTTCACCAACTCCTCGTTCTGGTCGGCGTTGCGCCCGCCGATGACGAGGTAGCCGGTCGAGGTGCGGAACCAGCGGAACCGCTCGAACCAGTCGTCCGGGCTGCGGATCGGGATCGAAGAGCGGGAGAGCCAGTCGGTCTCGTACGCCTCGTCGTCGTCCTCGTCGTCGCCCTCTTCCTCGCCGCCGTCGTCGGCCGCCTGCTGTTCCTCCCACTCCGCCTTCCGTTCCTTGACCGCCTCCAGCTCCTCGCGGGTGGACTCGATCGCCGCCATCGCCCCCTCCTTCTTCTCCTCGACGCGTTTCGCCTCCCGGTAGAGGCGGTCGGCGTTGACCTCGACGCCCTCGCTCGCGTCGACCTCGACGCGGACGGGGTCGCCGTCATCGTCCTCGAGTTCCACCGTTACCGTCCCCTCGCCGCCGTCGACGTCGACGACGGCCTCCGCGGCCGGAATCCCCCGCTCCGCGCCGGCGTCGAGCGTCTCCGCGATCTCGTCCCACGGCACCTCGTTCTCGCGGGCCTCCCGCACCGTCGAGATCACCTCGTCGACGAGGTCGTAGTTCGCGTACAGCAGCTCCGCGCGCTCGCGCTCCGCCTGCGCCTGTTCCTCGAACCCCTCGATCGCGCCGCGCTGCTGTTCGATGATCCGCTCCTGTTTGGCGATCTCCTCCTCGAAGTCCGGGCGGGAGGCGCTCGCGTCGGCGGGGGCCTCGCCGTCGCCGGTCTCCTCGCTCCCCAGCCGGTGGAAGTACTCGTCGACGGCGGCGTTGAAGGAGTCGAACCCCACGCTCGGCAGGTCCTCGTGCTCCGCGAGCGGGAAGGGGGTCACGTCGACCACGCGGGGGTCGGCGTCACCGGCGCCGCCGTCGCTCCCGTCGCCGTCGATCGATTCCTCGTACACTCGGGGGTCGATGTCGCCCGAGCGGAGCCGTTCGTCGATCCGGGAGAGGGCGTCGTGGAGCGCCCCGAGTTGGTCGTCCGTCGCCTCCTCGATGGGCGTCTCCTTCGGCACGCCGGCGCGGGTACACACCTCCTCGGCGTAGAGGCCGCCGAGGTTCAACTGGGTGGCGAGGGTGCGCACCACGTCGCTGTCCGACTCGCGCATGTGCCGGTCGAACCCGCCGCGGCTCACGTCGAGGGGGTTGAGCCGCGAGGCGGGGTACTCGTACTGCGAGCCGGGCGCCACCGTCCGGGACTTCAGCCGGACCGTCGACAGCGCCCCGATCACCTCGCCCGTCTCGTCGAGCGCGGCGACGTTGCCCTGCCCGAACAGCTCGGCGACGAGCGTCGTGTTCTGGTCCTCGCGCTCAAACTCGAAGGTGAGGATGCGGTCGAACTCGTACTGCTCGACGCCCGCGAAGTCCGCGCCGGACAGCCGGTTCCGGAGCATCTTCGCGAAGTTCGGCGGGCGGCCCGGCGCGTCCGCGACGTGGTCTGGGTCGGCGGCGTGCGCGCGTTTGATCTCTCCGACCTCGATCATGAGCTCAACGCGGCCGCGGTCGAAGTCGCGCAGCTTCAGCCGGAGCAGGTCGTCGTCGTAGAGGTACGCCTTGTCGACCTTCGCGCCCTCGTACCGATTCAGCTCGGTGACGAGGGCCGCGAGGTCGATGCTCGACAGCTCCCGCTTCTGGTCCATACCTGATAGAGACCGCCGGGGCGGAAAAAGGCGTGTCGTTGTGGGATTCAGCGCGACGGTCGGCTCCCCACGCGTCAGTTACCGTTGCCTTTCCCCTTGCCGCTGGCGAGGCGCTCGACGGTGTTGAGCGCGTTGATGATCCCGGCACCGAACTCCGAGTCGCTCTTGCCGTTCGCCCCCTCGGCGCCCTTCTGGATCGCCTGCTCGATCCGGCTCGCATTCGCGTTCGGTTCGAGTTCGCGGACGAGTGCAGCGAGGCCGGCGACCTGCGGGGCTGCCATGGAAGTGCCGGCCTTGTACCCGTACGCTCCCTGTTCGACGGGGATTGTCGACAGCACGAGGTTCGTCGGGAATGGCCACTCGACGGCGTCGGGGTCTTCGACCAGCGTCTTCTCCAGCGTTTCGTACCCACCGCCCGGCGCGGCGATGTCGATGTCGCTCGTGCCGAAGTTCGAGTAGAAGGAGAGCGTGTCCGCGGGCGAGGTCGCACTGACGGTGAACGCCGCCGGGACGCTGTTCGGCAGGGTGAAGCCGCTCCCCTGAAGGCTCCCCGAGTCGTTGCCGGCGCTCCCCGTGATCACGGTCCCACGCCGGACCGCGCTCTGGAACACGGTCTGGACCTCCGCCTTGAGCTTGTTTAGCTCCGATCCCGGCTGCTGAACGCCCGGGATTCCGAGGCTGAAGTTCGCCGCGTCGGCGCCGATCTCTGCCGCGTAGTCGATGCCAGCGAGGATGTCACCGAACGTCGCGCCGCCCTCTGCGGGGAACACGCGAACCGGGATCAGCTCCGTGTCCGGGGCGGTACCGACGACGCCGGATTCGCCCGTGGCGCCGACGGTTCCGGCGACGTGCGTGCCGTGAGATCCAGAGTCGTCGGGCCCGATCTCCGGTACGTCGTCGTCGGCGACGAAGGCTTGGCCGAGCTCCTCGTTGACGTTTCCGAGGTCCGGGTGGTTCAGGTCAATCCCGGTGTCGACGATCGCGACGCGCGTTCCCTCCCCGGTCGCGTACTCGTGGGCCTCGAAGACGTCGGTGATCTCCTTGTCCCACTGGAGGTCGGACAGCGCGGCGCCCTCGCTCGGCGGGGTCTCGTCGGCCGCCTCGGTGTTGACTTCCGGCTCGTCGAGTTCGAGCTTCAGGTCCGGATTCGCCGCTTTGACGCCCTTGACCGACTCGATGTCGGCGGCTGCGTCGCTCGGACCGACCGCGACCAGCACGTCACCGTCGGCGAGCTCGTGACGGACCTCGAACCCCGCGTCCGTGACGGCGTCGGCGACGCCGTTCCCGTTCGCACCGACGATATACTGCGTCTGTCCGTCCGCGGCCGACGCAGTTCCTGTGATCGTCGCCGTCGCGGCGAGCCCGGCAACCCCCTTCACGAAAGTTCGTCGTTCGAAATTCATGTGAGTAGTCCTCGTGTGACGAGGTACCGATATTGTATCCTGATAGAGTATAAATGTTCATCAATGAATGACTCTGTACTAATCTAAATCCAAGTAAACAGAAAGGCGGTGGTCGCCAGAAACGTCAGTCGACGACGGTACGCGACGGGGGAGCGACTCCCGACGGAAGCGGGCGTGGGTTCGGTCGGCCGAGGGCCTACAGCCGCTTCGACACGTACGGCCCGTCCTGCCGGTAGCCGAGCTTGTTGCGGTAGTACTCGCGGGCGCCGATGCCGGAGATGACCGCGACCTTGTCGTAGCCCGCGTCGCGAGAGAGCTCCTCGGCGCGTTCGAGCAGCTTCGTCCCGTACCCCTTATGCTGCCAGTCGCCGTCGCCGCCGATGCCGACCTCGGTGCCGTACACGTGGAGCTCGCGGATCAGCGCGGCGTCTTCGAGCTCCGGCCGGATCGGGTCGCTCTCGGTTCCCGGCGCGCCCGGCTGGTCGGGGGCGAACGAGGGGAACCGAAGCCGACAGAAGCCGACGAGCAGGTCGCGCACGGGGTCCTCGAAGGCGATGAAGTGTTCCGTGCCGCCGCCGGCCTCGTAGGTGGTGACCGAGAGTTCCACGTCGTCCGGGTCAGGGTCGGCGTCGTTGTGGCCGACTTCGCGGGCGCGGATGTCGCGCTGGACGATCCCCTTCTCCTCGGCGCGCTGGGCGGCGAGCTGTCGGAGGTTCGACTTCTGGACGCCCGCGTCGATGAAGTCGGCCGGGATGTCGCGCTGGACGCGCTGGAGCCGCGTGTACTTCGGGATCAGGTCCATCACGTCGGCGACGAGGTCGGCCGCCTCCTCGCTCGTGAGCGGGTCNAAGTCGTCGCGCCGCCACCGGTCGTACACCCGCGTCCCCTCGACGACGAGCGTGGGGTAGATCTTCAGGTAGTCGGGGCGCCAGTCGGGGTTCTCGAACAGCTGCCGGAAGTCCTCCAGACACATCTCGCGGGTCATCCCGGGCTGGCCCGGCATCATGTGGAAGCCGACTTTGAACGCGGCGTCGCGCAGGCGGCGATTGGCGTTCCGGCTCGCCTCGTTGCCGTGGCCGCGGTGCATCTCGCGGTTGATCCGCTCGTAGGTGGTCTGGACGCCGACCTCGACCTTCGTGCCGCCGAGGTCGAGCATCCGGTCGATCTGCTCCGGGTCGCACCAGTCGGGCTTCGTCTCGAAGGTGGTGCCGATGTTGCGGATCGGATTCGTCTCGTTCTCGGCGATCACGTCTTCGAGGTACTCGAACTCGGTCTCCTCGGGCGCGGGCGCGAACGACTCGCCCTCCGCGGGCTCCGGCTCCTTGTCGAGGTCGTAGTCGTTCATCGCCTGGAGCGCGCGCTTGACGAACCACTCCTGGTAGTCGTGCGAGCGCGCGGTCATCGTCCCGCCCATGAGGATGAGCTCCACCTTGTCGACAGGGTGGCCGATCTTGCGGAGCTGTTCGAGCCGGAGCGTGACCTGCCCGTACGGGTCGTAGTCGTTCTGCTCGCCGCGGGCCGCCGCGGGCTCGTGGCCCGTGTACGACTGCGCGGAGGAGAACTCTGAGGCCGGGCCGCCCGGGCAGTAGAGGCACTTCCCGTGCGGGCACAGTTCGGGGGAAGTCATGATCGCCACGGGGGAGACCCCGGACGCGGTCCGGACGGGCTTGCGCTGGACCACCTCGATCACGTCGTCGCGGTGCTCCGTCGGTGCGTGGTCGAGGATCTCGGTGTTCTTCGGCACCTTGGGGGAGCCGAACTCCGAGCAGGCGTCGAGCTTGGCGCGTTCGAGGTCGTCGCGCTCGATCTCGCCGTCGAGGATCCTGTCGACGAGGTGTTCGCAGGTGCGGACGAACGCCTCGGAGTCGGTGGGGTCCCCGGAAGCGGCGTCGTCGGACTCGGCGTCGCCCGCCGCGTCGGTACTCATTACTCTCCGATCCGCGAGTTTCGGGGTTAAGCGTGTCGCACCCGGGCGCCGACTCGGTGCGCCGAGCCGTTTACCACAGAATATATTAGTTAGTGGTATTACCGAGTGATTATGCCAGCGACACAGATGGAGCGGGCGCGACGCGGCGAGGTCACCTCCGCGATCGAACGCGCGGCGGCGCGCGAGAACCGCGATCCGGAGTTCGTTCGCGAGGCGGTCGCCGAGGGGCGCGCGGTGATTCCGAACAACCACGCGCACGGCGCGCTCGACCCGATGGTCATCGGCCGGGCGTTCGCCACGAAGGTCAACGCGAACATCGGGAACAGCGAGACGACGAGCGGCCGGGAGGAGGAGCTCGAAAAGCTCCACGCGGCGGTCCACTACGGCGCCGACACGGTGATGGACCTCTCGACGGGCGACGAGCTGGACGCGACCCGCGAGGCCAACGTCGCGCACTCGCCGGTGCCGGTCGGGACGGTCCCGATCTACGAGGCGGTCAAGCGGGCCGAGTCCGCCGAGGCGATCACCCGCGAGCTCCTGCTCGACGTCATCGAGAAACAGGCGCGGCAGGGCGTCGACTACATGACGGTCCACGCGGGGATACTGATGGAACACCTCCCGCTGACCGACGGCCGGAAGACGGGGATCGTCTCGCGAGGGGGGTCGATCCTCGCGCAGTGGATGGAGGAGAACGGGTCGCAGAACCCGCTGTACGCGAATTTCGAGGCGATATGTGAGATATTCGCCGAACACGACGTGACGGTCTCGCTCGGGGACGGCCTCCGGCCGGGCTGTGTGGCCGACGCGAGCGACGAGGCGCAGTTCGCCGAGCTCGACACCCTCGGAGACCTCACGCGGACCGCGTGGGACCACGGCGTCCAGGTAATGGTGGAGGGCCCCGGCCACGTCCCGCTGGACGATATCGCGGAGAACGTCGAGCGGCAGCAGGCGGTGTGCGACGGAGCGCCGTTCTACGTCCTCGGCCCGCTGGTGACGGACGTGGCGCCGGGGTACGACCACATCACGAGCGCGATCGGCGCGACCGAGGCCGCGCGGGCCGGCGCGGCCATGCTGTGCTATGTGACGCCGAAGGAGCACCTCGGACTGCCGGAGCCCGAGGACGTGCGGGACGGTCTCGCCGCGTATCGGATCGCGGCGCACGCGGCCGACGTGGCGAACGACCTCCCCGGCGCGCGCGACTGGGACGACGCGCTCTCTGAGGCGCGGTACGAGTTCGACTGGCGGCGCCAGTTCGACCTCGCGCTCGACCCCGAGCGCGCGCGGTCGTACCACGACCAGACGCTTCCGGGAGACAACTACAAGGAGGCCCGCTTCTGCTCGATGTGCGGCGCGGAGTTCTGCTCGATGCGGATCGATCAGGACGCCCGAGACGCGGACGGCGAGATGGCGTCGATAGCGGGATCAGAGGGGACGGACCTCGACGCGTCGCCGGCCGCGAGCGTGAACCTCCCGCCGGTCGGGACCCACGACACGAGCCGCGTGCCGGAGCGGATCGAGGTCGAGGGAGTGACGTTCACCCCGGAGACCACGGACGACGACTGATGCGGGCGGAGGGGCCGATGCGGGCGAGCCGCGGCCACAAGCGCGCGTCGGCGCGGGAGCGTCGAACCCGGCCGGTTTTAGGCCGCCACGCCCGTAGCCGCCGCCGTGCTACGGAAGGACCTCCTGCGCGTCTCCCGGGCGGGCGGCGGCTACCGCCCGCAGTTCACCGGGCGGGAACATCGGCCGCTCGCGGCGCGCGTCCTCGGGGCGTTCGAGTCGCACGTCGGCGAGCGCCGCGGCGACCTCGACGACGCGCTGGCGGACTTGGAGGCCGACGCGGCCGCGCGGAACGGCGACTTCAAGCTCGTCCGCGGGCTGGCGGCGCTCGTCGAGCGCGAGTGCGAGTTCGAGACGCGCGCGGCCGTCCCGCCGCGTCGCGTCCGGCGGGCCGCGTTCGAGGCCGCGGAGGCGGTCGGCGTCGCGAGCGAGGCGGAGCGAGAGACCGCGGTCGACCGCGCGGCCGACGCGCTTGGGATCGACTCGAGGGACGTGTCGGCGTCGCTGTACGCCGACCGCGACGTGAATCGGGTACTCGTCGACGCCGACGTGCGCTGGGACCCCGACACGCTGCTGGAGCAGTACGACCTCTCTCTGGCCCAGACTACGCTGTTCGACGCCACCGAGGTCAGAGTGCGGTCGAACGACCCGAAGCGGCTCGTCTCGGCGGTGAAGCGCCTGCGGCTGATGTACGAACTGGAGCAGACTCCCGAGGGCCGGGAGCTCGTCGTCACCGGGCCTGACGCGCTGTTCTCGCGCACCCGACGGTACGGGACCGCCTTCGCGAGACTGCTCCGGACCGCCGCGGAGTCCGCCGAGTGGTCGCTGGAGGCGACGATCGACGACCGCGGCCGCGAGCGAACGATGCGGCTCTCGGACGGCGACGTGACCGTGCCCGACGTGGAGCCGGTGGCGGAGCCCGACTTCGACAGCGGGGTCGAAGCGGACTTCGCCGGTCGGTTCCGCGGGCTCGACCTCGACTGGACCCTCGTCCGCGAGCCGGAACCCCTCGAAACCGGCGCGAGCGTCATGATCCCGGACTTCGCGTTCGACTACGACCACGCCGACTTCCGGCTGTTCTTCGAGGTCATGGGCTTCTGGACCCCCGAGTACGTCGAGAAGAAGCTCGGCCAACTCGCTGACGTGGAGGACGTGGACCTGCTCGTCGCGGTCGACGAGAGCCTTGGCGTCGGCGAGGAGGTAGCCGCACGCGACCACCGCGTCGTCACCTACTCGGGCGCGGTCCGCGTGAAGGACGTGGTCGACGTGCTCCGCGAGTACGAGGCCGAGTTCGTCGCGGACGCCGCCGCCGCCCTCCCGGACGCCTTCGAACCGGCGGACGACGTGCTCCCCCTGCGGGACCTCGCCGACCGACACGGCGTGAGCGAGGCGGCGGTGGAGGGCGGGCCGTTCCCCGCCCACGAGCTCGTCGGCCGCACGCTGGTCAGACCGGCGGTGTTGGAGCGAATCGACGACGATATCGACGACGGGGCGGCGCTGTCCACGGTGGAGGCGACGCTGGACGAGTACGGCGTCGACGACGCGAGCGCAACCCTCTCGACGCTCGGCTACCGAGTTGAGTGGGAGGGGCTCGGCGGCGGAACGGTGAGACGGAAGGAGTAGTCCGCGGTTCGCGAATTACTCGTCGGTGACATTGGAGATAGGTTTATATATCCTAACCGAACATTTTCGCAACCGAGGTTACGCATGGTCACGAACATCCAAACGCAGCTGCTGGGCAGAGACGTATCGTTCCCGGTCGAGGAGTCGCGCTTCGCCTACTGGCTCGTCGTCTTGCGTCTGATCGTCGGGTGGTGGTTCCTCCACGCGGGACTCGACAAGTTCCTCGCGTGGCCGTTCGACGCGAGCTGGTTCGTCGGCGGCGCGGCGGCGCAGACGAGCCTCGGCCCGGTGGTCACGCTGTTCTCCGACGGGATCCTGTTGTCGTTCACGAACATCATGGTCCCCTTGGGACAGACGCTGATCGGGTTGGGGCTGATCGTCGGCGCGCTGACGCGGCTGGCGGCGTTCTTCGGCGCGTTCCTGATGACGTTCTTCTACTTCATCAACGGCGAGACCGGCGGCTGGGCCCACGGCGTGATCACCGGCGACCTGCTCGGGCTGCTGATCTTCGCGATGATCGCCACGCTCGGGGCCGGGCGCGTGCTCGGCGTCGACGCCTACCTCGCGAAGACGTCGTTCGTCAGGGACCACCCGCGGCTGCGGTACTTAATCGGCTAACGAGGTGACGACGCATGAGCCAACTCACTACCATGGAACGAGTCGGACTGTACGGCGGCGGCGCGCTCATCCTGATCGGCACGGTCGGGATGGGGCTGCTCGAGATAATCGCGGGGGCGCCGCACCCGGTGTCGGGAGAGGGACAGGTCGTCCACGAGACGCTGATAAGCCTCAGCGTCCGGTCGTACACCATCCTGCTGGGGCTGCTGCTACTGGCGGCGTACGGAATCACCAACCTCGCCACCAAACCGCCGGAGGACACGTCGATCTGACCCGCACGACCCGCTGGAGCGCCGTCGAACCGCGGCGCTCCGACGACTAACTTTTTACCGAACGCCGGGAGGGCCGCTCACTCCACGACCGGCAGGTCCGCCCGGCTCCCCTTCGGGACCACGGAGCGCAGCTCGTCGTAGAGGTACAGCCCAACCCCGATCGGGACCGACTCGCCCGCGACCTCGTGGGTCGCGATCAGGTAGCCCCAGTCGCCGTCCCACTCGGGGAGGTCTTGGTCGTCACCCGCCGCGAACCGGGACGCCTGCGCCGGGTCCAGTTCGATCGCGTTCTTGGTCGCGAGGCGACCGAACCGCGAGACCGCCCGGCCGGTCGGCTTCCAGTGGTCCTGTCGCGTGCGCAGGAAGGTCATCCCGATCGCCTCGACCTCGCTGGGGTCGGTCGCCTCGCCGTTGAAGATCCAGATCTTCCCCGCGCCCTTCTCCCAGAAGGAGTACTCCGCGAACACCTCGGGGTCGATCCCGAACCGCTCCTCCCACCAGTCGAGGACCTCCGCGCGGCTCGCACGGCCCTCGACCTCGCGGTCCGCAGGGGTCGCGGGGAGCCGGTCGAACCGCTGGCCGTCGTTGGTGGGGGCGTCGCCCGCCTCTCCGCCGGTCTCGTCGCTCACGCGTCCACCACCCCGTCGGCGGCGGCCGCGCTATCGGTCTCATCGCCCGCCGCGCCGCCGACTCGAAGCTTCGCGCAGAAGAAGCCGCCCGTGTCGTTGCGGTGGGGGTAGATCCGCTGCGCGCGCGTCACCGACTCGTCGTACGTCTCCCCCTCCCACTCGGTCACGCCGGGGTCGGCGTCGAGCGGCAGGTCGAACTCGACCAGTTCGCAGTCCTCGTTCGCGAGGACGTGGTCGAGGACGGCCTCGTTCTCCTCGGGCGCGAACGTACACGTGGAGTAGACGACGACGCCGCCGGGGCGGGTCGCCTGGACGGCCCTCGCCAGGACGCCCTTCTGGATGCCGGCGACCGCGTGGACGTGGTCGAGCGTCCACTGGTCGAGGACGTCCGGGTTCTTCCGGCACGTACCCTCACAGGAGCAGGGCGCGTCGACCAACGCGCGGTCGAACTCGTCGAACGCCAGCGGCTTCGTCGAGAAGTTGCGGGCGTCCTGGTTCGTGACGATCGCGTTCGTGATCCCGAGGCGCTCGGCGTTGTGCCGGAGCGCGGAGAGGCGCCCGAGGTTGTTGTCGTTGGCGACGACGGTCCCCTCGTCGTCCATCGCGTCGGCGATCTGGGTGGTCTTGCTGCCGGGCGCCGCGCAGGCGTCCCAGACGCGCTCGCCGGGTCGCGGGTCGAGGGCGAGCGTCGGCAGCACGGACACCTCCTCCTGCCCGTGAGTCCAGCCGTGGACGTACGGCCAGTTGCCGCCGGGGTTGCCGTCTGGGAGCCGGAAGAGGCCGTCGTGCCAGTCGACGGGCTCGTAAGCGACGCCCGACTCGTCGAACGCCTCGCGGACGCGGGCCGGCGTCGCCGCGATCCCGTTCGTGCGCACGACCGAGGGGAGGGGCCGGTCGCACGCCGCCCGGAACGCGTCGACGTCGTCGACGAGCGACTCGTATCGGTCGAGCGGATTCATGGCCCCCCTTTCGCGTCGGGCCGTTAGACCGTTTCGGGACGCGCGAGGTGCCTCCCGCCGCCGCACCTTTAGGTCGACCCCGGGCGTACGGCCGCACATGGCACGCATCTCCGTCCTCGACGACGGCGTCTCGCTGGACGAGCCGACGCTGATAGAGGGGTTCCCCGGCGTCGGGCTCGTCGGGAAAATCGCGACGGACCACCTGATCGACGCCCACGGGATGACCCACTACGCGAACGTCCACTGCGACGGGCTCCCGCCGGTGACCGTCTACCGCGAGTCCGAGACGGCCGCGACGACCCCGGTCCGGCTGTACGCCGACTCCGAGCTGGATCTCGTCGCGCTGCGCAGCGACGTCCCCGTGAACCCGGGGGCGGCGACGGAGGTCGCGGCCTGCCTCGGCTCGTGGTTCGACGAGATCGACCTGTTCCCGGTGTTCCTCTCCGGCCTCGGCCGCGAGAAGGACGAGGAGCCCCCGGAGCTGTACGGGATCGCGACCGGGAACGGCGCCGAGGCGCTGGACCGCGCCGAGGTGTCGGAGCCGTCGGAGTCCGGGCTCGTCTCCGGGCCAACGGGCGCGATGCTGGCGGCCGCGCTGGAGGACGACCGCGACGCGGTCGGGCTCGTCGTCGAGTCCGACCCGCAGTTCCCCGACCCCGAGGCGGCGCGGGCGCTCATCGTCGACGGCATCGACCCGATCGCGGGGATCGAGACGCCGACCGACGGGCTCGTGGAGCAGGCGACGGAGATCCGGAACGCGAAGCGCCAGCTCGCAGAGCAGATGCGACAGGCGACCGAGGAAAGCACGCAGGCCGAGCCGCTGAAGATGTTCCAGTAGGCGGGGTCAATCCGCTGCGTCGCCCTCCAGCTCGTCGAGGATCGGCCGGTACTTCAGCTGGACCTCGTCCCACTCGCGGTCGGGGTCGGAGTCGGAGACGACGCCGACGCCGGCGAACAGCGTGGCTCGACGGCGGGTTCCGACCGCGGACCGGATCGCGACCGCGAACGCGCCG
>P_A23_Liq_1_FmtDRAFT_1000161_pt1 | contig 12094 bp, 10 predicted proteins | sample PonA231FremontCA_FD_10235 | JGI IMG/M metagenome (IMG submission 10235) | reverse complement strand
TTACTGCTAACGAGATTGATGTTGTCAATGGCGATACTGAATCGCTCGTTCTTGAACGGGTTGCATTACTTGCTGTTGAGCGGTGAGTCCGATGTGTACCCGCCCCTCTATTTCTACTGGAGCCCCGCTATTTTATGTACTATAAGCATCTGTAATCCAGGTTTTAATTCGAATAGAATAGCAACTTCCATCTTTTAGCAATCATAGAGTTGAGATGAGACCGACGAGCAAATAATATTCAAATCTCCCAGTGTCTATTATGTAGGCACAGAGGAGTTATCAATTAAATAGAGTGAAAAGTAGTCCCACCAAGATTCGAACTTGGGTCATTGCCCCCAGAAGGCAACAGGATTGGCCACTACCCCACGGGACTATCTTCAAATAATGCTAAGATTGGATTCTATTTGAGTGTTGCGAAGCAGTGAGTGATATCAATATGATAGCCATATCAGCATATATTACTGCGCTCATCGTCGAACACTGGTATGTATCTTGGTCGCTTCATCATTATTGGCGAGACAACTGCGGTATATCGGGTTTCATCACGGTCATATCCAAACCGACAGATTATCTCTCGAGATAACATGTTGACCGTCGTTCCAACGTCAGAAGCAGCCCAAACTAATAATCCATACGTATCATATAATTGTATGCGCCAAGGCGGAGAGAAGATTGTTATCGGGAATGGATCGCACGTTGACCCCATTGCAGAGAAGATTGATCGAGGATATCCAGCGAGAGATGCCCTTGCAGAAGCATTACTTGCGCTTGATTATGAGAAAGATGATTATAATACCCCCCGAATTGCCGGAATCGTTGGGTCCTCCTCATATGTGGGAATCATCCGTCAAGACGCGGTTATTATTAGATCAATCTCAGAACCAACACTTGTGAGTACGTATGAGAATGATGCTCCAACAACAGCGCAATTGTCACTCAAAGGTGACATTGAAGAAATTGCACAGAAAGCATACGAACTAGAGTATGAGCATCCAGTATGTGCTGCTGCGGTTACACATCAGGGTCAGGGTGAGAGTGGGGATATTGTAGCTCAAATATACAATGGTAAGTAAACTACTACCCTCTCAGCCGTCAGAGACGGCTTCAATAAGGAACGGGGATGGGGGTCCAGTAAAGATTGTTTCAAACCCCAACAGATCAAGATCGGAGAGACTTATTCGCTGTGGGGCGTTCACACCACATTCTACACCCNCCAGAACTGAATAGTTCCGAATTGGGCTTGCCTGTCGAAAATATGGCGAGATGACGAGAACGAACATTGTTGCNATCTATCTTANTANTTTGATTGACATCCTCCTCCGCGTATAGTGCTCCTGAAAGCTTATTGAGGAATTCAATTCAAAATCTTGTCATAGAGTAGCCGCTGATACTGTTGCGTAGAACCGATGGCTCAAGATGTTTCACAGAGTACTACATGCGGAGGAATCCTGAGCGTGAGTGGTNGAGATTTCAGGTTTCCAACCCCACTAAACCACAGTGCGGTAAGAATCCGTGTGGGGTTCGTGGACTGTAGCGGGGAGAGTGGGACTGCTGGGAGTGCCACATCTCAGCCCCCAGTACTCCTATCCTCAGTTATGTTGGGACCCCTAGAGTTGTCTGTGCCCCAGAGAGTCCAACAGACTTCAACGGATTGGAGTTACTTTCTGTGGTGCGTACAGCAGTCGGGCACAGCATCTGCATCTGCATCGGTTCAGCATAGGAACCGACCGTTCAGCTGACTGGTTCCGATTACTGTCTCATTGCTTGAGGCGGACAGGCCGCCATCGTCGGAGTGACCAGAATCGTTCTATTCCCAGTCTGATTCCTGACTATTCACAGGACTGCCTGTTAGTTTAACTCACGGATTATCAAATCTCCAATCGGCTATCACTGCGTGGACGAGTTCAGAATTGCCGGATTCATCCTGCGGCTGAAGCCGCAAGTATTCTCCTTGATATTCTATAATTTCTACGTCAGATGATGTCAACACACGCCAGGCTACAGTATTGCTGTTATGATTATTGGGCGTATCCCCTCGCTACTCGTTCGTTCTACTCACTAATTAAAAATGGACTCCTGCCCTTTGCTATGATAAAGTGGCACTCGAAGCGGTTCTTGCTGCGATGCCTCCGGTTGATCAAATCGTATGTGCTGGAGATATCATTGAGTATAATCCAACACGTGAACTACCTCGGGATCACATCGAAGCTCCGAGACACTCTGTCTGTTGTCTCGGTAGAGAGTCAATACGGTTTCCGACTCACCGTGACCTGTTTGTGACTATTGATTATATTTTAGAACTTACTTTGGACGATCGAGAGCGTCTCTTCACGGTCATCCCAGGCGACGAAAACGGCCACAGATGTTGCAGAAGTGATAACATCACGAATATTTATTCCAGCTTCTGCGATTGGTCGGACGATATCCAGAATCACGCCAGGACGATTAGGAAGTTCACCGCCAGTGACTCTGATAACTGCAATACCATCATCAACAGTGACAGATGAAAGCGTTTGATTATTTATGACCTTCGCGTGAAGTAGGTTTTCTGCTTTCGAAGCAATATCCTCGGAGATATAGAATGTAATTGAATCCATGCCAGATGCAACAGCATCAATATTGATACCATCGTCGCGAAGCGACTGCGAGAGATCTGCGAGAATACCCGTGCTGTTTCGAATTGACCGCCCAGCAACAGTCACACATGCAAGCATATCCTCTTGCATGTCTATGAGATTCTCAAATTCTCCTTCAATCAGTGTTCCACCGGTAAGCAGATCACCATGTTGATAATGCACGACCCGAACACCAAGGTCGTCATTTTTATATGTGAGTGCTGATGGCGCAACCACTTCTGCACCACGAAATGAGAGGTTTCGAAGTTCATCAACTGTAATCTGTCCGACGTTACGAGCACCTTCAACAACCCGTGGATCGCCGGTCATCACACCCTCAACATCGGTGACGATAACAACCTCATCGGCGTCGGTATAATGTCCAAGCATGACTGCGGTCGTGTCTGATCCGCCGCGACCGAGTGTCGTTGTTGTCCCATCATGTGATTCCGCAAGAAATCCCGTGAGAACAGGAACAACATCGTCAAGATTACTCGCGAGATCAGCGGCTCGACGCTGTGTTTCACCAACATCAACCTCACCACGTTCATTCGTAATAATCGGCCAGTCATCACTGCCCGGTTCAAGAAATTGCGCAGTTACACCACGTGCAGAGAGTGCGCCTTTAAGCATCCGAACGCTTGTCCGTTCACCCATCGACACAATCTCAGCACGGTCTTTATCCGCGGCGTCATAGTGAATCTCATCAAGGAGATAATCAGTCGTACTCCCCATTGCAGAGGCAACAACAGCGATTTCATGACCTGCGTCAATTGCCGCCGCGATTGAGTCTGCAGCCCGTGTGATTCGGTCACCATTTCCGAGTGAAGTGCCACCAAACTTTGTGACTATGCGCATACACTGGACCTCCAGGAATGCATAGATGCATTATGCAACATTGAGCAGAGAGACTGGAATAATACGGATGAAAATGNCTGTGACCTTACTTGTATTTGTGCCCATTGCATTTGTGCCCACGACAATCTCAAAGATAATGTCGGTGTCGACATGCTATCAGATCGTGTCAATAGAACGGAAACATGGGATGTAGAGAACTGTTGCTTAGACATAGCCAGGGATTGCGTGGGGGGGGATAAAATATTGTCTGCTCTCCAAACGGTTGCCGAGTTCTCACCGTCGTTAAACATATCGTATGTGATATTTTGTAACTGGATAATAATAAAAATAGTAATTATATTGTCTGCAAGTATTAACCGCATCCGTGTGTAACGGTACCATATGGATATGGACGTTCGGGATGCTGTCGAGTCTGACGTTGAGACACTCGGTGCAATCGCCGACCTTCCTGCAGACGCGCTTAGAAATGTCGTTCATGACCGAACAGTTCGAGTCGCGGAGCGACAGACAACAGATACAGAGTCACATACAGACGCTCATGATGAGACAAACCAATTAACAACTAGTGGCGAGCAAACAGGGAACGAAGCCGATGAGAGCACTGCTGAAGAATTAAATGAAAACAAATCAGACATAATTGGGTTCGTTGCCTTTGATGTCAGAGATGGAACCGTTCATGTCACACAACTTGCAGGCGAGGCAACAATCGCTGAGACCTTACTTTCAGAGCCAATCCGGTTTGCGGCGACTGAGGGATTTGATGTTGAGTTTGTCGTCCCGATGAGTGAAGAGAATGCGACTGCTGCTGCAGAGAACGCAGGGTTTGAACCGATTGGTCGAGGACCGCGGTTCGGGGATGAAACAACAACGCGATATCGCTTTGATGCGGAGTGAATACACCACCCAATCTTATTAGGTTCACTTGCCGAGCGGGAAGTGCCAGCACATGGCTGAGAGGGTAAAAAGCCTCAGATTATTCCCCCAGGCTATTTAGATATTCTCACATGTTCCACGATCAGATAACAATTATATGATTACATGGACTCACAGGAATTTGCGAACAGTCATTTCAAGCGTATCTAGATCGATAATTGGCGCATACCCTACATCAGGATCAATATTCACCGACCGCTGAAATGCTGTCTGTGCCTGCCAACATCCAGAGTTCACTGCAAGCACATCATGATATTTTCCCCAGCCAAGCTTATGCACGTGACCGGTATGAAACACATCTGGGATTTCATCGATTATTAAGTAATCACTATCTTCAGGTGCGAGACGTGTCCGCTCACCAAATTGAGGAGCGATATGTCGTTTTTTTAATAGCTGATACATCGCCTTGTGAGGTTCATCATAATTTGCCTTCGGTGATGGGAGTTCAGCAATAACTTCATCAAGAGAAACGCCGTGATACATCAATATCTGAACGCCCTCAATGGTGACAAATGAAGGGTTTCCAGAGATACGTGCATCATGTGCTGACATGATTGAACGGAGTTCATCATCAAATCCAGGTTGTGGCTCAGCAAGCCTGACAGCGTCGTGATTTCCGGGTATCAGAAGAATTTCAATATCGCCAGGGACAGACTTGAGATGCTCAGCAAACGTTTCATACTGCGCATAAATATCAACAATATCAAGTTCATCATCCTGATCAGGATACACCCCAACACCTTCAACCATATCACCCGCAATCAATAAATACTCAATAGCGTCGGCCTCGCCTGTGTGAAGCCATGCAGCAAATCGCTCCCAGGCATCATAAACGAATTCTTGACTCCCAACGTGGATGTCAGAAATGAGCGCCGCTTGAACATGCCTGTCAGCAGTATTTGGGGTATGATTATGCGGAATGTCAGGGAAGTGAATATCGTTCGCAAAGAGTATTTCTCCATCTCCCGAAAGTGTGCCTTCAATTGCAATACACTCATCAAACAATAGTTCATTAACAACATCAGCGAATGACCGGTCTTTCATCACAAGACACGGAAATGTACCTGTTGTATCTTCCAGTTCAACAATCCAGTGACCATTTTTTGTCGATCGAATATCATTAACTAACCCGATAATCGCTGTATCCGTTTCGCCAGACATTGAACCAATAGCTTGTGTAGGTCGATGGTTGACACGGCTCCGAAGGTGTGATGACAGACGCTCATAGCGGTCTCGAAAAACCGACACAAAGTCATCGTATGATCCGGTGCCTGTGCTTCGTCCGGTAATGTCACCATTGATATCAAATGAATTTACAGATTGATTTGTCTCTGGTGTTGATGTATGAGCCTTTTGAGGTGGTTGTGACGCACCCGTGGTTTGCTCCGGTGATGAATCTAAATCAGGTGTTACATCATTCGGAGAATTTGACTGGGACGGGAGATATTCTGTCTTTTGATCGGATATACTCTGATCTTGGGCATTATTATCCCTTGTCGAGTCTTTGTTCGCGGGTTCGGTTATGCTTGAAGGATCTGATGGTGTTGAGTCAATCACAGGGCGAACATCAGCAGCAGTAATCCGAAGCGTATCATCCGCGATTAAATCTAACACCTCTTCGAGTGCAGTATTAGGATATTTAGCACCCGCAAGGAGTGTAACAGCTTCACGATCTGCATTATATCCATGCTGTGCAAGTGCGGAAACGATACGCGCCGATAACTCCGAAGGCACGTCACCTCTGAGGAGACCATATGACAAAAACATATTGAACAGAGTCATGATGATTAATTGTTAGGATGATCATGAGAAGATTGAATTAACTGAACCGTAACATCGAGTATTGTATGATTGGTTGGTCTTTGTTGGTTGCGAATCAACAGTCTCCTCGGTGCTGTGAGTCTCAAGACTTTCATTACCGTAGTCGGTTGCTTCAGAAGTTTCAAACACAACGACGCTGATTATTAATTGAATGACGGAGAAGTCCGGAGACGATGAATCACCGGAGCGGTGGGATTCAGAGCACGCTACCGGCATTGATGACTCCGGGATAGAGGATGACCATACAGATTCAAACGTAGAGCTAGATGCGCGTTCAGATGTAAATATAGAGTATAACCAAGAGAATGACAGAGAAAATGAAAACAATCCATATGATAGAGCAAGGCGAGAGCCAAAGCATACCGCAGAATCCAGTATATTAACACGGATAAGACGGGGGGCGGTTACAACACTTCGAGAAACACTGTATAGCGTTATTGTCGTGGTTGCTATTGGACTTATTCTGTTTGCGATTAGCGGAGTTTGGCCGCCAATGGTTGCAGTTGAAAGTGGAAGCATGGAACCAGAGATGTCGCGTGGTGATTTGATACTGGTGAGTGAAACAACACGGTTTACGCCAAGTTATGCGCATGAGAACACTGGTGTCGTCACGGCTGAAGTAGGACAATCACGTGGATATCAAACGTTTGGTGGAACCGGATCTGTGATTATTTATGATCCCCCACAGCGGGTAGGATCACCAATTATTCATCGGGCGCATTTCTATGTTGAAGATGGTGAAAATTGGTATGAAGAGGCAAACTCAGCATATCTAACGGCAAGTGGGTGTGATGAACTACGGAACTGTCCAGCTCCACATGCTGGGTTTATTACAAAAGGTGATGCAAATGCCCGATATGACCAAGCAACAGGAATCGCTGGTCCAGTCAAACGAACATGGATTCGCGGAGCAGCACGGTTTCGCATTCCATATCTTGGGTACGTCCGGCTCCAGTTGGCTGGAGCACTTACAGTCAATCCAGTATTGTGGGTCTCAGGAATACGATAACAGTGAATACAATCATTCTGTGTCTTGAAGTGAATTAATTGTCAAATCGAGCTTGTACGAACGGTTGCGCATTCTCAATATTTCCAAGTCGAGAGTCTGATAACAAGACTGTTTCAGTCTCTTCAATCGGAACTGATAGTGAAATCTCTTTTGTCCGACCGTATCGACCTTTTGATACAACAATAGCATTGACAATTCCAAGCATGTCCAGTTCTGAGATCAAATCAGTGACACGGCGTTGTGTCAACACATCGGTATCAAGCTCTTCACAGAGTCGTTTGTATATATTGAATACTTCACCGGTATTGATGCTATGTACTCCATTTTTCTCTAGAAGGATGATTGAATAAAGGACAATTTTTGATTGTGTTGGGAGTGTTCGCACGACCTCAATGACCCGATCAAGCTCAATTTTATCTTGCGCCTGTCTGACATGATCCTCTTCAACAGTATTCGTTTGACTTCGTTCTGCAAGCTCACCAGCTGTTCGAAGTAAGTCTAACGCACGGCGTGCATCACCGTGTTCTTGAGCAGCGAAAGCAGCACAGAGTGGAATAACGTCATCTGTAAGTGCGTCAGATTTGAATGAAACATCTGCACGATACTGAAGAATATCGCGAAGTTGGTTTGCATCATACGGCGGGAAGACAATCTCCTCTTCACCAAGACTCGATTTAACACGTGGATCAAGGAAGTCGGTGAACTTGAGATCATTAGAGATGCCGATAATCGAGATACGTGAATTGTCGAGTTCAGAGTTCATTCGCGAAAGGTTGTAGAGCGTGTCATCACCAGATTTCTCAACAAGCTTGTCAACCTCATCAAGCATGATTACAGCAACACGTTCATGATAATCAACAGCGTCAAAAAACGTGGAATATACCCGATCAGTCGGCCATCCTGTCATCGGAACCAGCTCCATTTCTTCACGGTCAGCACGGAGTGATTCGATTCGATCATCAAGATCGCGAGCCGAATCAAATGGCGAGGCAATATCACTGAGATTAAGATATTCACCCGTTGATTCATCAGGTGATTTTGAGATCGTATCATCAGCTGTATCTACTGAATCTATCGATTCTGCTGATGAAGCGGAACCAGAAAGGTATTGATCACTCGATTGAAGAGTTTTTAATTCATCAATCCGCTTATCGATCTGATTTCGATTTTTCTCGATAAACTTATTTGCAAGCTGTGCAAGCACGCGATACTGTGTATCAGTTACCTCACAATTAATATATTCGACTTCACATGCAACATCATACTTTTGAGATGTCGACTCCAATTCTTGACTGACAAACTTAGCACTAGCAGTCTTTCCAGTTCCTGTTTTGCCATAGATCAAGATATTCGAGGGAGTATCACCGCGTAGAGCTGAAACAAGAATTGTAGCCATTTGATTAATTTGCTCAGTTCGATGCGGAAGCTTTCGAGGTGTATATGATGGCCTGAGTACCTCTTTATTTTCGAATATTGGCTCACCCGAGAGTAAATTGTCGAATAGTCCCTGCTCTTCTCTATTCTCGGAGTGATCGATATCATCTTCGGATGCACTGCTAGTTCGGTTTCTGGTATTTGAATTAGCAGTATCGCTATGATTGTTGTCTTGACTCATATCTTCATCAAGAGTGAAATCACCAGATTCTGTCGGTGATGTTGATTGACTGTCTCTTTTATTCTCATGAGATGATTCGAGATTATCAGATGAAGAGTTGTTATGTATTCTGTTATTATGCATTTGGTAATTCCCCCGTCCACCCGTCTACATCCCCTTGATTTCAGGTGGAAATTCCAATGACAGCGTCCAAATGAGGCGGGTTTAGGTATTGAAACGGTCAATATATTGCTTTGATCAATTAGACCGATATACAATTGATGCAATGGAAATCGATGAGTGCACGATACAAAAATCTATCTCTTGTAGTTACGACCATACTAACATCCCTGTGAGGTATAAGATGCAACAAACCAACATAGTCGAGAGTCGAGAGTCGAGTGAATATGTCACAATGATACACCTACCTATTGAACGCAAGTTTGGTCTGACAGATTCTTAAGATACTCAGATAATCGATATGATGTATCCATCCACCCGGTCAGCGGGATCATCAGTTAGGAATGATAGTGGCATCTTCTGTTCGCTGTATCAAATACAATACCCCCCAACCCCTTTGTTTCAACTGGAACTGTAATCACAAGGGGGTGGGTGTTCGATTATATACAGTATTAACGAGCAAAACTTTATATAATATACTATATAACAATACCCGTACTGCAACTTAGTAGTTATATTCATCGTATATTATATTGTAATTAAGTATAAAGAGTTAGAAGATCATCATAATATCTCGACTAGTGAGTAACCGCACACACTTCTTAGCATCTCCACCTGAAACAGAGGGGTGGGGGGCACACGGCATAACCGAGTATCAAACGGATATTATCAATCGAAACCGATTTATTAATATCAATTACCCGTGAAAACAAGTGCAATAGTGCTATCCACTATATTCATCAAGGCTAGACCTAAGATGCCAGATGCTAGATATAATTTTGAGCGGGGAATTCTTAGATGTCATATTCTATGTTGATGTCTGACGCGGTTTTAAGTGACCACAACAACGTGATACCGCCATACGCCACTTCGGGACAGTTGGTACCACTCAAGAGGCGTGGGAGGACAGGATGGGATTAATTACAAATCTACGTAAAAATATTGTACGGGTCGTCGACCGGCTCTTTTCGGATTCAGACCCGAAACGGATCGGTATTTATGGTCCACCAAACGCTGGGAAAACGACGCTCGCAAACCGAATTGCCCGTGACTGGACTGGTGACGCAGTGGGTCCTGAGAGTCAAATCCCACATGAGACGCGTCGCGCACGACGAAAAGAGAATGTTGAGATTAGCCGAGACGGCAAGACAGTCAACATTGATATCGTTGATACGCCTGGTGTCACAACTAAAGTCGACTATAAGGAGTTTCTGGAACATGATATGGAGAAAGATGATGCTGTCCGGCGCTCTCGTGAAGCGACAGAGGGAGTTGCTGAGGCAATGCACTGGCTCCGAGAAGATGTTGATGGTGTTATATATGTTCTTGATAGTACGCAAGATCCATTTACACAGGTGAACACAATGCTTATCGGAATAATTGAGAGTCAAGACCTCCCAGTGCTTATATTTGCAAATAAAACTGATCTCACAGCATCAAACGTCCAACAAATATCGAACGCGTTCCCACAACATGAAACTGTGCCACTGTCAGCACTTGAAGGAACGAACATGGATGAGGTATACGGAAAAATTGCGGAGTACTTTGGGTGAATGCAATGCCAGAAGTAACACCTGATGAAACTGAGGACCCACATATTGATGGCGTTCAGATTGATATGATCAGTGGGTCTCGAATGGAAGATCTCGCGACCATGGAGAAGATTCGATTAATTCTTGATGGTGTTCGTGAGGGTAATATCGTTATTCTTGAAGAGGGACTCTCGCCAGATGAGGAATCTCGTCTTATTGAAGTAACAATGACCGAAATCAGCCCTGATGAATTCAACGGTATCGAAATTGAAACATACCCACAATCAACTGCTAACAATACCAGCCTCTTTGGACGACTAATTGGAGGTGAATCTCCGCAGAAGCTCACAGTCATCGGACCAGCAGACCAGATTGAGACNCTTCATAAGGATGAAAACCTCATTAGTGCGTTTATTTCACATAAATAATCCACCGTGAGAGAAAAGGCTCAACGTAAGAATAATTACATATTACGTCACACTACATCATACAACGACTATCATACGGACACCACTAATTAAATGCCACACGAATGTACAAACTGCGGTCGCGTGTTCCCTGATGGATCCAAACAAATGCTCTCTGGGTGTCCGGACTGCGGCGGAAATAAGTTCCAGTTTCGCCCATCATCACAGGAATCTGAATCTGGAATGCAATCTGACCCCCAACGGTCCGACCCTGACCGTGACTCACAACCACAATCAGATACGCACTCAGCAGCGAATCATCAAAATGAGTCCAAAATCAACACGAATACTCAACCTTCACCATCTAACACTGATCCAGTTCCAAAACCAGACACGACAGAGTATGATGGCGTAGGTGCTGGGTCAAGTCCAGAGCACAAACGCACCACGAATACATCCACAGATAACGAGCATACCAATCAATCAGATTCAGACTCTCAGTTTGACCCATGGCCACATGCTGATCCAAATCAAGGTAATGAGGAAAATGACGATAACACCGATCCGATTAGTACTCCTCACCATGCTGATCATCCCACACCGGACACCACAACTTCGGCTGAAGATTCAAAATTACATAATCCCTCTGAGAAAGATGATGAAAATAACGCACAGGCAAGCGCTCGGGGAGATATTGTTTCACCTGAAGAGCTTGCAGCCATGGGGGCATCCTCAGACGCCGAAGGGCACCCACAACAAGAGGTTCAATCACACTNGGAGTCATTAGACTCATCCTCNAAAGANCCCTCTCAGACGTCCACAGGCGATTCTCAATCATCCTCNGAATCATCGACNGATACTGATGATCCAGGTCTCGATGACCTTCGAACTGAATTAAATCAGCAGTTCGAGAGTATCCGCATTGTCGCACCAGGGCAGTACGAACTCAATCTGATGGAATTGTATGACCGCTCGGAGTATATTATCTCATTACAAGAAGACGGACGATATGTCATTGAAGTCCCTAATGCCGGTCGTGAGTTATCGGACGACACAAATTAATTCGCTTGTAGACAGTTTGACATCCTCCTCCGCGTGAACGCGGAGGAATCCCGAGCGTTGGGAGTTTCAGGTTTCACACTCCC
>P_A23_Liq_1_FmtDRAFT_1000152_pt1 | contig 12234 bp, 9 predicted proteins | sample PonA231FremontCA_FD_10235 | JGI IMG/M metagenome (IMG submission 10235) | reverse complement strand
ACTGCTGGGGAAGATCGAAGGAGGTCTCGACCACTGGCTCACCTTCGTCGGTGAGCCAGCGGTCTCTCCGACAAACAATGCCGCAGAGAACGCACTTCGTGAGCCAGTGGTTCTCCGGAAAATCATCGGAACGCTCCGTAATGACCGAGGAATGTTCGTTCACGAGACGGTCTTGTCCCTGCTGGCGACGTGGCGCCAGCAGGGACGCAATCCATACGAAGAACTTCGTCGAGTCGTCAGCAATAATGAGGTTATGTCACGGGCTCACGCTGTGCCGGCTGTCGAGACCTCGGGGTAAACACGTACTAGAGATTCAAGGAGAATACCTGACCCTTCAGGGTCAGGATGAATCCGACACTACTCTCCACGAACCACGTTCGGTAGCGTTCCTGAGTTTCTAATCCGTAGTTTCAATTATTGTCACTTCATAGCAACGAGAAGGGTCTGGTCGGAACGGAGCGATTCCGAACGGCCTCCGGAGGCGGTCTATCCGCCACTAACGAGACAGTGTCCGAAACACCAACACGGTGAACACGAACGCAGACACGTTCGCCTCGTGCCTGTTGGTCGAGCAAGCCCAAAGGTAACTCCAAGTCCGTCGAAGCGACGTTGACTCCCTGCTGGCAAAAACAACAGATGAGAGTCAAACGACGCCGAGGATAGGAGTAACGGCGGGTTGGCACCGCCAGTCAGCCGCTGACCACGACGATGGCTGGGTTAAACGGGTTCCCGAAAAGTGGCAGAGTCATGGTTGCGAACCTGAAACTCCCAACGCTCGGGATTCCTCCGCCTTNAGGCGGAAGTGCCTAGTGAAAGTTATGAAGGTAGAGTCTGATGAGGAGGTATGTCTGGGGATCGCCGCAAAGAGATCGTCCGTCACCTCAGTGAGGACGATCTCGATCGACTCCTCGCGGAGTCTACGGATGAAAAACTCACTGAGCGGTTGATCTTCGTTAAACGGCTCTACAAGGGGGCAACCTTGGAGGACGCTGCCGACGATGTCGGCAGGTCCTCCGCGACAGGAACACGCTGGGCTCGCCGATGGAACANGGGCGGTCTTGGACTTCTAATGCCGAACTTCGGGGGCGGCAGGCCCCCGAAGCTCGGCGAAGAACAACAGCAACGCCTCTTGGAACTGCTCCGGGAGGGCCAACCGTGGAAGAAACAAGAGATACAACACCTCATCAACGAGGAGTTCGACGTTGAATTTCATCCAGCCCATCTCACTACGTTCCTCGAAAAGCTCGGCCTCTCCTACGCAATTCCGCGGACTAAGCGCCCATCACGGCCAGAAAATGCCGAAGAAATCCTCGACGAACGCGTCGGCGACGCGTTCGACGAGGGAACTGATGAGCCGCACAACAAACGCGATGGAGACGATGAGGAAGGCTGGGTCGTCGACGAAGAGATCCGTACGGACGGTGGAACTGTGCTTGGATTTCTCGACACATCGCATCCACAACCGTGGGACAACTCACAGCGACTCTACACCGTCGACGACCCTCACATCACCCGACCGCTGGTGAAGTTAGACGAACCAGCGGTCGGGTTCTATGCACTCTCCGGTGAGAGCGTGGTCCAGTTTCCAAGTAATCAGGAGAAAGAACGAATCTGTGAGTGTCTCGAAGGAATCCGCGAGCAGAATCCGAGTCGACGGATTCTGCTCGTCTTGGATAACTTCTCTTCTCACGTGTGCGAGTACACGCGTAAGCGAGCCCATCAACTCGGAATTGACCTCGTGTTTTTGCCCGTTGGTTCACCGGATCTCAATCCAATCGAGCAGGTCTGGAAGAGTTTGAAATGGGAAGCGTCACCGTTGATTGTGGAGAGCGCGGCAGAATACCGCGCTCTCCTTACCGAACTCTTTGAGAAGCTCACAGCTCAGCTTAGTTTCGCGGCCTCTTGGATCGACAATCATCTCGACGACTATCTTCAAAAGTTATGCTAGGTACTACAGGCGGAGGAGGATGTCAAGGGAGGCCGATCACTCGACAGGGTCCGGGAGAAACGGCGTCGGATCGTCATGGACGAACCGGACTGCGTCGTCGTTCAATCGACGGCAGAATAGGCGCACGGCCCCCGCCTCTCTGATCGATTCGAGTTTCTCCGCCGCCTGACTCGGATCGTAGTACGCGGGGACGAAGACAGCCGTTTCGCTCTCGGGCGCGATTTCGACGACCAGCACGTAGACCAGTTCGTTTCCCTCTGCCCGGAACACCTCGACGTCTCGAAATTGTCGGTCGTCGACAAGCGACTCTAGCTCCTCGAACTCCGAGCCGGGGAGGACGACGTCAAGGCCGGTCCGACGGTCCGAGTCGACCAAGACTGAATCGCCGGGATGGAGTTCGAGCGCTGTCCACCCGCGCTCTCGGTACTTCGTCGCAGTCGCTTCCATGTCCTCGATGACGGCGGACCATCCATTTTCCGCCTGTACGTTCGTGGGCACGTCGCCGCCTGCGGGTTCGTTCATACCAGCAGACGCTGGGGTAGCCGTATAAATGATTTCACTGTCCCCAAGATATATCTCCGTGAGGCTCACTACCGCCGGTAGTGACCGATCTGCTCTCGCTTTCCGCGCTCCAAACTGAGTTCAGAACCGAACGAGGCGCGGTCAAGGCCGTTGACGGTATTGACCTCTCGATTGAGCACGGAGAGACCGTCGGCCTCGTGGGTGAGTCGGGTTCCGGAAAGAGTGTCACCGCTCTCTCTGCGATGGACCTCGTCGACGACCCCGGCGACATCGTCGGTGGCCGGATCACCCTTGAGGATCCGGCGCTCGCAGCCTCCCTCCTCGACGAGTTCGACGATGCGTACGTTCCGTACCCGTCCGGGCTGATCGATGCGATCGCGGCTGTGAGCAGCGGGCTTCGCGCCGGACGGCGCGTTCCCGACACCCCTGCTGAGCTTCGCGGAATGGTCGATGACATCGTCGCCGAAGAGGACCCAAACGACCTTACGAGCCACCTCAGAACTGCCGCAGAGCGTCTCAAAACCGACGCCGACCCGAAGACCGTCGGTGACGACCTTGAGGCCGCACTCGCTGACGCCGTCGACGGCTTCGTGTTCCTCGATGCCGACGCCCGAGAGCGGATCCGCGCCGGCGCGAAGCCGACCGACGTTGATATCGACGAAGGAATCATCGACGTGACGGCAGCCCCCGAGGCGGCCGTCCGCCGGATCCGCGGCGGCGAGATGGGGATGATCTTCCAAGACCCGATGACCTCTCTCAACCCGGCGGTCACCGTCGGCGAGCAGATCGCCGAGTCCCTGCGGCTCCACCGGTACGGCGGTCAAAAACACGACTCGTGGCTCAATGGGGTCCGCGAAATTCTCCCGAAACTCGGAGGTCGAGAGGGTGAAGAAGAGGTGATGGACGAAGTTGTCAGGATGCTTCAGGCGGTCGGCATTCCGGAAGCGAAACAGCGCTTGGAAGACTATCCACACGAGTTCTCCGGAGGGATGCGCCAGCGCGTGCTCGTCGCTATCGCCCTAGCCTGCCGGCCGAACCTCCTCATCGCCGACGAACCGACGACCGCACTCGACGTGACGATTCAGGCGCAGATCCTCGATCTGATCGACGACCTACAGGAAGAGTTCGGGATGTCAGTCTTGATGATCACCCACGACCTCGGCGTCGTGGCCGAAACCTGTGACCGCGTGGCCGTAATGTACGCCGGCGAGATTGTCGAGGAAGGCCCCGTAGAAGAGATCTTCTCCAATCCCAGCCATCCCTACACCTACACGCTGCTCGAATCGATCCCCACCGAAGAAAAAGAGCGACTGACACCGATTGAGGGAAACGTCCCTGACCTGATCAGCATGCCCGACGGGTGCCATTTCGCGCCGCGCTGTCCCTGGGCCGAGCCCCAGTGCCGCGAGGGGGAGATTCCATATCTCCAGCACGGCCCGGACGATGTCGACCACCGGTCGAAATGCGTCCACGACGAGTTTGATAAAGATATGTACGGGACCGACGAACCCGCCGCTGGTTCCAGATCTGCCATCGGCGACCCGCTTGTCGAGGTCCGCGAGATGCGGAAGTACTACCAACAGGAGGATGGCGCGCTCGACCGGATGTTCGGCGGGGGTGACTCGAGCGTCAGGGCCGTCGACGGGATCGATCTCGACGTCCACGAGCGGGAGACGCTGGGACTCGTCGGCGAGTCCGGTTGCGGGAAGTCCACAGCGGGACAAGCGATCCTCCACCTGGACCCGCCAACCGACGGGAGGGTCGTGTTCGCTGGTGAGGACCTCGGATCGCTCTCGAAATCGGATCTCCGTAAGCGCCGGAAAGACATGCAGATGGTGTTCCAAGATCCGATGTCGAGCCTCGACCCGCGGATGACAGCCGGCCAGACGATCATGGAACCGCTGAAGATTCACGGCCTCGCCGAGGGACGCCACCGCGAGCGCGTCTTCGAGCTGATGGACGCGGTCGGGTTAGAGCGCGGCCAGTTCGGCCGATACCCACACGAGCTTTCCGGCGGTCAGCGTCAGCGGGTCGGCATCGCGCGATCCCTAGCGGTGGATCCCGACTTCATCGTCGCCGACGAGCCGGTGTCGGCACTCGATGTGTCCGTTCAGGCGCAGATCATTAACCTGCTGGAGGACCTCCAAGAGGAGTTCGGGCTCACCTTCCTGTTCATCGCCCACGACCTGAGCGTCGTCCGCCACATCTCCGACCGGGTGGCGGTGATGTACCTTGGTGAGATAGTTGAGGTCGCCGAGACGGACGAACTGTTCGAGACGCCGAAACACCCATACACCAGAGCGCTCCTGTCCGCGATCCCGGAGCCCGACCCCCTCGCCGACACAGACGATCGAACGATCCTCAAAGGGGATGTTCCGTCACCGATCAACCCACCCTCCGGCTGTCGGTTCCGCACCCGCTGTCCATCGGTCATCCCGCCGGAAAACCTAGACATCAACCAGGAGCGCTATCGCGAGGTAATGTTCTACCGACAGCGATTAGAAGCGAGAGACATCGACCTCGATGCCATCGAGTCGGAGGTCCGAATCGAAGACGAGCCGGCGCGGACCGCCGTCGCCGACGGCGGCGAACATCCGACGCTTTTCAAGTACTTCTTCGACGGTCCGCTCTCGGGGGAGGCGCGAGCGGTCGTGGCCGAGTCCTTCGAACAGATCAAACACGACCGGTGGGACCAGGCAGAGGCCACACTCCGCGGGACGTTCGAGAGCGTCTGTGAACGAGACAACCCCGAACTCGGTGAGAGCGGTCATCCCGCTGCGTGCCACCTATACGACGAGTGACCTGTTGACAAGTGACTACAGGACCACTCAGCCGGAGCTTATGACGCGCTTTTGTCCTGTCGCTCCACCAGAATTATTTACCTAGCTCATATATGCCCATGTATGTGTCCTGATACCACAGGTACGTCACGACGCAGCTTCTTACAACGAGCGGGCGGCGCGACGGTAGCGACGGCATCGGTCGCCTCTCTTGCCGGGTGTGGCGGCGACGGTGGCGACGGTGGCGGCGGCGGCGACGGCGGCGACGGTAGCGACGGCGGCGACGGCAACAGCGGCGACGACACGACCTCGCTCCGCTACGGCCGCGGTGCTCACTCCAGTACCCTCGACCCGCAGAACACGACCAGCGGTGAGGTCGCGAAGGTCACCAATCAGGCGTACGAGGGGCTGATCGCCTTCCAACCGGGCGAAGCGTCGCTCGTCGAGTCGCTCGCCACCGACTGGTCGCTTGACGGCGACTCGGTGACGCTCACGCTACGAGAGGGGGTGAGCTTCCACGACGGGTCGGAGTTCACCGCCGACGACTTCATCGCCACGTACCGACGGTTTGTCGACGACGACTACGAGTACCACTTCGCGGACTCCTCCGTTTATGGGCCGTTCACCCTCGGCAACTGGATCGACAGTATCGAGGCCCCGGGCGACTACGAACTCTCGATCACGCTGACCCAGACGTACGCGCCGTTCCTCCGCAACCTCGCGATGTTCGCGGCCGTCGTCATCTCGCAGGACGCGATCGAGGGCGACACGAACCTCGGAGAGGAGATGGTCGGAACCGGTCCGTTCCAGCTCGAGACCCTCGACGACGCCAACAACCGCATCCGGCTCACCACCTTCGACGACTACTGGGGCGAGGCCCCGAACGTCGACCGGGTGCTATTCCTCACCCGCGGGCAGAACTCCACGCGTGCGCAGGCGCTCGTCGAGGAAGAGCTCGACATCATCGACGGGCTCGACCCTGACAGCATGCAGATCGTCGACGGGTCAGACACCGCGGAAACCCGAACGGCGACGGGGATCAACATCGGTTACATGGCGTTCAACCTCTCGCGGGTTGAAGCGTTCCGCGACCGCCGAGTCCGCCGCGCGATCAGCTACGCCATCGACACCCAGGCGATCGTCGAGAACATCTACTCCGGGATCGCCACGCAGGCCGACCAGCCGATCCCGCCCGCGCTGTTCGGGCACAACGACGACATCAGCCCCTACGAGTACGACCCCGAACAGGCGCAGAGCCTCCTCGATGAGGCCGGCTACGGCGACGGTTTCTCGTTCTCGCTGACGACTTTCCAGAACCCCCGCGGGTACAACCCGGCGCCGCTGCCGACCGCGCAAACGATCCGTTCGAACCTCGCCGAGGTCGGTATCGAGGTGTCGATCGATGACCGGCAGTTCTCCGACTACCTCACGTACACCAGCCAGGGGAGCCACGACGCGACGCTTGCCGGTTGGTACACCGACAACGCAGACCCCGACAACTTTTGTTACGTCCTCCTCCACCCGCAGACCGACGTGCCGGAGGGGCAGGACTGGGTCTCCTGGGACACCGAGGGGTTCAACACCTCGAACAACGCCGCGTGGGCTAACAGCGAGTACATGAGCGTCGTCGAAGAAGCCCAGCGGACCACGAATCAAGAAGACCGCGCCGAGCTGTATCAAGAGGCCGCCCAGATCGCGCACGACGAGGCGCCGTGGGTGTTCCTCGACTACGCCGACGAGGTCCGCGGCGTGTCCAACAGCGTGAATAACTACAGCGTCGCCGCGATCGGCGGGCCGTTCCTCGAACAGGTCGAGCTCGAGTAACTAGCGCCGAACGCAGACTTTTTGACCGTCCCACGCGCCCATTTCTCTGAATGGTCTCCAAACGCTTCGTCTTCAAACGGCTGCTCATGCTGTTCCCCGTGCTGTTCGGGGTCGCGACGGTGGTCTTCGCTATTCTCCACCTCTCGCCGGGCGATCCCGCCGTGGTCATCGCCGGCGACCGAGCGAGCCAGGAGTTCGTCAATCAGGTCCGCTCGGACTTGGGGCTCGACGACCCGCTCTGGCAGCAGTACGTTCGCTTCCTCGGCGAGGTGGCGACGTTCGACTTCGGCCAGTCTTATCAGGTGAACCGAGGCGCGGCGGTGAGCCAGATCCTCGCGGATCGCCTCCCGATCACGATCGAACTCGCGTTGCTCGGACAGTTCGCCGGCCTCCTGTTCGGGCTCCCGCTGGGTATTCTCAGCGCGGTCAAACAGGACACGTGGACTGATCATCTCACACGCATTGGCGCGCTGAGCGGGATCAGCGTCCCGATCTACTGGAGCGGTCCGCTGCTCATCCTGCTCTTCGCGCAGTTCCTCGGGCTTCTCCCGACCAGCGGTCGAATCGGCTCCGAGTACTTCGTCGAACCGGTCACGGGGCTTATTCTCGTCGACACGCTATTGGCGGGGAACGTCGCAGCGTTCCAGTCCGCGGTCGTTCACCTCCTCTTGCCGGTGGTGGTGCTCGGGATCTATCAGATGGCGCTGCTCTCGCGGATGATGCGCTCGTCGATGGTCGAGGTGATCCGCCAAGACTACATGCGAACCGCGCGCGCGAAGGGACAGGGCTCGAAGATCACCGTCATGAAACACGGCCTCCGCAACGCTTTTATTCCCGTCATCACCGTAGTTGGCATCCAGTTCGGATCGCTGCTCGGCGGCGCGGTGCTCACGGAGACTGTCTTCGAGATCAACGGCATCGGTACGCTGCTCGTCGACGCGATCAACCGTAGCGACTACCCCGTCGTCCAGGGTACCGTCCTCGTCTTCGCCGTATTGTACACGCTCGTTAACTTGGGCGTTGACCTCACCTACTCGGTCCTTGATCCACGTATCGAACAATGAGTACAGAGACACAGACCGGCGCCGTCGACCGAAGCATCGTCGAGCGGCTGCGCGCAAGCCCGTTCCTCTCGCAGCTCTCCTCGAACCGACTCGCGATCACCGGGATCATCATCATCGTGAGCGTCGTCCTGATCGCGGTCTACGCGCGGATCACCTACGACCTCAGCGAGCTCATGGCGACCCAGTTCGGGACGAATCCCGCTGAATCCCCGCCCAGCTCGGAGTACCTCTTCGGCACGGACGGGCAGGCCCGCGACATCTTCCCACGCGTGATGTACGGGGCCTGGTACGCGGTCCTCTACGGAACGGTCACCGTCGTCGCGTCGACGTTCCTCGGGGTGAGTCTGGGGATCGTCGCCGCGTACTACGGTGATCTGACCGACAACGTCATCATGCGGACGATGGACGTCCTGCTGTCGTTCCCGTCGCTACTCTTAGCGCTCGCGCTCGTCACCATCTTCCCGGAGGAGCTGGGCCTGTGGCGGGCCGTCGGGGCGCTGACGCTCGTCTACACGCCCCGGTTCGCCCGCGTCGTCCGCGGGGCCGCGCTGAAGGTGCTCGAAGACGAGTACACCGACGCCACGCGGGCGCTGGGCGCGACGGACCCGCGGCTGCTCGTTCGTCACGTCCTCCCGAACTGCCTCGCGCCGATAACGGTCCAGTCGACACTCAATTACGGGCTCGCGATCATCGACATCGCCGCGCTGTCGTTCCTTGGCTTCGGTGCCAGTCCAGGGGAACCGACGTGGGGCATGATGCTTTCGAACGGTGTCGAGTTCGGGCTGTTCTCCGGGGCGTGGTGGTGGTCCTTCTTCCCCGGCCTGCTGCTCGCGCTGACGGTGCTCGGATTCAACCTCCTCGGTGACGGGATGCGCGACGCGCTCGACCCCCGGATGCGAGAGACCGTTGACTGACCGCGACGGACGGCCGTCTGGACGGACGGTCGCGTGGTGGGTCGGCATCGGCAGCCTCCTCGGGCTCGTCGTCGCGGGCACGCTCTTCCCGTTCGTCGAGGCGCGGCGAGCGACCGATACCTCGTTCGCACTCGGGGTGTTGCTGTTCGGCTTCGGCGTCGCGACGTGGGGCGGCGCGGTCGGGTTCGGCGACTCGATGTCGGCGGTTCAAAGCCATCTCGGAGGCGAATCCGCGTGGAGCCGCGAGGGCGCGCGACAGGCGTTCGCCGTGTTGACTTGGGTCGGCGCGGGCTGGGCGGGGACTGCAGTCGGGGCGTCGATACTGCTTGTCGGCGTGTAAACGAGGCCCACTCCGATAACCCGTCCACCCTTGGGGGCGGCTATGAATGCTGTGTTGACTCGGTGGAAACGCTGCTACTCTATTAGAGAGTTAAACCGGGGATCTCCTGTGCGCGGAGTCGGCCCATCCGACCGCTGCCGGAGACACGTGGATAAGTTATTTACCTGATGCGCGTTACCACTGTATCAAGTCCAATTGTAGTAGACCAACAATATTTGTACACATGCCACGAGAAACACTAGTCCTCGTCGGGCGGAACGAGGTGCGTTCGGTCGCGGAGCAGCACGCCGATCGGTTACGACAGGCTGGTCTCGTCGACACGGTCACGACTGCGACGTACGAGGTAGAGCCGGAATCGGAGCTCAGAGAGGGTCTATCGGACGTTCGTGGTGATCGAGTCTACGCGGTTCCGCTGTGTTTCGCACACACCCACGAGACGCTGAAAGACGTTCCCAGAGCGTTGAACCGGCTTTCCGGAGAGGTGCGATACTGCGACCCGATTGGGAGGCGTCAAGCGGTGACCGAAGCGATTCGGAGCCAAGCCGAAGCGGCGAGCGACGCCGACGCTCTCTTGCTCGTCGCCCTCGGGAACAGCCGCGACGACCACGCGCAGACCGTCGCCGCATCCCATGCGGCCCGTCTGCGCGCGGAGTTCGACGAGGTCCGAACCGCGTATCTCCTCCAGAGTCCGGCCGTCGAGTGCGCGCGGTACACGCTCGATGCCGACCACGCGGTGGCGTGTCCGCTGTTCGTCGGAAATGGTGAGGCGACCCGAGACCGGATTCCCGAACAGCTCGAGTTACATCGGGGCGGGATCGACTACGCCGACCCATTCGGGGCGGACGACGTCGTCGCCGATGCGATCGCCGTCGCGGTCGAGCGCGCCCGCGCAAACTCCAAGCTCTCGACGCCGAGTCCCGACCTCGTTGCCGACGCTGAACCCGTGGCTACCGACGGGAGCGGACGAAACTAACTCGCTTCCCCTCTTTGCTCTCGTCAACAACCCCACCCTACTTCGCTCACCCTGATGGGTTCGCTCGTTGGGAGAGGGGCTTGTCCGTGAGCTCAGCCTCAAACCTGTCCGGGTAGGCGGTGAATCCGCCACTTGGCGTCACCGTTCCAGACTTGAGGGCGAGTTGACTGTCGCCCGTCCGCCGAGACGACTGTTGGCCCCGGCGGACATACCGCATCCCGATGTTCTTCGCCACGTTGTAGTCTGCGTTCGTTTCCAACTCACACTTCACGCACCGGAAATTGGTGCGAGTCGAGCGATTCTCGTCTGCCGTGAATCCACACTCGGCGCACCGCTTTGACGTGTGTGCCGACCCGACTTGCTTCACCGAGATCCCTTCCGTTTCAGCCTTGTACTCCACTTGCTCGTACAGTGTTCGGAACGCCCACCTGTGACCCCACGAGGCCCCCGTGCGGTCGCGGATGTGGGTTAGGTTCTCGAAGGCTATCACGTCGCACTTATACCGAAGTGCTTCGTCTACGATAGCGTTCGACGCTCGGTGAAGTACGTCGCGGACGTAGCGAAGTTCTCGGCCGCTCGATTGTTCGAGCGTCCGATGGGCACTCCTCGTCCCAGTCTGTTGGAGTCCGGCGCGTACCTTCTCGAACTCGCGGAGATCGTGGGTTAACTCCCGCCCGCTGAAGAAGGAGGCGGTGCTTGTGACGGCGAGGTTTTCGATGCCGAGGTCAACCCCGAGGACCGTCCCGTCCTCGGCGGTGTTCCGTTCTGTGTCCGTCTTGGGTCGGCGGAAGCCGATATGTAAGAGGTAATCGCCGTCACGGACGGTGAGCGTGCTTTCCATGACGCTCCAGTTGTCGGAGTCGAGGTACTGCCGTTGGTAGCCATTGTCGGCGTCGGGGAGGGCGAGGTCGCACCGGACGCGACTCTCTGTGGTGGAGAGCGACACCGTATCATCATCAAATACCGTCATGGTCCGGGTGTCGTATTTCACCGTGGGTGCGGTGAAGGTGGGCTTACTCACCTTCTTGTCTTTCGCCTTCCGTTCGATACAGCCGGTGATGGCTTTGGCGGCTTGGTGGGTGGCGAGAATCGCGTGCTGACTTCCGAGGTCGGTGCATTCGCGCACGTCGTTGTATGCGAGGGGCTGTACGTCGCTTTTCGCGTTGTATTTGCCCCACGCCATGTCCGTGGCGAGTTGGCATCCACGCTTCCACTCGGAGATGGTCTCTTCGAGAAGGTCGCGTTGCTCGTCCGTTACCTCAAGACAAGTGATTGCCGTCCGATGTACGTAGTCGTCTCCCACGTCTTCAATGTAATCAATAGGCTACTCATAAATTGGTGTTTGCGACCAACACAAACGCGCTCTTCCCCTCCCTACTCGATCCCTCCGGTCGATTCTTGAGGAAGGGGACTCCGCGTTACCGCTTCAGTTGAAACTGGCGAGGGCCGACCGCGAGCCGGCCCGGTTCCGTCGGTTCGTTTTGCTACCGCCGAACGACCAGCACGGATAGGTCGGAGAACGGCGAATCGCCCGGTTTGTCACCGCCCGCGTGCCCGGCGAGACCGCGAAGAGTCGTTCGGGTGATGCGTTCGTCGTCGTGGGTGAGTCGCTCGCAGACGAGCGCCTCCGCGTCCGGGTCGCCGCCGTGTTCAAGCAGGTCAGCGGCGACATCGCCGGGCATCCGGTCGAAGGGACGGGGCAACACGAGCAGGTGACGCTTCCCGACGTCGCGGCGCAGCCGGTCCATGCCCTCGGAGAGGTCGCCGCTCTTGTGGAGCGTGACGAAGGTCGCGTTCTCCATCGGCGTGCGCGCCCGACTGGCCGCGACCTGTAGCGAGGAAATCCCCGGGACGACGCGCACGTCGACC
>P_A23_Liq_1_FmtDRAFT_1000150_pt1 | contig 12267 bp, 13 predicted proteins | sample PonA231FremontCA_FD_10235 | JGI IMG/M metagenome (IMG submission 10235) | reverse complement strand
AGAGAAAGAGAGCTGGCGGCGAGGCCTAACTCGCCGCCTGCGATAGATTATGCATGATGCACTTCCGCGTTAGTTCCCGGAATTGGCCGTGCCAACTCCGGGAACGTAGCCTCTCGCCGTCATCCTGTTTCAGCAGCGAGAACCCAGTCTCACTCATCCACCGCTGGTGGTAGAGATCATCATCAATCCGAGCGTTATGCGCCTCTTTGAGCGCGTTATGCTCCTTGTGTTTGATTACTGGACGTGTTCCGTTCTCACGACACTCTTCGCGCAACTCACTCCACGAGTAGCCCTTGTCGCCGAGGAATACCTGCAGGTCTTCGGCGTTCCGCCGATAGACCTGCATCCCAATATGACCGTCGTAGGCTTTCTGCGTCGTGAAATGGACGTCTTTGATCGCCAGAGTCTCCACATCAACGAGAATTGTTGTCTTCATCGAGTGAAACGAGAAATTCGCCCGATTACGGTAGCGATAGCTCGTTTGATCACGCTGGAAGCCACTCGCGTCAATGGCTCCAACGCCAGTCCAACCGACCTGCTCCGCGCTGAGCCGGAGCAGGTCTCGAAGCTCTTCCATGTCGTATTTTTGCTCCCACCGGCAGATGGTCGTGTGATCTGGTGAGCGTTCGAGATTAAACTCGTCAAGAACTGGCGACATGGTATTGAGATAGGCCTCTGTCTCGCGGAGACTCTTGTCGATCTCAACGCGAAACAGGATGACTGCGATTTGCACCCATCTGGCGTGCCCGCTGTCGCCTGTCGGCGCAGCGGGCTCGTCTGGCTCCTCAACGTGTTCTTTGGCAAGATTCTTACACTGTCTGGCTTTCGACCGTTTGGACTTCATATCGCAGGAAGGCGTCCAATTCACCGTCAATTTCACGGGGAAGAGCCGGAGAGCTACCGAGACGGCTGATAATCACCGCCGCAACGAGGCAGTCTAGGTAGTTGTTGAGTATTTGTGGGATGATAATTCCGATAACGAAGAGCACGGTCATACTGACCCACTGTGGCAGGGATGTGAAGACTACGATAGCGTACATCAGAACAGGAGCTACACTGCCGAACCCGACGATTAGTTTGTTCTCTCGAGAAACCATACGTGTCTATTGGTAAATGTCGAGGACACGCGGCAAAAACTGTTCTGAACACTCTATAGAGTGGTTCTTCATAGTTTGAGAGCGTAGAGGATACACGATGCTCCGGAAGATACTCACGACAGTCACTATCATCGAGGCGCTCTCACCAGAGAAACTCATCGATGCCGCTGAACAGATCGCACTCGATAATCCTAAGGAATGTGAACTCCGGTCGTGGGTTATCCCCGGCGCCCGATTGGAGGGACTCCTATTTCTCGGTTGTATGTGGCGCAGCGATACCTCCTATTCGGCGTTCAAGAAATTCCTTGGCGTCATCGGCCTACTCGCGTTGCTGTACCCGCGTTCCTACATCGAGTATGGATCTAAGGTGGCCTACGTTGACGCATCAAACTGCGAATGGAAACCGTGGGTGTATCCCGGAACTCGGGTCGTCGGGTTCCTGTACGTCATCATCGCACTCAACGAACTTCGACAAGGCTGATTATCGTATTCCACCGTACAAACCAAAAGAAGCACCGGATAATGGAGTGATTCCGGGTTACAGATTCGACTTTGAAGGAGTGTCTGAGCTACGTTCAATTCGCTCGTAGAGGTAGTACGAGTACACGACAGTAACGCCGGCTGTCAGAAGTACAGGAACAAGAAGGAAATAGAGGGCGTAGTCGCCGAACAGGAGCCCCACGAGTGTGAGGATAGCAGTGAGTTTGAACAGTCGTCCACCGAGCGCGTGCGTCCGCGCCCAGACTTCCTCGCTACTGAGTGTCCATGGTGTTCGGATGCCGACGAACCAGTTCTGTTCAGCGTGCAAGAGTACGACCCCGCTGTAGTAGAACAACCCAGCGATACCGATCAAAATCAAGACCGTGAAATCGAACTCGTAGCCGAGATTGAACGCAACGATACCGGCGTGAACGAGGAACATATAACCGGTGAAGATGACGACGAACCAGTCGTAGTAGGAACGGAACTCCGCGATGTTCTCTCGGAGCGGATCAATACGTGGGATAGCGGCGAACACGATGAGAATCCCTGCCGTCAGGGCAGGGAACAACCAGAGGGCGAGTAGCTTCGACATCGTTCCGTTGGGTTCGCCCGCAGCATTCCAGTTCGTAATGAGTTGGGTAGGCAATGACGGGGCGGCAAGGAGACTCACGGTGCCGGATAACACGACGAAGCCAGCGGCCAGGATAAACCGGTGTATTGTCTTTATACGTGGTGATACGACCTGTATCCTGATGAACAAGCGGGTCGCGACCGCCGACGAAGATCGATTTAATCGGTAGTTGTAAGCGTAACACACGTTTCAGCCGGCAAGGTTCTCATTCGCGGTAGCCAAGTAACCGAAGCCCATTCAGTGAAACGAGGACGGTGGACCCCTCGTGGCCGACCACGGCCAGCGGCAGGGGGATGCCTCGAAGCAGAATCGTCCCAACCATCAGGGCGATCGCACCGAAGGCGATTGCGAGATTGACCGTCAGCGTTCGGCGTGTCCGACGACCGAGTCCGAGTACGTAGGGAATCTTCCCGATGTCGTCGCCCATCAGGACGACGTCCGCTGTTTCGAGGGCAACGTCGGTTCCGGCGCCACCCATCGCGATCCCGAGCGTCGCCGCCGCCAGTGCTGGTGCGTCGTTCACGCCGTCACCCACCATCGCCACGTTCTCGTGTCGCTCAACCAGATCCTCGATGGTAGCCACCTTCTCTTCCGGCAGCAGCTCCGCCTGCACCTCGTCGATACCGACTTCGTCAGCGATCTGCTGGGCGACGCGTTCGTTGTCGCCGGTCAGCATGACGATGTGCTCCACGCCGAGCGAGCGGAGTTCCTCGATCATCTCTGCAGCCCCAGGGCGAACCGTGTCGGTGAACGCAAGCCACCCCAGTACCGTGACGTTGCCGGCGTGCTCGCGGACGACGAGGACGCTCGTCTTCCCCTCCGCCTCCAGGGACTGGAGCCGATCGAGACCAGGTTCGAGCCCCTCGATCGCAGCGTCTTCGAGAACCGTCTTGACATAACTCCGATTCCCGATGTGGATGGTTCCGTCGTCGAGGTCGGCACGGACGCCTTTCCCGGCGTTCGACTGAAACCGTTGTGCGTCGGGAACATCCAGTGCGCGGTCTTCGGCTTCCGAAACGGTCGCACGAGCGAGATGGTGCTCCGAGCGGGACTGGACGGCAGCCGCGAGCGAGAGCAGCTCGTCCGCAGTCAGCGACTCGTCCACGAGGCTGTCCCGGACGTAGACGTCCGTCAGCTGCGTCTCGCCCCGTGTGAGTGTGCCCGTTTTGTCGAACGCGACCGCGTCGATATTCGCGGCCGTCTCGACGTGTTCGCCGCCCTTGAACAGGACACCCTGCCTGCCGCCGGAGGCGATGGCCGACAGCACCGCCGCCGGCGTGGAGATGATGACCGCGCACGGTGAGGCAGCGACCATCAGGGTCATCGCGCGGTAGAACGTACTGGTGAACTCGCTCCCGAGTCCGAGCGGGATTGCAATCGCTGCAATCGTGAGCCCGAACACGCCGAGGACATACGGCTGTTCGAGGCGGTCGATGAGTCGTTGTGTCGGCGCCTTCTCGCTCTGGGCCTCTTCGACCATGGTGATGAGGCGGCTGATCGCCGACTCGTGGGCCTGCCGCGTGACCTCGATTTCGAGGCTGCCACTCTCGTTGATCGTTCCGCCGAATACCTCGTCGCCGGGTTCCTTCGGCACGGGAACTGATTCGCCGGTGAGCGACGCCTGGTCGACCGTTCCCTCGCCCGAGGCAACGACGCCGTCGAGCGGGATTTTGTCGCCTGGACGGACGACGAACATGTCGCCAACGACGACCTCGTCGATTGGGACAGTAACCTCCTCACCGTCGCGGAGAACCTGTGCCTCGTCCGGCCGCATCTCGACGAGTGACTTGATCGCCCGGCGTGAACGCCCGATGGCGTAGTGCTGGAGCGTGTTCGATAGCGAGAACAGGAAGAGGAGCATCGCACCCTCGAACGGAGCTCCAATCGACAGTGCTCCAAGAGCGGCGACGATCATCAGGAGGTCGATGTCCACAGCGCGGTGGCGGAGCGTCTCGACCGCGCCTTTGAGCCCGTACCAGCCACCGAAGACGTATGCGACGCCGTACCCGGCCCACATGAGAAGTTGAGGTCCTTCGAGCCACCCCGTCACCAGGCCGACGGCCATCCCGAGGAGGGTCAAGCCGACGAACACGGCCTCCTGCCTGAGTTCCGAGCGGGTACTCACCTCATCCGTTGCTGTCTCAGATTCGTCCTGAATCGAGACATTACGGTCGCGGACAGCGTCTCGAATCGTTTCTTCTGAGATGACGCTCCCGTCGTAGGTGATCCGGGCGTCCCCTGTTCGAAACGAGACATCTACATCGGAGACACCAGAGAGACGCTTGAGGTGGCGTTCGAGTGCCCGAGCCCCCGCATCCCCACGACCACCCCGTCGTTCGATCTGGATAGTACACATCGAGAGAGATGGTGATTCAGTAACAGCCACGCTCTCGACACCTAAGGTTTGGTTTGATTTCACGTTTGAGGTGGGCCACGAGCATTCGTCCGATCCTGATCTGAGTACGAGTCAAGGATATCATCCAATGATCGTTACCGGGAGCTGTGCTCGTCGAGTGACTGTTTCGGCGACACTTCCGAGGAACGTCCGGTCTAAGCCTGACCGACCGTGGCTCCCCATAACGATCTGGTCGATGCCGTTGTCGGCAGCGTAGTCGAGAATCTCACGCGCTGGTTTCCCGACTTCAGTGACAGTATCGAGCACAATATCGTGTTCCGCCGCGAGATCCGTCGCAGTCGTGTGAATCTCGGTCGCCCGCTCTTGGGCGGTATCGTACCAGTCCTCTGCGACTGGCAAGCCACCGGCCTCTACATCGATTACCGAATCGATCGGGTTGATGACGTAAATGGTGGTAATCGTGGCGTTCGGAAAGGTCTCGAGTGCGTATATGAGTGCACGCTCGGCAAGCGGGGAGCCGTCCAAGGCGACGAGAACGTTGTCAGGCATACGATAGACTTCGAGAGGTGTTGAGAAGAGTGTAGTGCCGAAAACTCGGCACCTGGGAGTACCGTTAATTACCCATCAATCTCTGAGAGCGCCTCTGTTGCAACGTCACCGAGTTCTCCGGCCTCGATGTGCGAATATCGCTCCCGAACCATCTCCTCCGAATTGTCGAGATACCGGGCTGCGACCGTGTATCCGAACGTGCGGACAAGCACCTCCCCCATACCACGACGACCACCGTGCGGCGCGAGATAATCGTGTTTCGGATGGTCGATGTCGATTTCGGCAGCCTCTGAGAGCCGTTGGAGAATCGACCGTGCGCCGTCCGTCGTAATTGACGGCGGCCGGATATCTTCATCAAGCGCCAGCAGGAGGTCGCGAGCGTACTCAGCACGCCGCTCAGCAATTGCTTCTGGGCGTTGCCCCCGGTTGGCGAGCTCATCCTGTACAAGCCCTGCAAGCGTCCGTTGGTCGAATGTGGGAAACACTGGCCAACGCTCCGTCGGTGGATCCATCAGCTGGCGGTAGCTCCGAAGCGGCGAGATAACCGGGTCGGGGAGACTGGCGGCGTCCCACTGCTGTTTCTTCCGATAGGCATCCATACTCCCGTCGTCAAGAGAAAGGTCCTCCCAGCGGACGCCGCGCCGGCGCGGGTCGTTTGGATCCCAGAGGAGTTCTCCGACCCGAACGGCCGTGTACGCAAGGACGAACACCAGCGCCCAGTCACGAGCCGCCTTCAGCGCCGCGTAGCGGGCTCGCTGTTTGTCGAGCGGGTCAGTATCCTCCGGAAGTGTCGTGTACGCCTCGACGGCGTCGCGGGCCCGTTCGTCGACGTGACGGGTGAGGGCGTGGCGCTGTTCCGACGTCCAGGCCTGCTGGTCACCGGGCTTGCGGCCGTCGTCTTCCGGCAGCGGCGCCATCGCACTCGCCCGCTGCGCGTAATGCGCCTCGAGATAGCCCTCGTTGACACACCAGCCACACCACGCAGAGATATAGGATAATAGGTTTGAACGGTGTTCTGTTTGAGGCCACGATCACCAGCGAGATGCCGGGCGTATTCGCGGAAGACGCGTTCATCGAGATCCTCGAATGTGGGGTCGCGGTCGACGTCGTCGGGGACGATCCCGATCCAGTCGTCGTCGCCGCGGTCGCCGGCGGCCCACTCGGCGAACCGCTCGAGTTCGCGTGCAGCGTTTCGTCGATAATTCCCACCGTCACCCCCGCGGCCTTTCCCTTTGTCCTGGAGGTAGCGTTCGAAGGAACCCGCAAGTGTCTGATCGGAACGGTTTCGAGGTGTACCCGGAGTCATGATTCTTCGTTCGCGTACTGGTAGGTCGGACGGACGTCCTCGAGAAGCTCTTCGATGATTTCCCAGAGGATCAGAGAGGGGGTCTCGTGCTTGAATCTAATTCCCCAGCGGTCCTCCGTATCGGCGACTGAGTACTGGAAGTGCGTCTGTCCCAGATCGGGATGGTCTTCATCCTGGTGCCAGCCGGCGTGAAAGCCCGTGTTTGAGTCGGTGTAATTGATGCGGAACCAATCGTGTGGATCCTGTCGATACCACTTGACGGTCAGTTCCGGCGAATTAGGGCCTGTCGGGGGATCCAAGCGGGCCGGATCGAAGATCGCCCGCAGCTGCTTGGCCTCGATATCGTCAGGAACGTACTCGACGGCCGTGATCTGTGGAACACGGTCGAGGACGTCTCGCTTCAGCTGGGCGTAGAGGTTCGCGTTCGGATCACCACCTGGATGTGGGACCGACATCCGTTAGCTGCTGGCCTCAGCGGGCTCTGTCGTCGGCGCGAGGAAGTCCCATTCGCGGATGGCGAAGCCGACGATCTGGACACGCCGCTGAAGATGCTCCCACTCACGGGCGATCTCACGGCGCCGGTCTTCCTCGTCACCGTCAAGAGACTCGTCAGCGAGGGTTCCGCGAAGCTGGTTCGGTGTCTCGACGCCGAATTCGTCCTCCCAGTCGCGGATCTGCGCCTTCATATCGGCGAGACGGTCAGTGAGCTCCTCGATAGTGTGTCCGCTGTCCCGGAGGCGCATCGCCTCCTGCATCGCCTGACGCCGGTAATCGGGGTAGTACGTCGTGTGAGTCCCGCTTTCGTCACGGTGGAGGATGCCATCGTCGACGAGCCGGTCAAGGACGCGTTTGGTCGGCTCGTGTGACCAGCTCGCTTCGGAAGCGATCCAATTGGCTGTCCGCGGCTCCGACAGCTGCCGGGCGGTCATCCTCACGCGGTCTTCACCCGTGGTCTGCCGTTCCATCAGGCCCTCGGAGTTCGATTCATCTTCGGTCATACAACATCGTTCGGGCTTTGTCTTAATATAGGTTGAGGCTATTAGTTCTATATCGAATTGACTTCTTCGCTATCGCCCCGATCTCAGCTGGGGTAGCCAGAGCAAACTCGGAGCCCGGTCTCGGTGCCTCTACCCTGGGGGAAGCGCCGTCGTGAGGCGGGTTGTCACACGGACAGCCGACCGCGCCGCCGACCGAACCGGCGAAGAGGACTTTCACGATGTATCGAGTCACGACCTCCGACGACGCTTCGCCCAGCGGCTCCTTGTCGATGAGGGCATGAATCCACGTGTTGTCATGGCCGTTGGTGGGTGGTCATCGTTCTCAGCGATTGAGCCGTATCTTAATTCACCTAGCGAGGACGTGATTAACGAAGCCTTTGCCGACGCAAGCCGTTGAAAAACGAGGAGTGCCTCTGTACCCGGTGGTTGCTGTCTACCAAAACAACAACCACCAAATAGACATATTATAACAATATTAAGTTTGACGGATGTTCTCATAACCCTGGAACCGAAAGATTACGCGATTCACAGGGGAAGATCACGGTTAGAAACCGAACGGCACGTCACCACCAACTCTTTCAGGAACTCAACCGCCTCGTCAACGGAACCAAGGCGAATATTCTCACGATAACTTCCCCCATATCGCTCAATCGTAATCTCCCTTTAAATAAAAATAGTTCGATCAATCAAACATATCTGTGTTGTCAGTAGTAAATATTAATCTTATACAAATGCATACATGATGTATGTCACCGCAACACGTCACGGGTGACATCCTCCTCGTCGTAAACGACGAGGCTTCCCGTACCGCAGCGTTGGGATATTTGCCGGTCTACGGTACAACCTGTTCTTGTGGGGCTACTCGACCCGTTGGTCTATCGAACAGGTAGACCGATGGCTGTGTCAGACAGCCGTTACTCCTATCCTGAGACGGATTCGGAGTTATCTTTTGTCTGATATTCTCTGCGCCATTGCAGTCGGCGTTGGCTACCAGTCCGCAGGAATCGCACACGTACAGGCCACGTTCAACACGGTTGCTGTCGGCTGTATCACCACACTCACAGCAGGTCTTTGAGGTATTCCACTCGTTTTCTTTCAGTACCTCAACGTCGTGTTCTGCACCTTTGTAGTTGATATACTGATACAGCCGGTCGAAGGCCCACGTATGCAGCCATTTGTTCGCTGTCTTCCCGAGGTTTTCTGACCGGACATCTTCGGGCCAGCCGACGACGAGCGTCCCAACGCCACGCTCCACGCACTCCTCGATGATCGTCTTCGTGAGTGTGTGGTAGAAGTGTGTCTCACGGCGGCTCCGTTTCTGCCGCAAGCGTTTGGCCTGTTGTGACGGCCCGTTCTCGCCTCCGGTGTCGTATTCCTGTTGCTGGAAGTAGTGGTTGTCCTGCTTGATCGTGTTGCCGGGATACAGCACGTACTCGTCGGGGAAGGCGACAGCAGCGATATTCGACACACCGAGATCAACACCGGCAACACCGTCACCGGGCGAATCTGGCGTCTCTATCGTCTCTTTACAGACGAAATGCACTGTCCATTCATCGCCATTCCAGACCGCTCGGACGTTCTGGACGGTATCAACCTCGCTGAGATCAATGTCGTTGCGAGTCTCATATTCGCACAACACGAAATCCCCGAAACCGTCTTTCAGGTTCTCGCCTTTCGAGAGTCGTATCTGATCGTGTTTGGTGTCGAGCTTGAATCCGTTGTCTTTGAACGTGACAGTTGAACGTGGCCGTGTGTCGTACTCCTTACGGTAGCCGGGTGGATTCGCTGTCTCGTCTTTATGTCGCACGTCAAACCATGACTGGAAGGCGTCTGAAAGTTCTTCAATGACTTTCTGACTTGAGAAGGCGTTGAGGTTCTTCCAGCACTGTCTGGTTTTCAGGTAAGCTTTGAGTGGGCCTTCACCGGGTATTTCACCGATGGCATCCCACACACGGTCGGCTGTCCACCGTGCGACATTCCAGAGTTTCGAGGCAGCATCCCCGAGCGCATCCAGATCACTTCGTACCCGTTGGTGGTTTGTGATATGACCAACGTAGGTGCGAGCAACCTGAATCGCCATATATAGTGTATGTTGTTCGTCTTACTTATCGGTGTCGGTGGAATATCCAGTCGGCCATCGTTCGTGGTTTAGAAAGTGCTCATGTCGGATTCACGCCCGGTCGCCAGACTGCATCTGGCGGGCAACCAGAACGTTAGTGAGTAGGAGAAGTTATGGAGATAGCCTTGGTTGAGTGTGCATGTCAGGTAACCGCCGCAAAGAGATCGTCCGTCACCTCAGTATGGACGATCTTAATCGGCTCCTTGCTGCTTCTACCGATCAAAAACTCACTGAGCGGCTGATCTTCCTCAAACGGCTCTACAAGGGAGCGACGCTGGAAGACGCTGCCGACGATGTCGGCAGGTCTTCCGGCACAGCAACGCGCTGGGGACAACGCTGGAACAAGGGCGGATTAGGACTTCTCATGCCGAACTTCGGGGGTGGACGGCCCCCGAAGCTCGATGCTCAACAACAAGACCGATTGCTTGAGCTACTTCGTGACGGCCAACCATGGAAGAAACAAGAAATACAACACCTCATCAACGACGAATTCGACGTATCCTTCCACCCAGTCTATCTCCCTGTCTTTCTCGAGAAACTTGGACTCTCCTACGCCATTCCACGGACAAAACGACCGTCACGACCAAATAACGCCGAAGAGATACTCGACGAACGCGTCGAGAACGCGTTCGACGAGAGCACGAAGGAGCCGCACAACAAGTTTGAGGAAGACGACCCAGAGGGCTGGGTCGTCGACGACGATATTTGCACAGACGGCGGGACGGTAATCGGATTTCTCGATACCTCACATCCGCAGCCCTGGGACAATTCACAACGCCTCTACACGGTTGATGATCCGCATATCACCCGACCGCTGGTGAAGGTTGACGAACCAGCGGTCGGCTTCTATGCCCTCACCGGACAGAGTGTACTCAGCTTTCCGGTTGATCAGACGAAAGAGGAGATTTGCTCGTGTCTGGAAGCGATCCGCGAGCAGAATCCCGCCAAGCGGATTCTGCTCGTCTTGGACAACTTCTCTTCACACGTGTGTGAGCACACGCGAAAGCAGGCTCACACACTTGGTATCGATCTCGTTTTCCTCCCCGTTGGATCACCTGATCTCAACCCAATCGAGCAGGTCTGGAAGAGCCTCAAATGGGAAGCCTCACCGTTGATCGTGGAGAGCGCGGCAGAATACCGCGCTCTCCTTACTGAGCTCTTTGAGAAACTGACCAACCGACTGAGCTTCGCCGCATCATGGATAGAAAATCACCTCGGGGGCTATCTCCAGAAGTTGCGCTATCCACTAATTTTACGACGAGGAGGATGTCACGGGAGATCTAGATCCTGTTGCGTTCGACATCGAAACGAGCGGCCTCGACGAAAGTGCCGTCATCACCGTTGCTGGCTTCGCCCATGGCCTCGGTGAGTCAGTGATTGTGAATACCGACGGTCGAAAGATCGACTCGGCTGGTATCGCCGCCGAGCTTGAAACCCATTCTAGCGGGGCTGTCTCACCCGACGCCGTCACCGATGAGCAGGCATTGTTGGCGGCTGTTGCCGATGTTGCGAGCAGCCAACTCGACGGCGACCGGCACTACTTGACGGCCCACAATGGCGATACCTGGAACGGCGGGTTCGATCTTCCATTCTGCCGAACTCGGTTTCTCAACCACGACATGGAGTGGCCGTTCGGTGACATTGCCTATGCAGATATGATGGAAGCCATAGATCGGTTCGATACGAACGATCAGCGTGATCTTGTGGGCGTCTACGAGCGGTTGATCGGCAACGAAACCTGTGACCCCTTCGAGGACAGCAGCAGGGCTGTGGACGCATTTGAGGCCGCTGAGTGGCTGCCACTACTCAAGCACAATCTCGCCGATATTCAACGGACTCGTGAACTGGCACAGCTGGCGAGCAGATTCGTCCCAAAGTCCGATTTCTCGATGAAGAACTTGCAACCGCCCCGATGAGAGGCTGAGATGGAACTGCCGATACCCTACTGTACATACTTCGTGATTTTCACACTCTTTCGACTGCGTATATGAAGTTATAGATCAGTAGCCAGCGTGTGGAACGTGCAGAGGTGTTGGAATGGCTACTGGATCAGTGGGCGAATCGATTGATACCGAAGATCCAACTCCTCACCGGTGCTGAACTGCATCCGATAGATGATTGAGTCCCGGTCGCCACCGGTGAGCGTGTCCACTTCGCCCTCTGAGATATTCACAATTCATCCACGTTCAGCATGATATCGGCCGTGATCAGGGTCAATTTCATCAGGAATATCGATCCAACCCCGGTCACCAATCTCATATTCGAGCATAGCGACTGGGTGGCAGTACCCTTCGAAGGCGTTGATTTGAGGACTGTGACCTGTCGTGCAGGTTAGGACATGATCACCACGAGGTTCGTCTGAAACTGGCGAGAATCAAGATTGTGCAGACGCCGGCGGAGCCATTAGCCTGAGGATATTCGTTGGTCACGTCCGAGTAATTAACCAACATGCGTAGCGACTCTGTACTTCTGTTGGTTAATGTTAATTTAGCTTTATATCAACCGACTCCAACCAATATATCGAGCACTGGAAAAGCAACCTCACTCCAGACGATCGAGCGAGCCGTAGAGTTCTTGATTCTGAATGTGGGTGCAAAACTGGGCGCAGAGCTGACAACAATCTGCCCCATCAGTAAATGTCCGGACACTGGCGTCCCAGCGTGAATTGACGGCCCCAAGCATTGCACTTCGAACCGATGGTTCGGTTGCCACCATAACCCGCTGTGTA
>P_A23_Liq_1_FmtDRAFT_1000144_pt1 | contig 12655 bp, 14 predicted proteins | sample PonA231FremontCA_FD_10235 | JGI IMG/M metagenome (IMG submission 10235) | reverse complement strand
CGCGCGATCGATCGTCCCGAGCGCTGTGGCGACGGCCTCGCGCTGGTCGTCCGTTGGTGGGCCCTCACCGTCTACGTTCAGGTATAACATGCTGTGTTGAATAGCGATCTAACCGACTAATATCACGGAGTAGAAGGACGAAGCCGAGGAAATCGATTCTGTCCATGGAAGTCGATCTCCTCGACTTCGTTGAGCGGTGTCGTCGCCTAGTCAAACAAGCGTTGGGAAAGCACGCGGGCGAGCCCGCAAGCGGCGGGTTCGCCCGCTGGAAACACTTTGTGCTACACTGTCTTCGGCTCGAAGACGGCCACAGCTACCGAGAAACGCCGAATCGGCTGAAGTACATGGCCGAGATTCGCGACGCACTGGACTTAGATCGAGACGATCTCCCAGATTACAGCACGATCTACAATTCGTTTGATCGGCTGAAAATGTGGGTGTGGCGGGCGCTGCTGCGCGTCTCTGCGCAGCAGCACCCGCAGTCTGGCCACGCCGCTCTCGACAGCACGTTCTTCGATCGCCGACGTGCGTCATCGTACTTTCGTCAGCGGGCAGGACGGACGATACAGACCCTAAAAGTGACGACATTGACTAATGTGGAATCGCTTGCTGTGCTTGATGCTCACATCGTAGCTCGGTGGAAGCATGATACGAAGACCGGACCGCAGGTCGTCCGCCGAAACGCGGACGACCTGCAGTCCGTCGCCGCTGACAACGGCTTCCAAGACTGGCATACCGAGTACAAAATCGCCGCACATGACGTTGAGTACCTTGTTCATTACCGCGGCTCGTCAGCGAACGCAGCCGCGAACAACGCTCTCAACCAAGCAAATGGCTACTCTCAGCGGTGGATGGCCGAAACATCGTACTCAACAACCAAGCGCTCGCTCGGCGATGCCGTGCGAGCGCTGGGCTGGTATCGGCAGTTCCGTGAAATCGTCTTGATGTTCGCCATTACCAACATAGAACCACTGTGTGAGCCGCTGTAACCGTGACTCAGCATCTATTCAACACAGCAAGATATCTACCTCTCTACTTTCCCACTTCTCTTCTACCTCATCTACTGATTTCTCGTTGTCAACCACGTCGGCTAAGTCGCGGAGGTACTCTACGATGTCATCGTTTTCTACGTCCCATCGCTGGTCCGAGATGGATTTGAGACTCGTCGCTAGCTCACGGGCTTCATCAGCCGTGTAAGCTGCGTCGGTCTCGCCAATATCAACGATGACGGCAAACTCGTTGTCGGTGATGCTGAGGTTCAACGAGGACACCTTGCCGTCAATAATGCTGCTCGATACCCTGTCCTGAAGATCTGACTCATACATTCCGTAGTCGGTCTTGTCGGTCCCATTTAAAATCGGGGGCGTCGTCAGGGTTGGAGCGGTCAACTTTCGACCGGGGCGTGGTACTCCTTTGACCTGAGATATTCTGCTCAACGGTCGTGTCAGACACGTTTCTCCACAGTTACGTATTGAATCAAACACCCAAGACTGCGTCGGGGTCGACGTCCGCCGGTGGGTGCGTACTGGGGTCACTATTCGGGCCCATACGTGCTATCTCGGGTTGTGGGACCTAATGAGAGTCCTATTTGTTAAAATATAGTTTTCTTTATGAGAATTCCTATACTCGCCCCTATAGAATTCACTGTAAGTAAAGCCACATCAGACAACCAGCCTGTGACCGCCGTACGCCCCACGCGGCCGAGGTCTTACTTGTCGGCAGCGCGGTCATCAAGCGGATCGGGCACGGGGAGGTCCTCAACGTCGTCGTTGATCTCCTCTGCAGAGAGATCCGACCTTTCAGCGAGGAATTCACTCACGCGATCGCCAAGGTCCCCGACGGCGTCCTCGAACGCCTCGAGTTCGGCGTCACTCATAGACTCCTCCCGCCGGATCCTGACTCAGATCGTGCCATTTCTCGAACCTCCGGAGCAGCGCGTCGGCGTGCTGCTCGATGTACGCGATACAGTAGTGCGGGGCTCGTGTTAAACTAGGTAGGATATCAATAATGTCTATTCATCTACGAAGTTAACGTTCGTGATCTCAAACCGTGCTCCACCGTCAGTCCCGTCCGTAACGCGAATCTGCCAGTCGTGAGCATTGACAATCTGTTTGACAATATTCAGTCCGAACCCAGTTCCATTTGCCGACTGCGAGTAGCCGACCTCAAAGACAGCGTTGCGTTCGTCGGTCGGAATGCCTGCCCCATCGTCTTCAACATAGAACCCGTCGGTTAGTTTTCCGACCGTCACTGTCACTTCTGGCCCACCGTGTTCAACCGCGTTTCGAAACAGGTTCTCAAATACTTGCTTGAGACGACTGCTATCTGCCCACACGGTTCGATCGACGGTAGTAATTACGCGTCCCTGCTCCATCTGAACGTTCTCCCGACACCTGTCAGCTATCGTCGCGAGATCAACCGGCTGAGTGTCACTCACCTCTTTATTATCCCGAGCCAAAATGAGAAGATCTTCAATCAGCGCCTCCATCCGCTCTAGTGCTCGGCGGACACTGTCGAGATGGTCGTTGTCACACTCGTCGGCCACCAAGTTGAGATGCCCGGTAGCAACGTTCAGCGGGTTCCGAAGATCGTGTGACACAACGCTGGCGAACTCTTCTAGTCTCTGTTGGCGTTCTATCCGCTGAGTAATATCTTGAAACGTGCCGCGCACACCAACGATTTTGCCATCCTCACGCCAAGGCTCGCCGCGGGTACGAACCCATCGCACCTCATCGTCAGCTGTGACGATGCGTAACTCCAAGTCGCATGGTTCCCCGTCAGTTAACACTCGCTCGACGGCATCCTGAATCGTTGTCTGATCTTCGGGATGATAGAACTCGACTGTGTTCTCGACTGTTGGTTCGAAGTCCATGTTGACGCCGTGAATCTGGTAGACTTCATCGGTCCATCGGAGTGACTCTGTTCGGCGGTCAAGCTCCCAGCCACCGACGTCTGCGACGGTCTGGGTCTGTGAAAGGAACTCGTTGACCTGCTCAAGTTCTTGATTTTGCTGCTTACGAGTCGTGACATCACGATATAACCATATGTTCGCTTCACCTTCGGACAGGGTATATGGCACGTAATCACGTTCCAACACGCGACCATCTGTGAGTTGGAGTTCCTCGTTTTGAACCAGCTCCCGCTGTTCGAGTCGCTCGGAAATCGCCTCGATGAACGCCTCTGGGTCGGTAAATCGGGATTTGAATTCTTCAGCTGCTGTGGCGCAGTCGCGTCCAATTACTTCCTCACTGTCGATCGGGACGTCAAGTGTTTTGCCCAACTGGTCGTTTGCCATGAGTACGTCACGTTCAGCGTCTTCAACGAGTACGCCCATCGGCAGACCTTCGACGATTGTGCGAAGAACAGTATTTGTCTGCTCAAGTTCTTGTTTGCGCTCTTTACACTCGCTGATATCACGCAAAATCCCAACTGACCCCTCGAAAAACTCCCCTTCGTAGGGTAAGACGCCCATGTGATCCTCACAGGGGATTGGATCCCCTTTGGCGGGCTGGACCTCAATCTCGAACTGTACACTATCGGGGCCGTTCGACGAAAGAAGCCTCCCGAGGTGATCTTCCGAGCGGTTGACCACCTCCGATGATTTAATTAGTGTTGGTGACGCTCCAATAATTCTCTCACGGTCGTACCCAACTATTTCGATGAATGCGTCGTTCACGTATTCGAAGTGTCCTGTTTCATCAAGTACGTAGACCGGGTCGTTGAGAGTCTCGACAAGTGTTCGAAATTGAGTGAGTGCCATCTCCTGTTCCTGTTCCACAGAGCGATCCCGTACCGAACAGACTAGCTCACTGGTGTCCGTCTGGGCAACGGTATGATCCTCGACGAAGGTCGTCCCATCGGCCCGGAGCCCAGTCGTCTCCCCGCTCCAGTAGCCGTCTTCGGCAACAGTCGGCAAAATAACGTCCCGCACCATCGCTGTGTCGCTGTCGGGATAGATCAGTTCCCAGTGTTTGCCCTCCATCTCGTCGGGTTCATATCCGTAGATGTCTGCGTAGGCCTGATTGACGTAGATATACTCACCGTCTTCATTAAGGATGCTAATGCCTTCTTGCGCCGTTTCAATGGCTTTGCGCTGCCGTTTGCGCTCTTTTTCCGCACGATATCGGTCGACGGCGTTTCGCAGTCGGTTCGCCAATACAGTATACTGGTCAGATACACGCTTTTTTTGGAGATAGTCAGTCACGCCAGCGGAGATAGCTTCACCTGCAATCTCCTCAGAGCCCTTGCCAGTAAACAGCACGAATGGCAGGTCAGGGGAGTTTTCTCGGACAGATTTGAGAAACTCGATACCATTCTGTGTAGGCATATCGTAATCAGAGACGATACAGTCGAAGTCGCCACAAGAGAGGTATTCTAGCCCCTCACCGGCGCTCGTCGCTGTCGTGACGGTGAAGTTATCATCCTCGCGTTTCAGAAACTCCGCAGTTAACTCAGCGAAGTCTGGTTCATCATCGACATGAAGCACGTGGATGCTTGCTTCACTGTTCATGAACCAATACAACCATGACCGGATAATAACACTATCCAAGTATTTCTCAAGACAGAAATTCAGAGGGTTGCTGACACGCGGCATTCCACCGGGATAACGGCGGAAACTCGATGGTACAGCTGACACTCGCTGACTCTGTTACCTTTGCGTAGCACATTGTTGATGGACTGCGGTCTTTCGGTTTGCGGTGCGTGAATCAAATTGGGAGTTCACGGTAGCGATGCTTAGAAGTTCGATTAGTTCCCCGCTCAACTAGCCACGACTGTACCAACAATCTCCTACAGAAGAGCGACCGTACAGAAAACGGGGGTTTTCTGAACACCTACATTAGAACTAAGTCTAATCCTAATAATAGGCCTATATAGAGATGGCGAAAACGAGAGTCAGTCAGGGGGCGAACGGGCAGTACAGGGTTACAGTTCCGAAAGGACTCGCCGAGGCTATGGATCTTGACGGAAAGAGACTCAACAGGAAGGTCAAATCGGGAAGCTCTCTAGAGGTGACGGTCGTCGATGAGTAAAGCACTCGCGTGGATCCGGAAGTCGAAGGGTGACGATGATGACGTTGGGCTCGAAGACCAGCGTGAGCTGGTCCAAGGTTTCGCGAAGGACGCCGCCGACGAGGTGGAGGTTCTCGATCTCTGGATCCACACTGGCTTCTCGACGATGACACGAGATAATTCGGCGGGCCTCCTAGACCAGAACGATCGCATTCAAGTATGCGTCAGCGATCTTGAAGCTGGCGAGTATTCGCACCTCGTGGTGTGAGACGATCGACGGATCTGCCGCGACGAGCACTTTTCTGTGATTCAGTATCAGTACCTCACAAAGCATTGCCAGTTAGCGTGACCTGAACCACCTGTTCTGTTGTGATGAGTCGTCGATCACGGTTGAGCAACGCTGATCGAAGACGGAGTTGTCGCTGTCGGCGGCGGTCAGCCGCCGACGCGACAGCGTTGCCACTTGCGAAGATGCTTGCTCGGTCAGTGACTACCGGTGGAACCGGTCGTCAGATGGCCGGTTCGCGCGGACGACCCGACGCACTGCGAGGGCAGTTCACGCAGCCCGTCGAACCATATTGACGAACTCCTTGTACGGCCACCACCAGAGGCGACGTCCGCCTCGGCGGGGCGTCGCCAGGTCTTGAACACATCTTCAGCAAGCAGACGTTCTAACTAACTCGCTTTGTGAGGTACTGAAGATGCGATCGGCTGCGAGGCTTAGAGGCTGGTGCTAGTTCATCGTTTGTCCAGTCGGGCGAATCATGAGTTCGTTGACGTCGACGTGTTCGGGTTGGTTCGTTGCGTACACGATTCCACGGGCAATGTCTTCGGGAGCTAGCGTTGGCATATCCACTTCGGAAAGTTGTTCAAGCAGTTGCTCGTCAGTAATGTGAGTCGGGAGCTCAGTATCAACCGCACCCGGTTCGATGACCGTGGTTCGGATGTCCTGTGGCGAGAGTTCCTGTCGAATGGCATCGGTGAAGGCAGTGACACCGAACTTCGTGGCGTTGTAGCCACTTCCGTTGGTCATCGTTTCCCGCCCCGCAACTGACGAGACGTTGACGACGTGGCCACCGTCTTGCTGTTGCATGATGGGGACCACAGCGTGCGTGAGATTCATCAGCCCTATCAGATTCACTTCGACCATCTGCCGGAGATTCGACCGGTCTGCTCGTTCCAGTGGCTCGAGAAGCATCACGCCGGCGTTGTTCACGAGGACATCGATCTGGCCGTACTCGTCAATAGTCGTCTCGACCAGTGTGTCAATATCGTCTTCCTCCGTGACATCGGTTTCGACGACGAGTGCGTCTCCACCTTCCGTGGTGATTCGGTCCGCGAGCGCTTCGAGTTCGTCGACACGCCGTGCTGCAAGCACGACGCTTGCGCCCTCTGTGGCAAGTGCTTCGGCAGTCGCCTCGCCGATTCCTGAAGATGCGCCAGTTACAATCGCAACACTGTCGGAAAGGTACTTGCTGTCAGTCGATGGGTTATCAGACATCAACAGAAGATATGTGATACCGGAAGGAGCGAGTTGTGCTTACCAGTAAACCCATTTATATAGACAAATGACCATACTTCACACTCCAGGGTATTGAGCGGGATTCTGATGGAGTCACACTCCGCTAAATTAAACGCTGGGTGCGACAACCTGTGGGGTCAGAGGGTGCGAGATCAGACGACAGTCTGGCGAAAAGCGACCGAGAGACAAGATTTACTCACATGGAACAGTCGATGGAATCCCGAAAGAGTCCGAGGCTACTGCGGCAAGACACTCATATACTGCTGTGGACCAACAGTCTCGCTTATCAGCTGCCTCTCAGCTCTGCGCAGGAGATCAGACGCCGCGGCGGCTGAGACATCGAGTTCGGACGCAAGATCATCCGTCGTGAATTCACGCGGAGAATCGTAGTACCCCTCGGCGAAGGCGATCGAGATGGCCCGGTACTGCTTGTCGGTCAACCCGAACTGGTCGCGTTCGCCGTCGTTCTCGGGGTCTGACGCGATCTTTAACAGCTCGAATGGAATGTCGTGGACCTTACATCGATCTCGCAGTGTGGCCAACGACTCGTAATCCGAGAACACCTTCTGTTCGCGAATCCCTTCGCTGGTCACTGTTGCATCCATGACAACTCCCTCAATTTCTTCTGGGTCGTGAGACCGGGCAAGATTCGAGTCATCTCTCACGATGAGTTGATAGAACCAGCCGTCGGCGGTTTGTCCAATTTCCATCGCATTGATAACCTCCGTAGCCGAATCCAGTTTTCGATCGAACACACCGTGCGAACCTGTATCGACAGTTACCGTCATCAGTATCTTGTTATTGTTGAGAATAAACGGGTTCGAGATCGATAGCTCACCGCTTGGAATCGCTTCTGCAAGTCCAACGAGTGGGAGCGTGCGGTCAGCCAGGAGAATCTCGGCGACGAGTACCATGGGTGATAGTTGGCTTCGGTCTATTTAATTTCGAGTTTCCACGCTGGGGAGACTCACTGTGGTGCTTTCACCGTCTCGGTTGTCTCGAAGTCATACTCGACGCCAGTCAGCTTCTCGCTCACGTCCCAGAGTCGCGCTGCGTCATCTACTGATGTCAGTCGCTATTCAAGTGAAAGTTTCTGTGGTCTGATCGTGGTCGCGTTAAGTTAGAGGATGAGGCGGACAATTTCTGAGTGTCTATGCCAGAATTCGGCCGCCTCAGCGAACGTATCACGTGGATCGACTTGCCGTTTGTGGAGCGAGGTCGAACGCCTCGCTGGGCGATTGAACTAGGGCTCCGCTGTCATTTGGTCGGTATGTCACTTCGTGAGGGAAGTAAACATCTTGAACTGTTTGGGATCGATCGGAGCTACGTTGCGGTTCATAACTGGGTTCATAAAGCCAATCTACAGCCGATCTCAACCGTCTCCGAGAATCAACTCGCGGCTGACGAGAAGATGATCCGCCTCCACGGCCAGCAGTTCTGGCTGTACGGCGCGGTTGATCCACAGACGAACGGGATCCTCCCCGTGAGCCTCTTTCCAACCACAAATAAACAGACGACGCGATAGTTTCTCACCGAGCTACACCGGCGCTATCAGCTCGATAACGTGGAATTTCTCGTCGATGACGCAGACTATCTCGGCTCAGTCCTCGCTGAAGACGGCTATCGATTTTAAGTCATTCGGCATGGAAGTTGGAATGCCATCGAACGTGTCTTTTGAGAAATAAAACGAGGAACACATTTGTTTGTGAACAGTTTTAGCAATGTCGCGTTAGAGACAGCTCAAAACTGGCTCGAAGCCTTCGCCGTCTACCACAATTCACGTCAAAATTAACACGACCGCAAGGTCAGATTTCTTGCCGGCATCTGCGACTTGATTAGTAATTTGTATTTTGTCTCACATATTGAACTTAGATAGGAGCAACAATTACAGGTATGTCGGTGAACAGCCCACATTTGTCGTTTAATGAGCAATTATATGTAGTAAAGCCTTCCAGTGAGTGATGGCACGACGGCATTCACGACGGTTTGTGCTGAACGCGGCGGCTGCCGGCACCGCGGTTTCACTTACCGGCTGTCTCGGCGGCGACGATGGCGGCCAAACAGTGCGGATTTCTGGTGGCGTCGGGCCACTGCCGATGGTACAGGTGTGGGCTGACATCTATGCTGAGCAAAGCGACCTTGCCTTCGATATCTCCGGCGGCGGCACTGGGGTCGGAGTGTCAGATCTGTTTAATAATCAGGTTGATGTAGCAATGATGGGGCGTGAACCCTTTGAAGANGANCTTGAACGCGGGCTGGTCGCGGTGCCGATGTTGATCGACACCGTCGTGGGAACGGTTAATAAAGACAACCCGGTTATCGATCAGATTCAATCACAGGGGGTAACTAGAGCGGAGTTAGAAGCAATATTTACTAAAGAGATCACTAACTGGGGAGAACTGTTTCCAGACGCCGGTGTTGACGCCGAGATCGTCGTCTACGGCCGTTCGGACGCCTCTGCGGCGTACAAAAAGTGGGGTGAGTTCCTCGGCGGCGAAGGCGACGCCTACACACAAGACGATCTTGAGGGACTCTCGGACGGCAACTTCAATGGCGATCAGCCGGTTGCCCAGTCGCTCGGCGAGAGCGAGAACGCCATCGCGATGAACAACGTCAATTACGTCTACAATCTCGACAGCGGCGAACTCGACGGTGATATCCGGCCGATTCCCCTTGATCAAAACGGTGACGGACTCTCTGAATCGGAGTCGTTCTATCAAACTCGCGGCGAGTTGCTCGCGGCCGTTGAGCGCGGCGACTACCCGGCACCGCCGGCCCGCGAGATGTGGCTCGCCGCAAACGGCACGTTCGACGCCTCTGTCGCGCCGTTTATACAGTGGGTGCTCACTGACGGCCAACAGTATGTCTCCGAAAACGGTTACGTCCCTCTAACGGAAGACCGTCTTGAAGATGGACGAGCGACCTTGGAAAACAACACGGAATCGTGACCACCGACACCGACAGTCTGCGGAAGCGGGCTCGGTCGAGCCGCCTCGGCCGACGGCTGCTTGCCGAACGCTACAGTAGCTACTGGCTCACCCTGGCGGGGTATCTGGCGATCGCGCTGTTTGGGGGGATCACACTACTACTGTTCTACCGATCGCTGCCAATCCTCTCGGAGTATCCGCTGAGTTCGATGTTAACCTCTACAAACTGGGACCCTGCGCGGAACAATTTCGGCTTTTTGCCGGCGATCGTCGGTACCGTCTACGTCACCGCACTCTCGATGGTAATGGGGGTTCCGATTGCGCTCGGTGCGGCGATCTATATCGCCGAGTACGCTGAAGGGCGAACAAAAACACTCGTCGCCGCACTGATCGATGTGTTGGCGGCGNTCCCGAGTGTGATCTTCGGGCTGGTCGCACTGATCGTCGTCGTGCCGTTTATCGGTAGCTACGTCGCCCCGGTGTTCAACGAGAGCACCGCTGGCGTCGGCATCTTTACNGTCAGTCTTGTGATGGCGATCGTCGTCACCCCGTTTATGACCTCGCTGTCGGTCGAGTCGCTCGAATCGCTCCCCGACGAGCTGCGGGAAACGTCGCTCGGCGTCGGCGCAACCAAGTTTGAGACGATCCGATCGGTGTTGCTTCGGGCGGCTGGGCCTGGGATTTTTTCGGCGATCTTACTCGGCTTTGGGCGCGTGTTCGGCGCGACGATCGTACCAGCGTTGCTGATCGGCGGCCAGACACAGATACCCACCTCGGTCTTCTCGACCGGCCAGACGCTGCCAACGCTGATCGTCAATGATTTCGGCGAGCTGATGTCGCTCCCGCTCACACAGTCGGCGTTGATATTTGTCGGGCTGATGCTCGTCGTCGTCGTCTGGCTGTTTAACTTCGGGGCGATGCTCGTCCAGCGGCGGCTCAAACGGCGGTGGCAGTACCAATGAACCGCTATACCACACAGCGACTGTTCGGTATCGCGGTGCGGGCGGCCGCCCTGCTTGTCGTCGGTGTGTTACTGTTGGTCATCGGGGTCACCGTCGTCAGAGGTGGGGGCGTGTTGCTTGCCGATCCATCGATTGTACTCACGCCACCCGGCTCGCGATACATGCTCGAAGGAACGGGAGGCTTTCTACATGCAGTGCTTGGCAGCCTCTTTATTGTCGGCCCGGCAACCATCGTCTCAATGGTGGCTGCGGTGTCGACGGCGGTCTATCTCCAGAGCGACTACTCCAGTAAACGGTTTTCCGACGCTGTGAACATGTTTCTCAACGTGCTGTGGGGTACCCCGCCAATCGTCTACGGCGTCTTCGTGTTGACGATCATCATCGCTACAGGTGCCCAGACAAGTTTATTTTTCGGCATCGTCGCTATCGCTATCTTCCAGTACCCGATTATGACGCGCTACACCGACGAGGCGTTGCGTGCAGCCCCGGAGACGGTTCGAGAATCGACCTACGGGCTTGGTGCGACCCGGTTTGAGAGCATGCGGATGACCGTTCGGGCGGCCGCACCAGGCGTTATCGCCGGCTTGGTGATGGGGTTTGCCCGCGGCATTGGCGATGCGGCAACCGTGCTGTTTACCACCGGCCGAAGCACCCGGATGCCTGGTGGACTGTTCGAGGCGGCGACGACGCTGCCGGTGCTCATTTTCGATCAGGCGATGTCGTTTAATCCTGAGGTTCGTTCCCACGCCTACGCGGCGGCGTTCGTGTTGACTATTGCTGTGCTCGGCTTGATCCTCTTCTCGAAGCTGTTAGCCGGCCGCTACGCGCGATATACACCCGGAGGAAACAGATGACAGAGATCCCACTCACGACAGACCAGCTTTCAGTAACGTACACCGGCGACCGCGAAATCGAAGCCGTCAAAGGAGTCTCTATCGACTTCCCGGCCAACACGCTCACAACAATTATTGGCCCTTCCGGCTGTGGGAAATCGACGCTGTTGAAATCGCTCAACCGGCTTCACGATATTCAAGAGAACGTTGAGATCGACGGTGATGTCTTGCTCTCCGGGGACTCGGTGTACAATACCAACGTGCCAGCCCCGGAGATACGCAGACAAATCGGCTACGTTCCCCAGACCCCGACCGCACTGCCGGTGTCGATCTACGAAAACGTTGCCTACGGGCTGCGCATCCACGGTGACTACGAGTCGAAGGCCGATCTCGACGAGAAGGTCGAAACCTATCTCCGGAAAGTCAACCTCTGGGATGAGGTCGCCGATCGGCTTGACGCGCCGGGCGCGGAGCTATCAACCGGACAAATCCAGCGGCTCTGTGTCGCCCGGTCATTGGCTGTCGAGCCGGACGTGTTGCTCTGTGACGAGGTGACCTCCGCGCTCGATCCGGTGTCGGCCGAAAGCGTCGAGAAGACGCTCAGAAAATTAAAATCCGAGTATACGATTATTCTTGTCACCCACAGTATGGCCCAGGCACGCCGACTCGCCGACGAGGTCGTGTTCCTCTATCTCGGAGAGGTTATCGAGAGCAACGACGTTCAGTCGTTCTTCGAAGATCCACAAGAGGAGCGGACAAAGACGTTTATTGGCGGTACAACACCGGTTGACCGCGACGACACACCTGCCGAGCAGACGGCCACACCACCGGCCCCTGACGGGAGTAAAGGGTCGACTGCCGGCGATGACAAGCGGTGAACAAGGTAGTAAAAATAGAGTCTATCCCTAGACCCGTATTTGAGGGGGCGGAAGTAGTTGACAGACGGCCTCAAAGAACAATTCAGGCAGATATTGATCCTGAGGAAGTGAACGGAGATTCTCAAATCACAGAGCATCAAGATACGAACTTTCGATTGCTAGATCAAATTGATTCGCAGATAGAGTCTGGTGAACGAAAGCTCAGAATAATATGTATTGGGTTGATAATTATCTGATTTTTCTTCAAATGCTCCAGAATATTTAAAAATTTGCGTTCTTTCAAGCGTAGTGTTCAGATAAGCTGGTTCCATGCGAAAGCGAATGATCTGAACCACTCGTCAGCAGTTTCTGCTTTGGCGTTTCTAAAACAGTTTGAGAACTGGCAGTTCTGCGTTTTACCTCACGAAAGACACGTTCGGCGCTGTTTCGATTTCCATGTCGCTCGTATCTGAAATCGAGGTCGTGTTTGCGACAGGCTCGCTGAAGTGAAGCTGATCCATCTATGAGAACGGTTGCGTCATCCA
>P_A23_Liq_1_FmtDRAFT_1000142_pt1 | contig 12697 bp, 9 predicted proteins | sample PonA231FremontCA_FD_10235 | JGI IMG/M metagenome (IMG submission 10235) | reverse complement strand
TAATCCGTTCGTAGCCCTCTGTTAGACTCTCACCGGTGGCTTTCCAGGCGTCGTTATCGATCACAAGCGTGGCATCCGCCGTGTTGGTGATTGTCTTCAGCGACCGTCCAGCATTGACATGTGCAAGATTCGATTCCTCAGTACTCGGGAGAATCGCAAGCACGTAAACGGGAATCTCGTAGATTTCACGAAGGCGGCGGGCCAGTACCGGCGTCCCACCCGAGCCAGTGCCCCCACCGAGGCCTGTCGTGAGGATGATCGACTCGGCTTGTGTGGTGATTCGGCTACCGACTTTCTGTTGGATCTCTTCAATATCAGCCTCCATGATCTCGGCGGCAAGTTCGTTGTCGCCGCCGACACCATGACCCTTGACACGATCTTGCCCGATCAGAACGGTATCAATCGACAGTGGTTGGAGGTCAGTTTTGGCCGTATTGATCGCAACGGCATTCTGGATCGAGTCATAGCCTCGCTCGTAATCGAAGGCAACCAGCTCATCGGCTAGTTTCCCGCCAGCTTGCCCGACGCCAATGAGGACTGTCTTCATGCAATAACAGATGGCGTACCGAAGTTTCAATCTGGGGATGGCTAAAACGCACTTTCCAGTCGCTTCGGTTCATAGAATTCATCTGTGTGTCGCTATCTCTGAGTGACTCCGTGGTGTTGTCTCATTCAGGATGGACGGGTTCACCACACTCCATACACTGCGCATAGACACGTCGTTGGCCATCAACCTCGTACTCAAGGATAATCGACCCAGCTTCGAGTGTCGACCCGCAGAACGGACACACGCCCAGTGTCGAGTTTCGTGTCGCCATAGGGGAGAGGAACTTGGAGCGTGTGACGTGATTCCAAGTTCCATCTAGTCATAGACGTTGTTTCTATAAAATACTCAGCCAGTAACAGTGGGGGATGACTCTTTGTGTGTTCTCGAGAGTAGATAGCATTGGCCACTTGCGAGGGCAAGCTCACACGTTTTGTACCCTGTAGAGCGATAATAATTGGATTGAAATGGTGGGTTCTGCTTAGGGACAAGTACAACAAATTCGCCCTCAAAGCTGTCTTAACAGTCTAAAAAATACTATCCAAACTTATACCGTTAGATAGACAATAACGGGTAAAAAATATATATTATGGAAAGTCACCCGTCTACCGAACAGATCATTAGTAATGTCGTAGCAGATAAGCAAATCCAGAATACGGAAGACTACCAGGCATATTCAGAGGCTGATGTAAGCGACAGTTTGTTTTTTGCCGATGAAATATTGGAAATAAACTCTAGATTGGGTGATATACAAGATATTTTCTCAAGTAATTTGTCTACTGTAGTTTCTTGTGTTTATTCTTCTAAGTCTGATATCGAAGTCATTTGGGAATCTCCCGAGGTATATGTTATTTTGGATCGAGAAGGTGATATAAAAAAAGGGTTAGAGGTAGAGATAGATATTTCTGACGAGATCTTAGAAATACACTTTAGGACAGCAAATAATAAACTCAAGTCCTATCCTGGCATCAAAGTCGATCGAGGTCAGCCATGGGTGATTCTAAAACCTGAATATTGGAGTCAAGCTGAATGGTCTATAGATAGTTTCTTTACCAATTTAATCAACGCTGGGTTATCACCGACAAAAGCGTTGGATTACTGGATGGTAGAAGTAAGAGAGAAACATCTCCCATATTGGGCTGATATCAGAGAAAAGAGTGCCCAGGCTGTGCGGGGAAATGTAAATAGAGCGAAAGAGATAATTGAGCAATATGATGGCGGTGAAAAGTATGAACCAAATGACTTTTTCAATTCCACTTACCACGGTGAAAGATTAAATGAGACCACAACACGGGTTACGGTTGACGGAGGATATCTTCCTCCACGGAGAGATATTGCGTGTCATTCCAGAAATGGAAAATACTCCTGGGGATATCGAGGTGCGGGGCCTACTCAATTAGCATTCGCAATACTCAGACACACGCTGGGTGCAAGTGAGATTACACATAATATGGTCACCAGTTTTCGAGATCATCTTAATTCAGAACTCAATGATACAGATGAATGGTATTACAATCAAAAAGAAGTGGTTGAGTGGGCACAAAACTTTGAATCGAGTTAATTCCTGAATTTGCTGTCAATATTATATTTCTTCAACTACTTGTGATAGGTTCGTTGTGGAAGGCCGGGTGGGTTTTAAAATATTAAATTATAAATTCTAAAACAAATCTAATATACTGTTATTAAATAAAGTATTAAAACAAAGTATCAATTACATCTTAATAACAAAATAAAACCAGTCAATCGAATTTTGGAGGAAAATTATTAAGTGTCTATAATAACAAGTTCAGGTTGTCTCTATGATCATCAGGTCCAGAAGGCTCTCAGAAACAGTTCGTTCCGATTTTTGCTTGAGCCTCAACCGATCTCCGAGAATCATTGGCTTAGAAAACTTCTCGATGCACATTACGTCATCAAATGAATTAGTCGAAGATCAGTCTAAAGAGACGAAATGCATTTTGAGCGAAAATTTTCGTGTCAGCAAAAATTGGTGCTTGATGGAATATACAACGGGAATATAAATGTCAATTAATTCTTCAGTGTCTGTTGTCTATGAAGATCCGTACCGGTCAAGAATTCCTCGTGTATCGGGGGAAAAATATGAATTTAATTTGTGCTACACCGAGTTGGCAGATACGGGGGCAAGTTATCATGACCTCTCTCGGCATAATGGTGCTAAAATCACTTTTCCTGTTGATGAAACTGCTGAGTTACACCATCTGAAACATTTAAGTGTGCAAGCTGCTGCCACCAACCGTGACCGATACGACGCCCCTGTGGGTGGATCAAATAAACTCCAAATTAAGCGTGAAATAGATGAGATCTCTCTTCAATTAGCTGAGTATGTATTCGAAACAATAGATCAACAAATAGATACATTTTCTTGTGAGAAGTTTTTCTGCAAAGCATTTTTATTACACGATGTTTGGGGAATGAATTCAATCCCAACCCTGGTCAAACATCTCAATCGACATCCAGATATTGGGAAACAAATTGGATACGATACCATTTCATCACCTAAAAATAAATATTATAAAATAGACAATAAGCTAAAATCGCAAAACGAACGTCAGTTTATATCTACTGCAGCTACCCGCATTGTCCATGCATTATGGAGAAATGGCTATCCATTACCTTCGCAGATCGTTGATGCGAATGGATTGGATCTCGATTATGAGATTAACGAGACATCCGTCGATTCAGCTACTCGGCGTGCTGCGATAGTCAAATGGGTGAATAAAATACTACCACCGCTATTAGATCATGTTTCATTCGGACGGGCCGAGAATACGTCCTACTCAATAACAAATATCGTAGGTAGTTTAGCTCAAGCAGCAATGATCGATGGTGTATATTCAGCTGAAAAGACTGGTGGGTGGCATTACCGTGATAAAGAACTGATAGGAAGCCGACAGCTTGATAGTCTGTTATCTAATGCTACCATTTCATCAATTAACAATACATTTGAGCGGGTGACTGAGGAATTTATTAGCCTCCTATCTCGCTTAGGATTCTTCACTTCGGAATATGACTACGCAGCCGATACAACTTGGGTTGATTGGCATGGCGATAATATGACAGATCTGATTAATAACCCTAAACGATGTGAGACAGAATACGGATGGTGTTTTGCTGCAATAACCTGTATGAATCCGGATGCACGCTTTGCATTTGGAATTAAGATGGCTACCGATAAAAGCGAAATTGTTGACCACTATGAAGGAATCCTCACTACAATCGCTCGTAATCACCGGATCAATGGCGTGTATATGGATCGAGAATTCACTTCTGGGGACGCTGTAGAAATGAGTCACAGTTTAACTGACAAGTGGGTTATACGAGCTAAGGCTACCAAAGGGCCAATTAAGAAACATCGCAATAAGGTATCAGTAGGAGAACCATTTGGACCCGAACCAATTGATTTTGCGGGTGTCAATCCAAGGCCGAAACTCTACCTTCATCCACTAAACAAGGAGCATCGTGATGCGGTTGGAGAGACACATATGTTATTCCTCGTAAGTAGACAGTTCGATAAAACAGACAGAAATAAAATCTATCAAACATACCAAGGTCGCTGGAATATTGAGACCTTCTTCCGACAATTAAAACATGACTTCTCACCTCAAACTAAAACCAGTAGTTCACAAGAACGACTCTTCTTGTTCAATATAGCATCAATATTCTACAATATACATACGCTGATTAACAGGGCTCCCTCACCAAGATATGGTCTGCGTTTGGATGTCTCATACTACGAAGTTTTGCAAGCTATTGTTGAATTTGCATTTACACGAAAGAAGCCGTTCATACCATGAGAATCACGATAACGATTCCATTAGAGGTGCTTCAAACAGTAGCTGATGCTACAGACGTTACTGACGGTTCAAGAGCTTTGTTTCAGTTTAAACAACAGCGATTGGAAATCCACCTCACTAGCAACGCAAAGATCTGCTCAATGGACTTGATACTCCCAATTGATCGCACACTTGATTTGAATACTCCTTTGTCTATCGGAGTAGACGTTGCTCCGTTTACAAAATTTACCAGAATATTCGCAGATATGGGTATTGAAACGACAATCAGATCTTCAGAGGGTAAGATTAGTTTTAGTCAAAATAATATTTCTCTCCGATTCCAATTAAATGACATTGGAAAGATCCCTCAAGCTGGAAGTCATCATAATTGCGATCGCTCTGAAAAGATCGTTCTGTCTGGATCAAGATTGAATAAGGTGATCAAACTTGCCGGCCAATTAAGCGAACGAATCAGTTTTACCGTACACCCAAATGAGTCTTCATTCTGCGTTCAGGCAAGCGGTGATACAGACTACGTCGAGATGTGGACAAATCATTCATCGATTACTACGTCTAATGGCACAGAATCCGAACCAATCAAAACTGATCTGATAGCGAAGTACATTAAGCCACTACAGGCTACTATCCCAAATTCAGCTGAGGTTATGTATAAAGTGACCTATGACAGCTCACTAAGGGTCACATATACGCTTCCACAAACAAATGCTATGGTGTCGTACTGTATTCCTCGGATTTTAAAAAGATGAGTTTATTTCTCCTCCAAAATTCATACTTATCTAAACATATTCTACAAATTAGGTGGAGAAATTATAATTTTAGTTGGTATGTAATTGTATTTCACGGGGCAGAGATAGTAATCGTTATAACCTACTCACGACTTGACATAGGTGATCCTAGTAAATATCCCGACTTCGGAGTCAATTCGACACTATACGTTTCTCCAGGTGTCCCATCCTCAACGTGGATTGTCTGTCCTGAGTACTCAGCGATTGCATTACCACTCCCACTGATTCGATCCACTGTTACCTTCACAACTTCACCAGCGAGTTGGTTTGTGTTTTTACCAGAGGAATCACTCTCTGATGTATCCCAATCACTCGGATCATCAGACTCGTTGTCTGTTGCGGTAGCCATCTCTGTATCAATTTCATCCTGTTTCTGTGCTTTTCCGTTCTTGATTACAACATTATTCTTGCGCGCTCTGTCGTGAAAAGTTCCTGAACTATCTCCAACATCACCTGGAGATGAATCACCAACATCGTGGGCCTGATCACTGCGGTGGCGGTTCCCGTATCGATCCTTGTTATTGTATCCCATACATGGCAGATTCTACCGCACATACTAAAACCTTCACCATATTTGAAACATAGATCATTTCGAAATCTTATACTCTTAACTCTTAGTAGACTATTTTATCAACTCCACAATTGCAGGATGGAACAGATACTTATGAGTCAATAATAGACAATCATAAGATGACAGTATTAGAATGCTTTTCCTGCGCCTACACTACATCTAGCGTCTCAGACCTCAAAGACCATCTTTGGCAAACACACCGTCCTGACGATACTATCGTATGTCCCACCTGTGACTTTCCGATTAGCTATGAAACATTTCCTTACCACTATGGCTGTTTGTTTGATACCACAGCGATAGATCTCTTTGCAAACCCTCGCGGGTATCTATGCAAACTCTGTGGGAAACATTTGGGTAGCCAAGATAATTTGACACAACATCTTCAATCCCATTCTCGGATAGATAAATTAGACGAACTTTCGGATAAACAAGTGTGTGACCACTGTGGAACTGTGCTCAAACCAGGGGATATCACTTCTCACTACTCTTGCTTTCTGGCCGCCGGTGATTCAATTGAAACATCGAACTCTGATGAGGTTAGGTGTCCAAAAGCAGACTGTTCTTTTAGTTCACCACACAAGAGCGATATCCTCTGGCATCTATGGCTCACTCACCTCAATCATACGGGTCCACTTGGGGTTTGTGACGGTTGCAACCAGTCCATTAGCATCGGTGAATTGAAATCTCACTTGTCATGTCTTGAGAATTGCGACCCACCCGACACTGCTGAATTGCTCCCAGATGATAACAAAACATGTCTAGAGTGTGGGGTAACCGTGTACTCACGAGCGATCATTCACAGACACTACCTACAGAATCATGCGTCTGCTTCGGCCAGTGCCTGTCCAGAGTGTAACACAGAATTAGTTAAAGAAAATAAAGACGATATCCTTGAACATGTTACCTGTCTTGTTTCCGGGCCGATGGATCCAATTGAAGAGGAGTGGCCATGTCCAATCTGTGAGTATACCTCCACGTCTCAAACAAAATTTGATGATCATCTAATAGATGCACATCTTAAAGATCTCGCAGATACCCCAGTATGTGATATCTGTGAAGCGCCGATTAACTCAATCTCAAATCATATCTCTTGTTTAATATCAGATAGTGCTGTTTCACAACGAGTTTCTCAGCCACAACACGATACAATAACCTCTGTGTCCTCAGTCAAAAATGGAGACGCATATTTCACTGAATTGCACGACTTTGTCTCGAAAGAGGCTGAAGCTCAACGTGCTGAAAACCGTGAACTGTATAAGAATCAATCGCTTAAAAACTTAGTTCAACAAAAAAAGGCTGTACCAGATCTACTTCATGTGGGATCTCAAAGCCATCCAGAATACGACCATCAACTGGTATACCAACATGCCAGTGCTGAGGATGATAATTCCCAAGAAATCGATCTGTTTGAAGAATATGAGGTTTATATAGGGAGTGAAGTACTTCTCGGGAGCAGCGATATTGAGGGTGATGATTTGCCAATTCGAGGGATAGTCACATTTGTCGATGGTTCTCAAATCGGTATTTCACCACAGCAAACAAATGGAAATATGTCTGACCGTCTTCTATCAAGACTTGATGAAGATGACGCTGTCTACCACTGCACCGACCTACTAAACCCAAAGCCATTCCAACGCCGACAAGATGCGATCACTCAGGTTGAATCAAACTCATCACTTCGAGATATTGTGCTCGGAGAAACCAAACTCAATATAAGATCGGTCAACCTTCCACCAGAGGCCACCGCTGATCTCAATGAGTATCAAGCCAAAGCCGTAGAACGATCTCTTGGGACAGATAGCATTTTGTGTATTCACGGTCCTCCTGGAACGGGCAAAACCCGAACCTTACGTTTATTAATCCGTTTAGCTGTTGCAGACGGGAAGTCTGTCTTGGCTGCATCTCACTCAAACCAAGCGGTAGATAATCTGTTGGTCGGGGGGAGCACCATTACTTCGCCCGATGAGGACTCATTGCATTACGTGGCGACCCCTGCAGGTGGTAATCGAACACTCCCCTATGAGTTGGAAAAAAAGCGTGAAGAGAACCCAGAGGACGAAGAAATAAAGGCTGAGATATTGGAGATCATGGATCGACCACGGGAGCTTTCAATCGCCCGCATTGGTGAAAATACCACCAGTAAAGTTGTTGAGCGTGAGTACCAAGATCGGAGCTTGTATCAGGCAGATGTTGTTGGTGGTACAATGAGTTCCTTAGCTGAGATTGATGTACAGACGGAATTCGACTTAGCTATCATTGATGAAGCTGGACAAGCAGCCCAACCTGCATCGTTTATTCCTTTACTCCGAGGTAATCAAGTAATTCTTGCTGGAGACCACCTGCAACTGCCGCCGTATGCAGCTGATGAAAATGCAAAAGAAGCTGAGATGCACATATCATTATTTGAGCATATTAAGAATATGTACGATGATTCAGCATCTGTAATGCTGAGAAAACAATACCGAATGCATGAGCAAATCGCTGCCTTTCCGAGTGAATATATTTACGATGGCGATCTCAAAACAGCCGAAAAGACTGCCAATGAGACAATTGCCGATCTCAATCCGATAATGGCCGTCGATGTAGATGGTGATGAACAAACAGACGAAGGAAGTCACTCAAAATACAATCCGACTGAAGCTGAGATCGTCGCTGATCATGTGAAATTGCTTCAGATGAAAGATGTGCCACTGAAAGATATCGGTGTGATCACACCCTATACGGCTCAGATATCGAGCATAAACCACGCAGTCTCCGAAAAAGTTGGGTCGACTAAGGGGTTAAAAATTGCAACTGTTGATTCATTCCAAGGCTCAGAACGTGAAGCCATCATTGTTTCTTTTGTCAGAAGTAATCCTGGACAGCATACCGGATTTCTCTCAAGTCATGATGAAGGAATGCGCCGTCTTAACGTCGCAATTACTCGGGCTCAAAAACGTCTTGTATTGATTGGAGATTGGAACACGTTGGGAACTCCAGCTGAGTATGAAGATGAAAATAGTAGTTCATACTTATACAGAAAACTGTACACACATCTTAATGATAAGAATTTAGTGAAAGATATCTAATGATACCCACTTTAGAGGGTCATTGTGCGAAAATAAGAATATATGTTATAATGAATACTGGTTTAGCTAACAGAGGCAGTTGTAGAGGTGGTAATCGATGTTAAGAAGCTGGTATTTTTGGGTTACAAAATACCAATGACAACGATATCAAATTAGACAGAGCGTTGACCACATCAAGGCTTGATGTGGTTCACGGCACACAACATATGTTTCTTGGTCAGACTATAGGGCACACTTCTTTTAACTACAATCTCATTTTCATGCACTCTTACTCAGATACGGCATACAATTCGTGCGACATCACATACTGGTTATCCACCAATTTTGAGTATTTATTGGTTGTAATGAGTGGAGGTACTAAGAATGGAAGACACACAACAGCACTCCGAGAATGAAGCCGACTATCAACAACTTGCCAACGAATTAATTAATCAACACGGGCCAACGGTCAAACAGACAGTAGAGATTGATGAGTGGCCAGACGAAGTGACGAATCGACGGCTGGTCATCCGTGACCGCAATAGCGGCGAGCCTGTGGCTGACGTTAGTTTCGGCGTCTCTCCCGATGGGCAGGCACACCTCATCATGCCCGCAGACTATACAGAACCAATGGACAAATACCCACTCGTAAGCATTGATTTCCCAGAGACGCTCTCGCCGGCAGGAGAATTGATCTACGAAATTTTTGAGGTCATTGACTGGATTATCGTCAGCCCCTATGCAGAAGTAACCGAGATTCGAAAAGTCGGTGCGCTGGTCGAACAACTGCACCACCACCACGACTACTCACCTGAAACGATCGAGACGAGGCTGATCCAAGAGGCCCAAAGTCGGGGTGACCTTCCGGATACCACCCAGTAACTCTTGATCAGCGAGCATCTTGCAACCTCAACAGACCGTTCACTGACAAGAGGAAAGGTGCCGATATCGGCCTCTAATGAGATTTCAAGACGAACGAAGAATCATAGTTCGAGCTCCTGTGGATGGCTCTGAACTGATTTAGGTGCTATGACGTGATTCAGGTCTCTTGATCCGATGATTCAGGATGTCGTTATTGCGCCCCAATGATTAGCAACCTTGGTTCGCGGCGGAGAGAGAATAGAGAGATCGCCGCGAGGGAGAGAGCATCGAAGACGCGCCCACACGCCACTGCGAGAATGATCCCGATCTTGAGCCGCAGTGCCCGCTGAACTCATTTGATTTTTATTTGGGTGAGGGGTGGGGACATAGAAATGACAGAAATTCAATCTTCGCCAGACAGCCAGTCAGACTACCAGCGACTTGCCCAAGAATTGATAGCTCAATACGATACGACGACGAAAAAACAGTCTGTCGTCGGTTCGTGCTCGGACATGCTTACTGACCGCGATCTTGTCATCTGCGATCAAGACAGCGGTCAGCGTGTGGCCGAGCTTGCCTTCGATGTCGATGGAGATGAGTGTGCACACCTCACCACTCCAGCGGACTACACACTGCCGATGGATCGAGAGCCCTTCACACGTATCGATGCACCAGAGACGCTCTCGCCAGCAGGCGAACTACTCTATGAGGCTATGCAACTGATCGAGACGATCATTCAGAGTCCAACTGATGACTCAACACACAAGCAACAGCTTGCCGAGCTCCTCAAACAACTACACCGACAGCACGACTACTCGACTGAAACAATCCAGACTGGGCTCGTCGAAACAGCACAACAGTGGGGTGATCTTCCAATTGATCCGCGACGGGTGTTGTGACTGCTGGCAGTTCGCCGAGGTACAAAGTGTCTATCATAAACAGTGATCCTATAGAAGAAGCCAGCACTTGATGACACAAACTACGGTACAGGTTACAGCCCCACTCTCAGAAGTACCCCGAAAAGCGAGCCGGACTATTCCCCTTCGAGCCCTGCACTCGGGTACACACGAACGGGGACACCTGCATGCGCATTCCCCGAATCAGTGACGAACTCCCCGAGCGTGCCAGCCCACGCTGGTGTCGCATCCCGACCGACAGCCTGGGTGAACAACCGTGCCCAAACTGGGCCGTCTGCAAGTTGCTCACTCTCCTTCGGGGCGATCTCGAACAGCGTCGTAGAGCACACGACAACCGTCAGCAACCGAGAGCGAGAGATCGCAACAAGTAGTCGGTTCGGATTGAGAATGAACTGTTCTTCACGGCGAGCAAACTCGGGATCNGANACNGTNGCCGANACNGTGATGATNTCGCGCTCACCACCCTGATATTTCTCGACAGTGTTGGCGGTGATCGACTCAGGCAAGCTTGTCTCTAACGCGCCGCGCTGTGCGTTATGCGGGGTGACAACGCCGAAGCTGAGCGGTTCCTGCTCCGTGTTACCTGTCTGGCTGCTATCTGGTGCTGGATCAAGAGTACTACTCACAGATTGCTTACTGCCGGTTTTTGCACCACCATCAGATCGAACGCCGGTCTGCGGCTGAACCGCGGTGGCAATCGCCTGACTGAGGGCCACCTCAATCGGGTTGACCATCTGATGATTTCGATCGTCATAACAGACGAACACGAGCGAAGACGACGAATCAAACACGGCCTCNANGCCTTCGGTCGCAGCCGTGTAGCCAGCTGTTGGGAGTGGCCGTGGCTCGGCTGCAGTCAGCGTGATGTCGTCCTTGTGGTACTGGAATTTTGTGAGCACCGCAGCGAGTTCGTTATCAAACCGATACGATTCAGTGAGCTCTTCCATCGGAATCGGATCGTCATCACCATCTCGGGTCACTGCTCATCACCACCTGTCTGTCGCCCGTGGGGCGAACTATCGAACCCAGAAAGCAGTGATTGCTCTGAGTCTAACTCGGGTGTCCCACCATCCGTTGCGGTGAAGTTGGGCTGGAGGGCTGTGTCTTCGGGCTCGGTGCCGGCCGGCCCGGTATCGTTGAGCCAGTGGACGTACTCCAGAGCCGAGAGATACGCTTTGGTTTCCTCCAGTGGTTTGCGAAGCGTGTCGTCCCACTCTGTCTCGGTGATCGTCGTCAGTTGGTGATGATCCCCAACCAACAGTGCCTGTCCGTCCGGTTTCAGGACGCTTCCAGCTAGCAGCCACTGTGGGATATCGAGCATGCTCGCTTCATCGACACAGACGACATCTGCTATCCCTGCAGGGTACCGCATCGCTGCCGGGGCTGAATCGTCGTCAATCTCAGATCGTTGGTCAGCGATGATCCCGAGTGTCCGATACAGGGTCGATGGTGTGGTAAAGAGAAGTTGCTGGGAGGCGGCTGTCTCCGCAGTGTTCGAACTGAACAGCTCATCGGCGAGGGCCTGGAGTGTTTCCTCGCCAGCCGGACTATTGTAATTCGCATACGTCACGTCGACAGCCGTCGTCGTGTCGTCGACACGGTCGCTAGGCGATGGTGGTGTCGATGGTAGAACACGAACCATCTGTAGCTGGTCTAATCCGGATTCCGTCTGTCGCCAATCATCAAGAAACGCTGTCGTGCCATCGAGTACTGCATCGACTGCTTCGTGTGATGGGGCGACGACGATCCCCACGAAGGACTCGTTGTGTTGGGCGCGTGCGTAGGCTCTCCCAAGCAGTGCTGGGGCCGTGGCTCCACTCGTCTTCCCCGTCCCCGGTGGGCCATGTTTTGGGACGAGAGATCGCCCCACAGCGCGAATGAACGACTTCTGACCGGCGTTTGGTTCCAAGCACTGCTCTGCAGTGGCCAGTTTGTCAAGGAACTCATCGATGGCAGCCGGATCAGCGACAGTCCCATCGTTATGTGGGAGGGACTCCCCCTGGCGAATCCGCTGGAGATGCTGCCAGAGAACATTCTCCGTGATAGTCGTGGGTTGCAGGGCGTAGTCGGCCTTCTGCGAGCCGAAGTCATCGATCATCGGATCCAGCATATAGATGTCGCCAGGCTCGATCCAGACCGGCTCACGCTCAGCTATGT
>P_A23_Liq_1_FmtDRAFT_1000138_pt1 | contig 12918 bp, 15 predicted proteins | sample PonA231FremontCA_FD_10235 | JGI IMG/M metagenome (IMG submission 10235) | reverse complement strand
GGCGCTATCGTCGCCTATCTCAGGCACGGCGGACGGCTTCCGCGTCCGGAGACGTTCGAGTCGACGGTCGAGTACCGCCCCCCGTTTGACGACAAGTGGACTGTACTGAACGGGAGCCCAGATAAACAGTATTCGCACTCTTGGTTTCCGCCTCGACAACGGTACGCATACGATTTTGTCATCACTGACGACACCGGCAGTACGCAAGATGGCGGTGATGGAGTAGAGTCGTTCTATTGCTTTGACGAGCCGATTTGGGCACCAGCTGATGGGACTGTGGTGCGGGCGAAAGATGGTCACCGGGATCATCATCGGACTACCGGCTGGATTGACCCGCTCCAGTATCGCCTCGCTGGAAACTACGTCGTCATCAAACACGCTGAAAACGAATACAGCTTCTTTGCGCATCTGAAACAAGGAAGTATCTGTGTCGAATCAGGTGATCACGTCAAGCGGGGGGAGTCGATCGGCCGCTGTGGCCACTCTGGGAACTCGAGTGAACCACACCTCCACTTTCACGTCCAAGACCATTCGATGCCGTACATCGGCGCAGGCCTTCCAATCCAGTTCGACGCAGCCACCAATCACCCTGAACTACAGTCCAATGAGTGTACCCAGACGTACATCCACTGTGGACAGACAGTTACTCACAATATGTATGATTAAAAAACGAGAGCGGGGCATTTGGCGAGATGGCTCTCTGTTTCTAATCGGCCTCGTTGGTATACTCCTCGTTGAATTCGTATTATCAGGAGTTGTCGGGAGTGACGGAAAACCAGTTCATGGGTTCCTTTTCGGATGCTCGGTTGGAATATCGTGTTCCGGTATTTTTCGTGCTACGGGCAAACAAGCTGCTTATTCAACCCTTGCGTTGGGAGTCGGATTTGCTCTTGGTGCTGTGATCAACTTATTTTAATGAACACCGGTGGGGTCAACGACCTCGCCACAACTTGGACATTCGGCCCACACGCCCGGATCACCGTCAGTGGTCTCGTAGTGGATGAGTGCGTGCCGACCTGTGACTGTCTCGCCGCAGAACGAGCAGTCGCCACGGATCGTCTCTGGGTCATCAGGGGTCATGCTCACGAGTTCACAGGCTACTTCGAGGGAGAGAGGGAGCGTGTGACTCTGTTTTGGAGCTAATCCGGCTGTTGAAACCGACTTAGCGGTGCTCCCTCTCCTCAAAATTAGAGACTCTGTGACCTATACTCGGGGCGAGCGAGGAGAAAGTACTGTTCCAGGACAGCAGCGTGACCGCAGGTCGTGAGTAGCCATCGTGCGCGATGTCATAGAACAGTCCACATATCCGGATCAATATCGGTCAATACAGTGGACTCACGTACTGCCCAAGATACAACCTTTTTTGCTACCTGTCAGGAGCTCCGTGCGGGATACAGAGGGTGTGTGTAGCAACTTTACCTCTTGTCTTTTCGGTCACTCCTGATGAGTTCTCCGTGTCAATGAACTCCTTACAAGAGCGATGAACTCAACCCAATCGGCTCAATCACACTAAGAGGAGCTCGGGCCTGACGAAGCCGATCACGAGAATACCTGCCAGTACAGCGATCGCTGTGAGTCGCAGGGCACCAGAAGCCCGCCGTCGAGATTTTGGCAAGGACTCGGCAATGCCGGAGAGGGCCATCCCAGCACCAATAAATAGTGTGGCATAGTAGAGCGTCGCCTCCTTTAGAATGACGTAGTACGCTTGCTGCCCGGCTATCAGAAGTGCGCCACAGAGGAAAACCAGTCCAAGCCTTCTGGAGGGCTCGCCGAACACGGTCTCATCGATAATGGAGGGCATCACGCGTGTTGTCTCCGGCGACGCTCAAATATTGAGGGGTTTGCGTACCCGTCGCTGAGACGAGTATAGTGTGGTCGTGAAACGGTGCTGATGGCGCTGACTGACTCGCGCTCTGTATTCAACAGAGTCAATGAAGTTGTAGCCAGCTATATTTTCCCCAGCAATAATTTCCACTCAAGCATGACCGGAATCGTGATCCTCCCCGCTGGTCGCGACGACGCGTTCGAGGACTACAAACAGTTCATCCGAGATGGGCACCCAATTGAGGATATTGAGTCATATCTCCTTGACAAGGACCTCGAACTATTTCGCACGACTTCTGAAACAGCCAGTTCATAACCCTTGTCGAGATGAAAGGGGTGGTGTCGATATGAACACCCCTTCATCGAAATGAATTCTCTACCTCTTCAATGTCATCACACACCAACTTCGAAGTGAAGACCCCGCCATCGATATGAAATCTCAGACATCACAACACACCGCCGGCACCGTCGGTATCCACTGTTCATGTGGGATTAGCGCAACCGTCGACACTATTTGTCTCAGCTAGATTAAGCGGATATAGTTGTAGCACAACGACTGGAATTTGATTTGGAGCGGTCTTCGATCCCGCTTATCCAAATTTGTTTATAACCCGTATGATTAAGTCGTATCAGAGACAAAGTAATTCAAAATGAGAGCAGAGGATTTGCCACCAGATGCGCCGGGGCACTACCAACAGTCGCATCCGCATCCCTACTATATTCCAGAGAAGTTGCCCCTCTCATCGCGGGTTGAGATTGACGAGGATCTCACAGCGACGATATCAGATGCGACGTTCCAGTTGGGACGTATCGACGGGATTAGTCCCACTGTCGATTTCTCGCCGGTACTGTATACGTCGCTCCTCCGGCTCGAAGCAGTCGAAACAGCAGAAATTGAGGGCGCAGATGTCGAGATGGACGAAGTCTACGCGTATCATACACGCCAGAAATCAGGCAGTTCTGGGCGTGTGAGCCGTGACTTACAGGAGGTTCTGAACGCTGAGCGCGCACTCAGTGATGGATTTGACGCGATTAAACAAGGAGAGTCGATTTCGGTCGAACTGCTCAAATCACTCCACGAAACATTACTCGACGGAGTTCGGAACGAGGGGGACGTTGTTGGTGAGTGGCGAGATGATGATGTTCATATTCCGTCGCCCCGTCCCGGACAGTCCCCATTTGTGCCACCACCGGCGGATCATGTCTCGGAGCTAATGGACTCGCTTGAAGCATATATTCAGATGGACGGCGAGTACCACCCCCTGGTTGACCTTGCGATCACTCACTATCAGTTGGAGACAATTCACCCCTGCTCGGACGGCAACGGTCGTCTCGGACGGATTCTAATCGTCCTCCAGTTACACAAGGCTGGCTATCTGTCTGAGCTGTACCTCTATCCGAGTGCCTATTTTAATCGAAACAAGCAGGAGTACGTCGAGACGATGCGTGCGGTTAGCGAAGAAGGCCAATGGCGCGACTGGATTGCGTTCTTTATCAAAGGCATTGAAGAGCAAGCGAAGGACTCCTACGAGCGAACATTCGAATTACTCGAACTCCGGCGAGAGTACGAAGCGCAGTATCCGAATCAAAAGACAAGTCACAAACTCGCCCGCGAACTGTTTGAACTGCCGTACTTCACCGCAGACAACATCACGGATCGGTTCGACGTAAGTCGACAGACTGCCTACAATGCGATTGAAGAACTCGAATCGGATGGCATTGTTATCGAAGTGACTGGCAAGCAGCGAAATCGTGAGTACAAAGCTATCGATGTATTCGATATTCTTGAACGGCCGGTACAACGGTAGCAAAGCTTAGTCGCCTATCCCGGATGCTGGATCGGTACCCATCGCTCCCGCCCCGAACAGTAGCATAGCACCGCCAATGACTGTCAAGAACCCGAGCACACGTTCCGAGTCTGGCTCTTCGGAGAGAAGCGACGTCGTGCCTGAGGTGTACACCGCGTAATATCGCCCGCTAGCGTCAACTACAATCGCTTCTTGAAGATTCGTCNGAGACTGACTACCCCCNGTCTCAACCGCCTGCTTGACTGCTGGTGAGTACTGGTCAACGGGGCGAGAAACGTCCTCTAACGCCTGTGNGGCATTTACTCGCTCCAAGGTGAGACGATAAGATTGCGCCGACTCGTTCCAGCCTGTAACACGTTTGAAGACACGCCCGTCGCTGGGGAACGCAAGATACCGATCTTGGGAAGCAAGCGACGGGTCTCCGGCGACGTGCCGAACCCCGGGATACGGTGCGAGACCCGATGTCTCACCGGCCAGCCCGGATTCAAAACCACAGATTCTGGTCGGGGACCGCTCTCTGAAGCAGTCGAGTCCATCGATTTGTCTGAGTCTCGGTGAGTCTTGTCGAATCTGTATTCGGTCATCTTCAACGGTGAGCTGTGTGGCGCTATACTCGTATTCTGTTCCTGTTATGTCTAGCGGGGGTGCCCAGAATGGAACTGTGATTAAAACCAGTGCGAGTATAATNAGAGCAATTCGAGGAGGGCTGTCGACCATACCAATAGATATTGTTCTAGCGTTTGTATGGATTTTGCCCAATAGCAACATTAGCTCCTCACTGGTCCGCTCCGTTGAACTCGATGACGGCGTGGGAATCCTTGCTTGAGACCTTGTTTAAGATTGTAATCTCGGTCTGGTGAGCGACCCGTGAACACTTGATTATTGGACTCCTCGTCTGTCACATGGATGCCCGATCGACAGTCAAAGAGTACTACGACGCACTACGGGCTGGTGACCCGCTTGCCCCGTACTTCGCCGAGGAGCACGATGGCGACGACGCATTCGTGAAGTTTGGTATCTCGGAGCGTCTCGTCGGGAGCGAACAGATCCAAACCGGCCTCCGCACCCAGACCGAAACAACGGCTGAGTGGACCGTAACTAGTCACGCACTTCGAGTCAGTGAGCGCGGGACTCACGCCTGGTTCAGCGACACTGTGTCAATGGGCTGGATCAATACAGAATCTGGAGAGCGTCACGAGTTCGACACACGGTGGAGCGGGACACTAACGAAGTCGTCTAATGGGTGGCAGTTCGTCGGAATGCACGTTAGCACGGCTGACGAGCTGTGAGATCCTCGATCGTTCGCGAACGCCACCCCTCGGGGCGATCAATTCAGTGAAATCCGATATTCGCGGGGTCCGTATCGCGGTCGAAGGTCACCTCAAGGATACCGTTGTTGAACTGCGTTTCCCCAGAGGTGTCATCGACGTAGGACGGGAGGTCGACGCGCACAACAAACGGTCGTGGGTCACTCGCCACCCGAATCGCTGCGGTTCGTCCGTCACACTGGACGGTAATGTCGTCCGATACAGCGTGAGGGATGTCTGCAACTACCCGGATCTCCTCGTCGTACTCGTGAACGTCGACCGCGGCGTCGTCGCCGTTCGTTCCGGACAGCAGGTCTTCAATCCCGTTGAATTCACCACCGGGTTTGTCCTCGTCGTCCGAGTTCCGCCTCATTATTATCTACAAGGGACTGGCCGGTATAACCCTTCGGCGAGACTGACCGAGCGTACCCAGAGACGCCGACGCCATGCGGGAGCGAACGACCCCACTCGTGTCCTCGTCGAGGCGTACGTTGAAGTGATGGATTAATATCAATCAGCGGGCAGAAACTTACGGAGAATCGAGGAGAAAGCCCTGCGCTTTAGCGCGGGGAGGGTGTCGATCTTCAAGCGTCCGAGAGACGGAAAATCATCACTGTACGGGTTCCCGCGCCAAGTTCTCGTGGTTACCGAGCGATTGACCGAGTGAGAGTGAACACGAAGAGGGCGGTCGTGAATCGCCTCGGGGTCAAGCCCCGAGGCTTCCCGTTTCCACGACATGACTTACAGACACGGACTCGAAGTGAGTCGTGTCCGTAGCGGTCACAGTCTCCATGGGAGTGTCTTCGGGCCATCCCAGCCCTAATTCAGCAAAGCCTCTCTGTAGGACGTTCATCGCCGCATTCGCGTCCCTGTCTGTCTCAAATCCACACGACGGACAGGAGTGTTCCCTGACCCAGATGGGTTTCGCTGTCTCCATACCGCACGACGCGCATTCTTTGCTCGTGCCTCGAGCTTCGACCTGCACGACGTGACTGCCGTACAATTGGAGATTTGGAACGAAACGTGGGGTCTGGCTGTCTGTCGGTCCGATTACGATATGCCTGCCTCAGACAGACGTGTTCATGACCTCCGCCAGTTCGTGGTCAATCTGTTCAACCTGATGGGTCAGCTGCGAGACCATCTCTGTCTGGCTCTTATTTTCGTCTGCGATCTCCGCAATCTCCTCACTCACAACAGTAGCCCGTTCGGAGACATCGTTGACGGCACTCGATATCTCTTCGGCCACACTTGCCTGCTCGTCTGTTGCGGCCGCAATCTCGCTGATACCGCTTTCGGTCTGTTCGACTGCCGTCAGGATCTGTTTCTGGTTCTCGAGGACGCCTTGGATGTCGTCTCTCGCAGACTGGATCTCGTCGTTGGCTGTTTCGACTTCTTCGGTCGTTTTGGAAGCCTTCGCTTTGATCCTCGCGACGATGTCTTCGATCTCGTCAGCTTGGTCCTGCGAGCGATTCGCGAGGTTCTTCACCTCGTCGGCGACGACCGCGAAGCCGTCACTGTCGCTGCGTGCCGCTTCGATGTTGGCGTTTAACGCCAGCATGTTCGTCTGTTCGGCGATATCGTTGATCACGCCGACGAGTTCTTCGACTTCTTCGATCTCGTCTCTAAGGTCCGCAACGTCGTCTGCGACGGAAGCCGATTTTTCGGCTGTGTCGTCTACCTGGTCGATGACCTCACCCGCAGTGTCGACGGACTCTTCGGCGAGGGTTCTCGACTCGGCGCTTTGGTTGCTGACCTCTTCGGCGCTGGACGCGATCTCCTCGACGGTCGCGCTGAATCCGGAGACATCGCCTTGGGTACTTTCGAGTTCGGCTGCTTGCTCGTCGACGAGCTGGGTGATCTCGTTCGAGCGATCCGCGACTTCGGTTGTCGACTCGCTCAGCTGTTCCATGGATGTCTCGACATTGTCCGAGAGCTCTTCCTGGAGGTCGGCGAGCGTCTGCCGCTGTTCGACGACGGTGGTGACGTCGAAGAGCAGCTCGACAGCCCCAACGACCTCGCCAGTGGGTGTCTGGATCGGGGTCGCAATCGCTCGGGCGTGTGCCTGTCTTCCATCTGGACGCTCGGCAGATCGGAACTCGTCTTCGCGGATGGGTCTTCCGGTGCGGACGACTTCTTCAGCGAGGGTCTCGTCTTCGCCCTCGGTACCGAACACGTCGTATGCGTTCATCCCGACTGCCTTGTCTGCGGGGAGGCCGAGGAGATCGGCTGTTGCCGTATTCCACTGGGTGATGTCGCCGGCGTCGTCAACGACAAACGCTGCCTCAGGGAGTGTCTCGATGAACTGCTCGAAGGCATGGCGCCAGAAGTCGTTATTTGGTTCTGTATTTCGGTCTTGGAGGTGATCGTTCCGCGTGGCTGTGGCCATGCCGAGTGGGGACGATCAAGGTATGTGTGGGTTTTGCTCCTGTTATTGCTTTTGATAGGGCCCCAATTCGCGGGAGGGAATGATTGTATTCACCACGACTAATTGTTGATATTATGATAGCCGCGACCCCAAGTCACCGTTCCGGAGAGCAACGTATCCGACAGTGAGCGCAGCGACACAGAGCACCGCTGCGCCGTTGACTGCCCCGTACACCCCGACGAACTGTGCCGGGCCGGTGAACGTCGGCCGGACCAGCATCGGCAGAACCTCCGCAGCCTCACCGAAGTTCGCCAGCCCGTAGATGTTGTTTATCGCAAAGTTGATCAGGAAGTGGACGCCGATTGGCAGCGCCAGCGAGTCGGTCCACACGTACGCGGCGCCGAGGAGGAGCCCCAACATCACCCGGAAGCCGAACTTTTCTAGCGTCCCCGGGAAGTGCCCGAGACTGAATATCAGCGATGACGCCACCACCCCTGCCACGGCCGCACCGCGGTCGGACAGCCACCGACTCCGGAGTCCTTCGACGGCATTCGTCAGAATGAGGCCCCGATAGACCAGCTCTTCCCAGAAGGCCACAAACGCCCACTGGAGGGTGTACGCTCCGAACGCAGCGACGAACGGCAACACGTTGGCGCCAACGCCGCCCGAAAACAGCTCGGAGATGGTCGCCCACCCGGCGAGCGGACTCGCGGGGAGTGCCACACCCATCCCTACCAGAGCCACGACGCTGCCAGCGGCGAAGTCCTTCAGGAATGACGGGCCGAACGCCAGTCCGTAGTCGGTCAGCGGTCGCCGGTCAACGTACTTCGCGAACACAACTGCGAGGAGGAGTCCAACGAGCGCACCGATCAGGTTGGTCGCGGCTCCGTTGACAGACGGCGGGAGTTCGGTGCCCGCGAGCGCCAGCGCCGGGAGCACGAAAATCCCCACGAGCGCGGCGACGTACACTCCGAGGATCCGCCAGAGTGCGCGGGGGCGATTCTCATTTCGATTCCACAGCACGGAGGCGACGCGTCCGATGATTCCACCGTAATTAGTTCGCCGGTCGTCATCGGCCGACCGGGATCCGGTTCCTTCGAAGTTGGTGTCGGTGTCTGCTTCGGTCATCGACACCTGAACGCATGGACGCATAGAAAAAGGCCGATTTCCCTGGCTTCACTGGTTGAAGTCAACCTACCGTCGTATATGGGCTCGGGCGTGGTATCAGTCTCGGCGTGGCATCCACAGTCCGTAGAGGATCAGTCCCAGACCGGTGAATTCGGGGATTTGGAGGAGGAGATTGAGGACCGCGGTGGGAAGTTCCAAGACGTAAGTGAAGATGAGGGCCAGCGGGGCCTGAACGAACAACACCAGTATGAATCCGATCGCGATGTACAACATCGGACGGCTCTGATTCTGCCGGTATGCCGTGTAAGCGAGGTAACCGATCCCCAAACCGATGATCATCGGGATCACCTCGCTCACCTGTCGAATCGTTCGTAGCGTTTCGAGATCAATCGATTGGAGCGGTGTATCGAGCATATTAGCTTCCCTCTACGAACTGCGTGAAGCGGTCTGCCATCCGTTTCCGCCGTGAAATTGTAATCTCAAAGCCGTCTTCGCTGAGATCGAGTTCGATGCCATCGAGATCCGTCCGGTAGAGTTTGTAGTTCTTCCCGTCGGTGACTGGCTGGATATCTTCAGTAACCAGATCGTACTCGCGGAGTCGTTCGAGTCGACGGTAGACAGTCGGCTCCGAGACCCCGGCGCAATCGCTGAGCTCCGCCGCCGAGCAAGGTTCCTTCTTTGTCTCGACGAGAATCGTGCGCGTACACTCGTCCCCAAGCAAATCTGCGAGCGCTTCGGGATCTCCCACCCCGGACACTGTGCGTGTGCCATCTCTTGTTTTGGCAATATAGGTTGTGCCGTTCTGGGCTTTCTGTCCGGCTTCACTCAGAGAAGCCGTCGGAAACTCTCATTGATACCAGCGATCACGTTTCAAGTACGGATGTCGGACGGACAGACGCACACCCCAACGAGCATACTCCTCCCGACGGTGTCTTGGACTCCCGCCTGCGGCGATGTCGCCGCACAGTTGGGTTCAGAAGACGAGCTCCTCATCATCCACGATACCGAGGACGACCCGGTTACGGACCGAGAGCGGTTCCCTGAGAACGTTCGGTTGGTCCCCGCTGGCGACCCCGTCGGGTGTTCCGGGAAAGCGAATGCCATCGCTGCTGGGATGGAGGCCGCCAATCACGACCGTCTCGTCTGGACCGACGACGATTTTTACCATCCGCCCGACTGGCTCGACAAGCTCCGCCGTGACTACGCTGACTACGGTCCGACGACGGAACTGCCGGCGTTTGTGGGTCAGGACCCACTCGCGATCCTGTTGGAACCGATTTACGTTCTCGGCGGCACGCTCGGGACGTATGTGGGTGATCACGCTTGGGGCGGAGCTGTCATCTTTGACCGAAGTGATCTTGATGAGGCAGGGTTTCTTTCGGAACTCCGCCAGACTATCAGCGACGATGGCCTTCTCGGGGAGCACACCGACGTGACGTCCGTTCGGCGTGTACGCAAAGTACCAATGGGTGGGAGTCTTCGACAGGCGCTCGAACGACACGTTCGATTCAATAAAATTTTCGCAACCCACGATCCCGGAGTCGCGAAGCTCTCCTTCGGAGCGTTGACCGCCGTTCTCGTCGGGTGTCTATTCTTTCCGTTCCTCGCAGTGGGGCTTACCGCAGTAACAGCAGGTGTGTATGCTGCCTTCGGCGTTCGCCGAGCGTCACTACTCCTCGCTGTGCCAGCGCTTATCGCAGCCGTTCCACTGGGAGTGTATGGCTTTACCCGAGATACGTTCATCTGGGCAGGTCGGCGTTATCGCTGGCGCTCAAAGTTTGATGTCGAGGCAGTAGACGAGTAGTTTCCATTCAGTGCGTGTCAATCAATGGTGAATGGGCGATATGTAGCAGCGAATTCCGCGATAATGCTGTAAGCAGAGTTTCACAGTTAGAAGCACTGACCTCCGGTTTAACAGGTTTCCCGCGTTCGGTGAAGTTGTGACAATGACAGGTCCCGCGATTGAAATAGACGGATTGAGCAAACGGTTCGGTGACGTGACCGCTGTCGATAGTGTTGATTTGACCGTTGAATCGGGCGAAATCTTCGGGTTTTTGGGTCCGAACGGGGCTGGAAAGTCCACCACGATCAACCTGCTGTTGGACTTCGTGCGACCGACGAGTGGAAGTGCGTCCATGCTTGGACTAGATGTCTCGAAGGACCGCGAAACGCTCCACAGCCGGATCGGCGTCGTTCCCGAGAACTACGGATTATACGACAGACTGAGCGGTCGGCGACACGTGGAACTCGCGGCCAAACTGAAAGACGCTGACGACGATCCCGACGAGCTACTCGATCGGGTCGGCCTCTCACAAGAAGACGCGAACCGGGCCGCCGGGGACTATTCGACGGGGATGAGCCAGCGACTCGCCCTAGCGATGGCACTTGTCGGTGCGCCTGATCTGCTCATCCTCGACGAACCGACCAGCGGTCTCGACCCGAACGGCGCCCGGGAACTCAGAGAGATCATTCAGGCGGAAAACGATCGCGGCGTGACGGTGTTCTTCTCGAGTCATATTCTCGAACAGGTCGAAGCCGTTGCCGACCGAGTCGGCATCATGAATGAGGGAGAGCTCGTTGCGATTGACAGTATCGGCCGCCTCAGACGCCAGCTCGACACTGGCGCGCAAGTGATACTCGACGTGGACCGACAACCGGAGCGCAGTCTGGGTGACCTCCCGAACGTACGCGACATCGATGTAGGCGGCGGGACCGTTCGGGGAACCTGTCTTGAACCAGCGGCGAAACTCCAGTTCATCGACCGGGTTCGCGAGCTGACGACGGTCACCGACGTGCGGATTGAGGAGTCATCGCTTGAGGATCTGTTCGCCAGCTACACCGGTGAAGACACGACGGACAGTCAGACCGAGACGGTAGTCCCGGGTGGTGTCGCGTAATGAGCGTTCGCACCATCGCCCGGAAAGACTTGGCCGATGCCAGTCGTTCGAAGGCTCTGTGGGCGGTTATCTTAATCGTCCTCCTGTCGACGGCCGGGATCACGACACTCCTCGCAGTAACCAGCGACATGGCAGCCGGTGAGGTGTTCTCACTTTCGTTCCAACTCGCTGTGACGATGCTTCCCATCGTTGCGCTCGTGCTCGCCAAAGGGGCAATCACTGCCGAGCGGGAGTCCGGGTCGCTCCGAGTCTTGCTGAGCTTGCCGCCGTCACGCCGGGACGTTCTCGTCGGGAAGCTCCTCGGACGGACAGCCCTGATGCTCGTCGCCACGCTTATCAGCGGGTTCGTGACTGGTCTCGTCGTCCTCACGATACTGGGTGGGACGTTCGGTTCACTGGCGGCATTTATCGGGTTTCTCGGCCTCATGGGCGTGGCGTTCGTCGCTATCGGAGTGGGGATCTCCGCGGGTAGTTCGAGCGACAGTCGTGCGACCGCCGTCGCCGTCGGAGCCTACATGATCTTGGTCGCGTTGTGGAACCTGATCCAGAGTGCTATCCAGTACGGCGCCATCGAACTGGGTCTGATGACCGAGGGCAGCGCGCCGGCGTGGATGAAATTAGTCGGGCTGTTCCCGCCCAACCGCGCCGCGAGGGCTGCCTATCGGAACACTGTTGCGGGGCAGCTCTTCGGAACGGACCCGTTCGCGTCGGTCTGGCTGCCGGTTCTCCTCCTGTTGGCCTGGATCGTGGTTCCTGTTACGATCGGGTATCTCCGTCTCCGTGACGCCCAGATCGGGTGATAGGTTAGCCAAGTGGAGCCGGATCCCGATCCTCATCGCCGATTCGGGTATCGCCTCTCGCTCCAGAAAATCTAACGCGATACGACTGCTATCACCGCTGAGGCGGTCGAGCGAGGAATATCAGGCCGTACTATCATCAGTTGGTTGTGTCAGCGACTGTCAGATTCATCCCCGGCTTCAGGGCGGGGCTTTCTTTTCGCACTTCCGTAACGATGGACCGACCGAATGAATGCTCCGTCGAGACTGCTTGCTCACGGTTGGGTTCGGCAGGCACTGCTTCAACTGTCGACCCACTCGACAGTTGTCTCTAGGAACCGGAAATCTACTCGAGGACAGAGAGGTTGAATTGGAATCTGAGCTGTGGGAGGACAGCGATAACAAGAGCGCGGAGTACTCGTCGTGTGCCTCGACACCGCAATTTATAGAGGCTAGAAGGCGAATACACCCGCCTTCAGGCGGGTGATGAAGCCGACATAGTGGGAAGCAATCCACTAGCCGAACGTCTGTACCGAGTTTCACAGACAGAGATTTAACTGACAGGCCGCTATATACAAAGGTAGGAATCGGTCGGAACGGAGCGGATTCCGAACCGTCCTTCGGAGGCGGCCCGTCCGCCCGCGTAACGAGGCAGTATCTGAAAGGTCAGTCGGTGAACGCCATATCCTCGAAGGGTGTGTCTGTGCCGACTGCTCAAAGCAAACCAGACGATACCCCCAAGTCCGTTGACGCTTGCCGGCGTCCCCGTGGCAAAAACAACACTGGGACGCCGTACACGGTTGAGGATAGGGG
>P_A23_Liq_1_FmtDRAFT_1000136_pt1 | contig 13095 bp, 15 predicted proteins | sample PonA231FremontCA_FD_10235 | JGI IMG/M metagenome (IMG submission 10235) | reverse complement strand
GGAGACGGAAGCACCACTCCACCTCGATGGGATCGTCCGCGAGCCGACGGTACTCGTCGACGGGACGGAGTTGTCCCTGCCGGAGCCGTGAGCGTGCGACTGGCGGTCACGACCCGGGCCGAGACGTTCGAACGGCTCCAGCCCGCGCTCGGGGAGCGTGGGATCGAGGTGGTTCACGTCCAGCCCGACGAGCGTGTGCTCCCGGTCGGCGAGTCGCCGTTCCCGGACATCGACGCCGGGTGGGTGTACCCGTCGCGGCTGATGGAGGGCGCGGTGGTCGACAGCCACCTCGGCGTCCCGTGGGTGAACGGGCGGGCGGACATTCTCGCGTCGCGCAACAAGGCGGGCGTGTTGACGCGGCTGGCGGCCGCCGATCTCCCGGTGCCGGCGACGCGGGTGGTCTCGAACCCGGCGAGCGAGACGGCGGTCGAGGAGGCTGCCGCGGCGGTCGGCTGGCCGGTCGTGATCAAGCCCAACTCGACGACCCGCGGTGTCGGCGTCGCGAAGGTGTCGGAGCCGGACTCCGTCGCGGGCGTGACGGACTATCTGGATCTGGTCCACGACTACCGCGCGACGGGCGACCGGTCGTACCTCCTCCAGGAGTACCTCCCGGGGGCGACGGACTACCGGGTGATGGTGCTCGACGGGTCGTACGTCGGTGCGGTCCGGCGGCGGCTCCCGGAGGACCGACTCGCGGAGGGCGGGTGGAAACACAACGTCCACCGCGGCGCGGTCGCGGAGGCGGTGGATCTCGACCCCGAGCTGCGGCGGCTCGCGGAGCGTGCGGCGGCAGTGCTGGACGTGGACTTCCTCGGTGTCGACCTCCTCGTCACGGACGACCGCGCGGTGGTCTCGGAGACGAACGCGCGCCCGACGGTCGACGACGCCGACAAGTACGTCGACGGGTTCTACGACCGTGTGGCCGACCTCGTCCGAGCGACGGCCGCGTCGGGACCGCACTCTACGGAGTGAGTAGTGACGGCGAGTGGCGAGACGACGAACCGAACGGCCTGCCGGATCAGAGGTCGATGCTGGCGGAGTCGTCGACGGCGTCGAACGTCACCGTGAGCACGCCGTTGTTGAACGAGGCGTCAGCGGAGTGCTCGTCGACGCGACTCGGGAGCCCGACTCGTTCCTGGTACTGCCGGGCCTCGCCGGCGGCCGAGACGGTGAGCGTCTCGCCGTCACACTTCAGGTCGATGTCCTCCTTCGAGACGCCCGGGAGGTCGGCGACGACGCGGACGGTGCCGTCTCCCTCGTAGGTGGAGACGTGTGTCTCGGAGCCGAAGCCGGCGTCGCCGTCCGGTCGACTCGCGTCGTTCATCATCCGCTCGATCTCGTCGAAGATGTCCCCGAACGGGTCGTCGCGATCATCCCGCATACACACGCTGGTAGGGCGGTCACACTCAAAAGCCTTCGCTCGGCTCTCGGAGCGCGAACGTCCGAGCCCGGCGAGATTCGCCGGTACGACGGCCGTCACCGGCGTCGCCGGCGGGTGAACCCAAAGACGCTTACTCCGCCGTCCCGAACACAGTTGCAATGCGAGACCGGTACAAGGAGTTGATGCTCCGTAGCTTCAAAGACGCGATGGACATCGTCGACGACTACAACAAGTGGGCTGCGGAGGCGTTCGAGGACGACCCGGCTGTCCCGCCGCAGGCGGTTCCGCAGGTCGCGATGGCGCTGTACCAGTCGCGTGTGATGGACGGGTGGGGTGGTGACGGTGGGTTCGACATCCCGCAGTTCGACGACAAGATGTTCGAGTGACCTGCGGGCGAGTGCCGCACCCGCGACCTGCAACGGCGGACGCTCGACTGTTGGAACTGCCGACTCCCTACTCGTCTCCGATCTGATCGCCACACACGGGACAGTGACTGTGACGTTCGAAAGAAGCGTAGCCGGGGGAACTCGGTGCTCGATCTGTGACGCCGACCGTCAGTCCGCGACACCCGCGTCGGGAGAGTGGGGCGCGGGCGGCGTCTCGACGGCGGTGAACAACAACGACGAGAGTGCGTCGAGTGCCGCGTCGCGTTCTGCCGTGGTGAGGGCGTAGTCGTCCGTCGGAACACCGCTGTCTAACGCGCGCGACTCCGGCAGATCTGCTTCGGCGACGACCGTCGCGCGCTCCAGGTCGGCCACCGCCTCCGCGACGGCGCTGACGAGCGTCAGGGTCTGCTCGGTGTTGCCGCGGTCGTGTCTGTCGAGTTGTTGTTGGGTGTCGACACAGAGTGTCACCAGTTGTTCGATCCGGGTCTTCGGCAGTTGGGTGTCGCGCAACTGGTCGATGGAACCCGCGTACTCCGAGAGCAGTCGCTCCGGGCGGTTGGCTGTCGATTCGTCCGGCTCGGCCGCGCCGTCACGCTTTTGTGACGGAGAATCGTTCGAACACATGTCGTGTACTCGCTTAGCCGCGCACGACACGCAGGGTGAAGGGAGGTCTCAGGCTCCCTTCGCCACTTCCGCAGTGACGACGCCTACGTGTCGTACTTCTGTTGTGGTACTGTTCACTGATATAGTTTATCGTTTCGTAGGCCAGACTAAGACTTCGAAGCAACGGAACCGGCGGTCTGGTGGGCGTCACCTATTCGGCCGTCGCGGTCGCACGTCGCGGTGTGAGCCGACTCGATCTCTCCGACGGGTTCGACGTTCACGACCACCGCTCGAAGCTGAAGCTCCTCCGGCAGGACGGGAACTCGATGCAGCTCCAGAACCGCGACGACGTGGGGTGTGCCGCCTGCGGGCGGCCGTTCGAGCGGTTGTTCGTCACGGGCGACGAGACGGTGACCTTCGACAGCGCGCCAAACGGGCCGGTGTGTGTCGCGCGAACTGACGAGCAGATTCTGGTGTTCGCGCACTGAGTGGCGCGTCTGTAGACTCGTCTCGCCACTCGCCCCCCGGGACACGTCGGGTCGACACTGTCTCGCTCGGCGGAGCGGTTATACCGTTGCACGGCCGACTGTCGAACATGGAGTTAGAGGAGACGGTCGCGTATCTCGCCGACGAACTGGAGATCGAGCGGAGCGAGCGCATTCAGGAGATTGGTCGGAGCGTTGCCTACCTGCAAGACTAGAACAGTCCGGTGTCGTTCCGTCTAGGTTCACTGTTGTCAAGATACGTCACGAACCGTGCCAGCGACAGCTCACTCGTCTCACACAGGTCGGTTCGACTGGCCTTTTCCAGCACGCGTCTCACGAACGCTCGACAGAGTCGCTCGTGTTCTCGTGCATACTTCTGTTGAGCGACCGACGGTGTCGTGTCTAACTCGTACTCCGAGAGTACGATCTGTGTCCCCTCCTTCCTTTCCACTACGTCGACACCGAGACGTGCCAGTGATTTGAAGTAGAGATTGTTCCGTCGGACTGTGATCAGTCGCTTCGATTCAGCGATGTATTGGTCAACCCAGTCTTTCCAGTTCTGATCGTCACGGTGTGTTCGGGGCATCTGAAACGCCGTGTCGACAGCCTCGATACAGGCCTGCGCCATCCCGACCCCGGCTCGGTGGTTGGCGTTCGGAAGCGCGTGCCGCAATATCAGATTCGACATCAGTTCTCCCGCGACCCGTGGCAGTTCTGTTCCCCACGAGACGCGGTCAAGAGCGTCCTGCACACGCCGCGGCTCAAACTGCTTGTAAAGTTTGAACTGCTCTGCATCCATCACTGCAACCGCCGCCTGCAACAGTTCGACGAGTCGGAACGCGACGACCTGCGCGGGCTCCGAGAGCGCCGCAATCTCCGCCGCGAGCCGTTCCCGATCCAACCCCGCCTCCGCGACCGTCCGCACCCGGCTGTCACCGACGTAGCGCACGTAGACGGGCGTGTCGAACGGGTAGCCGAGCAGTTTGGTCGGCACGTCCTCGTTCCGACTTCGCTGGCGGAGGTCGCGCGGCGACGCGGAACTCTGGGCGAGCGAGAAGTTCTCGGCCGACGGGTGGTGGTAGTAGACGACGCGACTCACACCGTACTGTGCCGACTCTCGACAAAATAGTCTAGCGGTTCGTTCCCGGAGGTCGTCACTCCCCGAGCAGGTAGCCCACGCCGGCCACGACAGCACTCACCACCGCCAGCAGGAGCGTGAACAACGATCCGAGCCCGAAGAAGACGGGCGCGAACCCCAGCCCGAACAGGAGGCCGACGACGCCGCCGATCCCGACGGCCGACAACGCCGAGCCGTTGTTCGTCGTGCCACCGACCGCGGCACCGACGCCGATTCCGACCAGCCAGGTGAGTGGGAGTGGGAGCAGCCCGGTCGCGAACGCGCCGAGGAAGGTGAGTCCCGCGAGCTTCAGGTTGCTGCCGTCGTCGGACCGCGACCGCCCCGAGCGGGAGCCGAGGGCGACGTTGTACGCCCGCTTCGCCAGCCCGGACCAGCTCGTCCGGTCGGACACCGTCGCGCGACCACCAGAGCGGCTACTCGACGAGTCACGGTTACTCCCGCTGTCGGTCTCGCGTTCGCGTTCTCGTTGGCGCTGCCGCCCGTCGCGTGACATACTACGACCGTGTCGGCCGAGCCTGAAGAATCTGGCCGCCGGGTCACAGAGCGTGTGTCGCCGCGGCCGACACACCGCCACGTCACCACGACCGCCGCGTCGACCGCCCGTCGGGACCGTCACGCTGACGCGACCGCCACCCGGACCAGCCGCCGTTCACTCCTCGTCGTAGTCGATCGCGACGGAGTTGATACAGAACCGCTCGCCGGTCTCGTCTTCCGGGCCGTCCTGGAACACGTGGCCGAGGTGGCCGTCACAGTTGCCACACAACACCTCGACGCGGCGCATCCCGTGTCGGTCGTCCGACTTGCGGACGACGTTGTCCTCCTCGGCGGCGTAGAACGCCGGCCACCCACAGCCGGAGTCGTACTTCGTCTCGCCGTCGAACAACACCTCGCCACAGCCGGCACAGAGGTACTCGCCGTCTCCGTCGTGGTCGACGTAGTCGCCGGAGAAGCGCGCCTCCGTTCCACGCTCGCGGAGAATTCGGTACTCCTCCTCGGAGAGTTCCTCGCGCCACTCCGCCTCGTTGTCCGGGAGACTCTCGCGTCTATCCGCGTCGCTGGCTGATTCGCTCACGTCCACAGTCGGTGCCGGACGGACAAGTCGGTTCCGGCGCGCCACCCGAGCGCCCACTCAGTCCCAGTCGGTGAACGACCCGTCGAGCAGTGTCTCGCGTTGGCGGCCGAGGTACTCCCGTTGTGTCGCCCGGACGGCCTCGGCGAACGGCCGACCGGCGTCGAGGTGATCGCGGGCCCGGTCCACCTTCCAACTCGCGGGGGTGGTGCGGGTCTCGACACGGTGTCGCAACGGCTCCACCATCCCCGCCGCGGCCCGCTCGGAACAGCCAGCGCCGACCAACCCGGCCTCCGCGTGATCGAGCACGTCCGCGAAGATCCGGTCGGTGTCGGTCGTCTCTACGCCCTCGTTGGTGATCCACCGGAGATCCGCGTCGATCCCGTCCGCGACCGCCGCCCGGAAGTTGTCGCGTGCCGTCTCCCAGTCGAGCCCCGCCGCGGGGTGGCGGCGTTGCGGGAGACACTGCATCAGTCCCGCGAACGCCGCGAGAAACGCCATCGAGTCGCGGACGGTCGGCTGTCCCGGGATCGCTCGGAACTCCAAGCGTGCGTTGGCGTCCGCCCGCGACGCGCCGTCGAAGACCGGTCGCACCCACCGCCAGTAGGTGCCGTGTTTCCGCCGGAGTGTGGCGAACTCGTCGTCGAACCGGTTGCCGTCGACGAGCACCTCCTCCGGCATCGGGACGATCACGTCGTCGCGAGCCACCCGATCGACCGCCTGCTCGACACTGTCGAGATCCTGCGGGAGACACACTTTCCGTGTGCCGTCGCCGTTCAGCGACTCGAACACGTGAATCCGGTTCTCTCGCGCGCCGTCCGCGAGAACCGCCGCGGGGTCGGCGTCGGGCTCGTACAGCTCCGGTGGGACGAACGGGGAGTTGACACCCAACGCGAGCAACGGCCCGGCCAGCCGGACGGCGTAGTCGTGGTACAGGGGGATGTCGCCCGCACTCGGGACTTGGTAGTGTGGCTGGATCGACGTGGTCAGCCCGACCGTCATCGCGGTGTCACACGCCAGCGAGACGAACGGCGCGTCGACGGCGAACCGGTCGGTGTGTGGCCCGTTCCCCATCGCGTGGTACCGACCGGAGTCGCTCATGTTCGTCGCGATCCGGAAGCCGTCGCGGTCGACGGCCCCGTCGAGGTACGAGTGGGCGTCCTCACCCGCGGGCGGGATCGTCCACACCCCGTCCGAGACCAGCCGCATCCCCTCCTGGCGCGTCGTCTCGAGTGCCGCTCGGAGTCGACTCCGCACCTCCGCCGCCTGCGCCCGCAGTCCGTCCGGGTTGAACGGCTGTGGACTGGTCGTCATCTCGGCGTTGTGGAGCCCCAACTCCTTCTCGAAGCCGATCAGCGTGAGCAGTCGTCGGGGCACCCGGGCCAGGTCGCCACGGTCGACGCCCTCCGTGCCGTCACCGGCGGTCCACCGCCCCTGCGAGACGGCGTAGAACTCGTACTCGAAGCCGACGATCGACTGGTGGTTGTCGAAGGTGCCGTCCGCCAGCTCCGCTTTCACCGTCTCCGCGTCCAGTTCGGCGCGGTCGCGGAACGCCTCGGGATCGACCTGGAGAATCGTCGCGATTCGATCGGCCAACGCGTCGACGCCCTCTCCGTCCGTCATACGGCGTGGATACGCTCCCGCCGACTTCAACCTGCGGGTGAACTGCCGGGAAGATCTCGTGGTGTGGGCAGCAACCCCCCGTGTGTGGCCGTCCGGCGTCGCTGTCTCACTCGTCGGCCGCCCCGACCCGTCCGTGGTCGTACTCCAGTGTCGTCGCGACCTGCGTCGCGACCTCCGCGCCGAACTCGCGGGCGACGAGGTGGAGCGCGAGATCGATCCCCGAGGTGACACCGCCGGCGGTCACCACTCGGCCGTCGTCGACGACCCGTTCCTCCCGGACGACGGCGTCCGTCTCCCGGAGATCGTCGAGTGCGCTCGCGTGGGTGACCGCCGGCCGCCCGTCGAGCAGCCCCGCGGCCGCCAACAACATCCCACCCGTACAGACGGACGCGACCGTCGCCCCGGCGTCGTACTGTGCGGCGGCCGCGTCCGGCACCGCGCCACGTTCGTACTCCGCCCACGCCCCCGCCGCCGAACGGTCGTTCCACCCGCCGCCCGGGACGACGAGGAGATCCGGCGCGCCCGACGCGCCGGGCTCGGGGAGTGTGCCGTCCGGCTCGACACACAGCCCGTGGCTGGCGGTGACGCTCTCGGTCGGGTCGAGTGTGACGAGTCGCGCACGACAGTCTGCACCCGCGGTCGCCGCGTTCTGGAACACCTCGAACGGGGCGACGGCGTCCAGTTCGTCGAACCCCTCGTAGAGGACGATGTCGATCTTCACGGTCGTAGCTCGACGGGAACGGTGGTAAGTGTAGCTGTAGGAGTCGCCGTGGCCGCCTGGAACGAGACGGCCACAGTCGTTCTCAGTCCGCCGCCTCCTCGTGTTCTCCGCGCGCCCGCTCGAACATCTCCAGGGCCTCCTCGCGCATCTCCGAGTGATCGACGACCGGGTCGGGGTACTCGGGAGCCAACTGCCGCCGTCGGCCGACGGAGAGTTCGTGCCACGAGTGGACGTTGTCCGGCGAGACACCCTGCAACTCGGGCACGTACTCCGCGACGTACTCCGCGTCGGGGTCGTACCGCTCGCCTTGCGTCATCGGGTTGAAGATCCGGAAGTACGGCTGTGCGTCCGTCCCGGTGGAGGCGGCCCACTGCCAGCCGCCGTTGTCGTTGGCGGTGTCGTGGTCGGCCAGCTTCTCCCGGAACCAGGCGTACCCCTCGCGCCAGTCGATCAGGAGGTCCTTCGTGAGGAACGAGGCGACGATCATCCGCACGCGGTTGTGCATGTACGCCTCCTCGCGCAGCTGTCGCATCCCGGCGTCGACGATCGGGTAGCCCGTCTCGCCGTCCTTCCACGCCTGGAGATCACGCTCCGCTTCGGGCCCGGTGCGCCACTCGATCTCGTTCTCGTACTCCTTGTAGTTCTCCGCGACAACGTGCGGGTGCGCCCACAACACCTGCGTGTAGAACTCCCGCCACGCCAACTGCGACTGGAACTCCTCGACGGAGTCGGCGGCCTCGCCGTCGACCTGCGCGGCCGCCTCGGCGGTCCGTTCGTACACCTCTCGAATCCCGATCGTCCCCCACTTCAGATCCGTCGACAGCCGCGAGGTGGGTTCGTCGCTGGGGTAGTCGCGCCGCTCGTCGTACTCGTACACCGCCTCGTCGAGGAAGTCGTCGAGTCGTTCCCGCGCGGCCTCCGTGCCGGCGGGCTGTACGTCCGCCTCGGGGTCGTCGAACCCCAACTCCTCGATCGTCGGGAGCGGGTCACCGGACACGTCCGCGAGGGCGTCGACCGGCGCGTCGATCGGGGTCGCCTTGTCGCGGTCGCGCCACTTCTTCCAGAAGTAGGTGAACACCGAGTACGGGTCGCCGGCGTTGGTGGTGATCGACCCCGGCTCGTGGTGGACCAGATCCTGGTGGTCGTGGCGGTCGACCCCGGCGTCCGCGAGCGCCCGGCGGACGGCGGCGTCGCGTTCCCGCGCGAGCCCGGAGTAGTCCTCGTTCCAGTGGACGGCCTCGGCGTCCAGTTCCGCGGCGAGTGCGGGGAGTTCCTCCCGCGGGTCGCCACGGACCGCGAGCAGGTCCGAACCGTAGTCGCGGTACCAGGCCCGGAGCGCGGCCAGCGAGTCGAGCATGAACCGGACCCGCGGCGGGCCGGCGTGGGCCAGTACTGCGTCGTCGAAGACGAACACCGGGGCGACGGAGCCGTCTTCGGCGGCGGCCGCCAGCCCGCGGTTGTCTGCCGCGCGGAGATCGCGGCGGTGCCAGAACAGGCGCATACACCCGCCACGGGCGGGTGCTCCCTCAACCTGTCGCCCCACGCCACTCGAACACCGAGAGAGTCGGATCGCCGACGAGGGTCGACAGAGCCTAACACACCGCGGCCACAGAGTGGGTGTGAACGAGACAGACGGAGACAGAGACCGTCTCCCGACGACGGTCGACCGGCTGCTCGCGGACGCCGACCCATTCGACCCCGCGGTCGCCGCCGAACTGGACGCGGCAGATCCGCTCGCCGCGTTCCGAGCACAGTTCGACGTGCCCGACGAGGAGCTGTACGTGGACGGCAACTCGTTGGGGTTGTTCTCGGAGGCGGCCGGGGAGAGTCTCGACCGGGTGCGCGAGGAGTGGCGCGAACTGGCGATCCGCGGGTGGGAGGACGGCGACCCGGACTGGTTCCACTTCGCGGAACACCTCGGGGAGCTGCTCGCGCCGCTGGTCGGTGCCGACCCCGCCGAGGTGGTCGTCGCCAACTCCACGACGACGAACGTCCACACGCTGCTGGGAACGTTCCTCGACACGCTCCCCGGCACCCCCGCCGGTCCCGACCCGGACGCCGACGCGCCGGCGGTGCTCGTCGACGATCTCGACTTCCCGACGGACCACTACGCGATCCGGGCGCAGTTCCGCCAACGCGGGATTGACCCCGACGCGAAGCTCCGCACTGTCGAGTCACGCGACGGTCGGACGATCCACCCGGCCGACGTGGAGGCGGCGCTGGCGACACACGATGACATCGGGATCGTCTTCGTCCCTTCGGTGTTGTACCGGTCGGGACAGTTGTTCGACATCGAACGGATCACGGCCGCCGCCCACGATCACGACGCGCTCGCGGGGTTCGATCTGGCCCACTCCGTCGGTGTCGTCCCGCACGACCTCGCGGGCCACGGTGTCGACTTCGCGACCTGGTGTTCCTACAAGTACCTCAACGCCGGCCCGGGCGCGATCGCCGGCCTGTACGTCGCAGACCGACACCACGGTACGACGCCGGCGCTGGCCGGGTGGTGGGGGAACGACAAACAGACACAGTTCGAGATGCGCCAGACGTTCGACCCCGCCGACGCCGCGAGCGCGTGGCAGATCGGGACGATCCCGATGTTGTCGGCGGCACCGATCGAGGGGGCCGCCGAGACGCTGCGGGAGGCCGGGATCGACCGCGTTCGCGAGAAGTCACTCGCCCTGACGGACTACCTGATCGCACTCGTCGACGCGTTGCCCGACCAGTTCTCCGTCGGCACCCCCCGAGATCACGCGGCGCGTGGCGGCCACGTCGCCGTCGAACACCCGGCGGGCGAACGACTGAGCGAGGCGCTCCGCGACCGCGGAGTGGTGTCGGACTTCCGGCCACCGAACGTCGTCCGGATCTGCCCGTCGCCGTTGTACACTCGCTTCGCGGACGTGCGGGCCGTCGCCGACCACCTCCGCGAGATCGACGCGAGTGAGGCGTACCGCGCATACGAGGCGAGTGACGGCGGGGTGACGTAGCTCTGCCGTCGTCGCGGCGACACCGCGGAGTGACGCGTCAGGCCAGTCCCAACGTCGACAGCCCGTCGAACCGGAACAGGAAGAAGTACAACTGGACGACGCCGGCGAGCGCCAACAACACCCCCATCGCCCGTTCGACGAGCGCGGTGTGGGCACGGAGCCGGTCCAACAGGGCGTCTCGGCCGAGTGCGGCGGCGACCGTCACGGCGACCATCGGGAGACTCGTCCCGGCGGCGTACGCACCGAACACCGCGAGCGCGTTCGTGGGGCCGGCGGCGACCGCCTGGACGCCGATCCCGACGAAGATCGGCGCGGTACAGCCCGCGGCGGCTGCAGCGTACAGGACGCCGAACGCGAGGAACCCGCCGACACTCCGGCGACGCTCCGGCAGCCGGACCGTCGCGGTCGGGAGGTCGTACCCCAGTGCGGTCGCCGTCCCGACGACGAGCAACACGACCCCCACGACCAACTCCAACAGACTCAGACTGCCGAGCACTCGCGAGCCGACCGCCGCGGTGACACCCGCCAACACCCCGTAGACGACGAAGAATCCGAGACTGACGACGCTCCCGACGACGGCCGCGCGAGCGAGTCGTGCGGCAGTGCCACGTGCCACGACGCCGTCGAGTGTGTCCGTTGCGACGGTCGCAACTCGCCCTCCCGTGTCGACAGTGCCACCGTCTGGGAGGCCACTCCGCGCGTCGTCTGTGTCGACAGTCCCGTCGTCACGCACACCGACCTCCGGCCCGTCGGCGGGCGTCTCGTTCTCGGCGACAGTCTCACCGAGGTAGTAGGAGACGTACCCCGGGAGCAACGGGTACGCACACGGCGCGAAGAACGTCGCAGCGCCGGCCGAGAAGGCGAACGCGACGAGTGACAGCTGGATCATCAGGGCCCCCCGTCGTCGGCGTCGACCGCCGCCCGAGCGGCCTCGACGAGTCGGTCCTCGCCGGCGAGTCCGGTGTGGCGGAGCGTCGTCTCCCCGTCGGCGCTCTGGACGACGATCGTCGGGACGCCGGTCACGTCGTACGCTCGTGTCGCCGCGAGTTCGAGGTCTCGTGCGACCGGCCACGCGCCATCGTGACGCTCCCAGAACCCTCGGATCGCGGTCTCGTCTCGCTCCTGGGTGACGGAGACGACCGCCAACTCCGTCTCCCCGAACCGCTCGCGGACGGTCCCGATGTTCGCCATCTCCGGCGCACACGGCGCACACCACGTCGCGAAGAAGTCGACGAGCACCGCACGACCGGGCGGGGAGAGGCCGACCGTCCCCGCCGGTGACCCCGGTGCTTCGACTGTCGGGAGGACGATCCCCCGGTCTGTGGTGTCGGTCGCCGCCCGTGTCGCGTCCGGCTCGCCACCCTCGCCAGCGTCACCGACACAGCCCGCGAGTCCGACGGCTCCGGCGACACTCGCGAGATACGCACGCCGAGTCGGCCCGTCGTCCTCGTTCACGTGTGGCTGCAGGGAGGGGAGCAGTTTCAACCGGTCGGGGTCGTGTGTGAGTGACTCCCATCCCCACGAGGGCTAACACGCCGGCGACGCTGGAGCCGGACGATGAACCGCCGGAGCCTCCTCGCCGCCTCACTCGCCTCGCTCGCGACAGTCGCCGGCTGTGCCGGCCGCACGGACGACGGGACGACGACGACAGCCGAGCAGACGACACTCGAACAGACGACCCCCACGGCGACGGCGACGCAGCCGGAGACGGCGACACCTGCGGCGATCTCTGGCCCGGTGGAGACCGTCGCCGGTGTGGACCTCCCGGTGCCCGAGGAACTGTTGGGACGTGGGGCACCAGAAGACGCCATCCCGGCGATCACACAGCCGGCGTTCGGTGACGATTGGTCCGGGATCGAGATCGAGGCGCGCGAACAGGTCGGCAACGAGCTGGTGACGAAGGAGCCACGACTGCGGAGTGACGACCGCGTGATCGGCGTCGAACGCGACGGGGAGACACGAGCCTACCCGTTGCGCGTGCTGAACTGGCACGAGGTCGTCAACGACGACTTCGGTGGCCCGTTACTCGTCACCTTCTGTCCGTTGTGTGACAGCGGCGTCACCGCAGTGCGGACGGTCGCCGGCAAGGAGACCACGTTCGGGGTCTCCGGACTGTTGTGGAACTCGGATCTTGTGATGTACGACGCGGCGACGGAGAGCCTCTGGAGTCAGATCGCCGCGACGGCGATCCGCGGCGGTCGGACCGGCCACCGGTTGGAGCTGGTCCCGTCGGAGATCACGACACTCGGGGACTGGCGGACGGCGCACCCGGACACGCAGGTGTTGTTGCCGCCGCCGGCCTCGGAGACGGTCAGCGACCGAGACGGTGTCCGAGACTACACCCGGAACCCGTACGCCTCCTACGACAGTGTCGGACGGATCGGAATCGGGCAGAACAGTCTCGACGACGACCGGCTCGAACCGAAAGTGCGCGTACTCGGGGTGCGCCGCGACGGGGAGGCGGTCGCCTACCCTCTGTCGGCGGTCACGGACGCCGGCGGCGTCGTCAAGGACACTGTCGGCGACACCCCGGTCGTCGTCGCCACCGGGTCGGACGGGACGACACTCCACGGCTGGGTGCGGACGGTCGACGGCGAGACGTTGTCGTTCGAGTCGGCCGGCGACGGACGACTCGCTGCCGGCGGCTCGACGTGGCTGACGGCGACCGGTGAGGCCGTCGACGGCCCTCACGAGGGGACGAG
>P_A23_Liq_1_FmtDRAFT_1000125_pt1 | contig 13375 bp, 8 predicted proteins | sample PonA231FremontCA_FD_10235 | JGI IMG/M metagenome (IMG submission 10235) | reverse complement strand
CGCTGTCATCGCTGATCACTGCCCGACGGTGCGTTCGTGTTACACGGGGCGTTTCAGAACCGTTCAGAGCAAGAATGGGCTCGGGCGGAAATCGAAACGACTCGGAACGGAACTGTTCCCCGCGCCTTCGGGTTGTTTTCGCCGTCTGTGGTTCGGACAAAACAACCCATGACATCGAAAAACAGCGACCAACTTGAACCGATTGAACCGAGCAAAGCACGCGAACTATACTTAAAACACAAGCGAACCGAGTGCCGAGTTGCCACCGTCAAGGGACACAAATACCGGACGAGTCACTTCGTTCGGTGGTGCGAGGAGAACGGCATCGAGAACATGAACAATCTCACTGGCCGTGACCTCCACGAATACCGTCTGTGGCGAAAGGAAGACGGTGACCTGAATCAGGTATCGCTTTCGACGCAGATGGGGACTATTCGAGTCTTCCTGCGGTGGTGCAGCTCGATTGAAGCTGTCCCAAGTGACCTTGCTGACAAGGTGCTTGTCCCAAGCGTGAGCGGTGAAGCAGAACAACGCGACAAGATGATAAAATCGGAACGTGCCGAGGAAATCCTTGCCCGACTGACGAAATTCCAGTATGCCTCACGAGAGCACGTCGTGTTCGCCCTGCTTTGGGAAACAGGCATGCGGATGGGCGCAGCACGCGGGCTCGACCTCGAAGACATCGACCCTGAAAATAATAAAATATCGCTGGTTCACCAGCCAGAGGATGATACACCGCTGAAGAATGGCAAGGCTGGAGAGCGGCTTGTTGCCATCTCGGCAGAGCTTGAACAGTTACTTGACGACTACATCAGTGCAATCCGAACCGAAGTGCCAGACTCGCAGGACCGAAAGCCACTGCTAACTAGTCGGAATGGGCGTCTTGGCCGCGCCACGATTAGGCGAATAATATATCGGGTGACAGCACCCTGCTTCCTCGATAAGGAGTGTCCAGACTGCGCGCAGGAAGCCGATTATCACAAGGGCAAATGCGGTGAGTCAGTAGGCCCTCACGCTATCAGACGCAGTGCTATCACGCATTTCCTCACTAACGATGTTCCTGTTGAGGTGGTCGGTGAACGAATGAATGTGAGTCGAGATGTCGTGGATAAACACTACGACGAACGGTCTGAAGAAGTGAAGGTCGAACAACGTCGGGGGTATCTCGATAATATCTGACCTGGATTTTCAAGACAGACTCAACAACCAAACAATAACTGGGTAATTGAATAGTAGATTTCAATCAATGTTATTTGGGTTCACCCCAGCATTCTGCAAGTGTCTCTGATAAAGTGGATCCATTGTAGAGATAACTGATTCTAAGAATTCTTCGACATCCTGTTCTTCTGGTGGCGTATACTCTATTGCAATTGAACGGTCAATCCCCATATCCATCATTTTGAGATGAGCTGGGTTAGTAGAGCCCCTCTCTAGCATCTTATCGAAGCTCAGCATGAATGAGTTCCCATAATCTTCGATATAACTCAAAATGTCGCAGAGTATTTTATAATATTTCACAAACAGATACTGGACATCGTTGCGTATTATTTTCATCACATTCTTTATTGAGGTGGAAATATGTTTTTCATCAATTGATTGACGCCTAAGTGATATCATTTCTTTATAATTTTTTCCATCTAACCAGTGGAATCCTTGATACAATGCACGTATGAAATTATACGCCCTCAATTCAGAACCACCGATATCTACCACCTCATACTCCTCATCTTCAGCAAACTTGAATATAGTGTTCAATTGCTTGGTTACTTTAAAGAAATCTGCACGAAGATTACCTCGATTGATTTCCCAAGCCTGCTGATTGATGACTACATTTTTATATAAGCTATTTTGCAAGACTGGGTCAACTGTAGGGTTTTTCTGAAGAATCTTTTCTGGCACCTCTAAATCATGTAGTAATTCCGCGAGTCGATATTCAATCTCTTCTATATCTTCATTAGACACTCCTTTCTTTTTTAAATAATCTCTTACGCTTTTATCTTCTTTCACATGTCTATTTCTAAGAAGTACAATCGTATATCTTAATCCATCATCATTTATTTTGTTCACGTCTCCAATATCCACATTCTCCATTAACTCGCTTTTATTTTCAGATATTGCCTTTTTTGTGGCCGATGTAACTTCTTTATTCGTTGATTTTCCAATTCTTTCATCACCCCACTCTTCATCCTCTCTATCTATATAATAGACTGTACCATACATTTTTTCACCAACTCGCCCTACCCTTCCAAGTAGATTTTCAAATTCATGGTCAGAGAGAACTCGCTCATCACCCTTCGAAGGGTCGAATATATACATCTTTTCAGCGGGTAAATTCACTCCTTGCAGCAGTGTGGAAGTTGATGCAATTGCTTCAATTTCTTCATTATCAAACAGCTCCTCGATTTCTTCTCTAGCAACTTGGGGGACACCACTGTGATGGAATGCGACCCCCTGTTGCAGTGTCTGGGCTAAAGAATATTCTTCGTGTATTGTTCTCTGAAGGTAATCTATTAAACTCTTACAGCGCGCAGAAATGTCTTGGTTTGAACGTGATTCTGCAATACCTTCTGCAAAAGATTCTGCTGTACTTGTTTTCGGGGCATACAATAATGTTTGGCCACTTCCGCCAAATTCTGTATCGAATTTCCTAGCTATCTCCTCTCTTTTTCCACCAACAGTGGAATAGCTTAATCCAGTCGGTCTGTCTATCGTTTCTTCCAATTTTGAACCAGATGGACTTTCGATAGTAACCTCAATACTATCATTCTGCTTATAAAAGGTGAGATTACATTCAATATGTACAGCGGGCTTAAACATTGATTTTATATCGTCTGTTTTTCCCTGTATAATTTCTTCCAATATTTCTTTAGGATTACTTATATTAGGACCAGCAGCCAATATCTGAGCTGAATTCCAAATACTCTCTAGTTCCCCCATTACATCTTCAAAAAGCGGGCCTCTGCTCTTACTTTCCAATTCTTGTATTTCATCCAAGAATATTAAATCGAAATCGACATCATCATCATCCTCATAATCAAACAACTTCAGGCACCGCTCTGGAGTTAGTACCAGTAGGTAACTGTCTCCCAGTTCTTCAAGATATGCACCGGTTCGAACATCGATGCTATCTCCCAATTCTTCCTTAAAATCATTACTGACTTCAGAAATAAGTGCTCTTGACGGAACTAAGTATATACCTTGAAATTGAGACTCCTGACTAATTTTATAGTCTATATATGTCTGTAATAAAAATGATTTTCCGGACGATGTTGGTCCAGAGAACACAAAGTAGTCCTCATTTAGATTTTCCCATATCCGTTTCTGAAAGTCGGTAAGTATAACTTCGTCGTTGAATCGATAAAACTCCTCTGTGAAGTTTAGCTCAGCATCCAAAATCGAACCATCTTCTGAGATTTGAACAGATTCAGTTTCAAATTTGTCTGCAAGCGCATTTGCGGTTGGAATATTCCCTAACCGAGAAAGGATAGTATACAAAAACCTACGGTAGAGTGGCTCTTGACCTTCTTTTCCTCTTTTTGAAACATAATATAGTACTGCAAACGATAGTGCTTTTTTTCGATGGTTGTCGTCATCGCTGTTCGCTAGTAGTGAACTAATCCATGCTGCTTTTTTTAATTCTTTTTCTGATACATTTACTTCGTAATCTTCCCCTATTTCATCATAAAAAACGTGTTTGGTGAGTTCATCGATGGAATCGATTAAAACGTCCATTTCTGCTGCAGAACCGTAGGTACTCATGATTCTACCTCCTCTTGTGAACTCTCAGAAGCTTCTGAATCTTGCTTAGCTTTAATCGCAGGCATGATTCCGGGAACAATAGAAGACAATGCACGTTTCCGGAACTCGTCTAAATCCCCAACAGGCAAAAACAAAAACAGTATATGAGCTCTACTTAGCCTGTCGTGGCCATCTTTCACTTTCTCATCTACAGCTGAGAGATAACCTTCTTGTTTTAAGATTTCGTCTATTTCATCTTCAATTTCTTCTGGCGATTTCGTTATATCCTCTACACCATTTAATTCCTCATTTTCATAACAAATGAATACTGGATGTATTATCGGATATCCAGAATATTCACTTTCAGTCATTACCTCTGCAAGGTAGTCGATTTGTTCTTCCTTAAGATTCTGGCTGATATTTTTCGGAGCTAGACTTAGCTCTTGTTCCATATATCTGTCAGAACTCTCATCATGAAAGTCGGTGATGCTATCTACCGCTTTTTGTATTCCCTGTTTTAAACGCCCGTACATTTTGGCCTCACCGACACCGATGTGTTCTTCATCTTTGAATCTACCAAAAAATAAATTATCAGAGCCATACACTTCATTTTTATAGTTCTGCTTACGGATAATTTTATGCGAAATCATAGGCATATCAAAATAACCTTCGGTTAATAGAAATAATAGAAACTCACCTAAGTTTCCGTCTTGTTGATATTGTTTTGAAAATCCGGCCTTCTTTTGCGCTCTGACTCCGGGTTCTTTACCCTCATCTCTGAGTTCTTGCTTCTTTTTCGATGGGAATACATAATCAGAGAATGTATCACCTAAAAAATTCATCAACTCATCATAATTGTACCCCGATTCCTTGATTTTAATTGAGTAGCTGTGGAGGACTAAATTCTTCTCTTCATCATTTATAGACTGATAAAAAAACTGATCGAGCTCTTCTGATTCAATAATTGTTGAGTCAGCCCAGTCTGTTCCTGAGAAGGTCATTCAAATCTAATGTCAAACGGTGTTAATATATTTCTTGGGGAGGTTCATCACATTACTTAATAATCGAACAGACCGGTTATTAGAATGAATAGGTTTATAAAAAAGATTGATGCTCTGAATACATTTTTGTTGAGGCCCAAGCAAACGGGAGCATGCCGTTCAATCGCGCGAAGTCGGTGCAACAACTCTACGACGAGGTTCGTGATTACGAGTTGGTCCTCGTTCCTGACGCCCCTCTTGCTCGTGCCATCAACCGGCGTTTAGATGAGCCACGGTTTGGAACATTCGCAACGACACCCCGCCTCCTCGCTGCCGGACAACGAGAAACGACTGAAGACCGCGTCGCCTTCTTAGACGTGATTCAAGAAACGAATCACAGCTGGAAGGCAACCGCCTACGCCATCGGGAATATCCTACAGTGCTGGGAGCATCAAGGCAACGTTGAGTCTATTCTAGAGTACGATGAGTATGCGGACGCCACAGCCGAAGAGGTTGTCGAGGTCATGTCTGAGCTACGAACCACATCTAAACAGTTGAGTTCCTACTCCATTGACGACGACAAGTCCGTAGCCGTAGTAGGGTTAGACCAGTTCACCCAGCTTGAACGTAACATCCTCCCAGCAGAGTACGACACCTACGAACTCTTCACGGCAGATTCCTTCGACCACCCACCGTTCCATATTTTCGACTCGTCTACTGAAATCGTCGAGTCACTGTTGGATACAATTACGGCCGAGAACGCGGAGAACGTCGCTGTCGTGCTCGACAGCGGTAGTCGCTACTCCTCGCTGGTTGAGTCCGCATTGGAATCAGCCGATATTCCGTTCTACGGTGGGCCGGGATTCATCGATAATTCGGCGCATCGCGGGTTCCTGCAGCTGCTTCGCACCGGGTTCAGAGGGTCGGATACGAGAGTTAGTGATATCAAACCGCTGGTGGCACAGCTCGGGGTAGATGTCGGTATCGAGGACGACGAAAAACGAGTGGCAGCAATAGACGGGCCTGCATTCGAGTGGTTACGAGGCCTCTATGCGGACTTGGCGGAACTCACGTTCGAGGAGGTGCTGAGCGAATACGAGTCTCAGATTGACCAGTCACTACCTCAATTCCAACAAGAACTCCAGCAACTCGGTTTAGCAGATGAGCAAGTCACCCGGCCCCGTGTCGATGATTTGGCGTTCTACCTCCAGAGCTACGAAGTGCCGGTCGAACGTGACAACGAGGGCGTTCTGCTGGCTGACGCCAAATCCTCCGGGTATGTTGACCGCCCGGTCGTCTTCTACCTCGGACTGGATGAGGGGTGGACGCACTCGGCCCCTCAGCGACCATGGGTCGATACTGAAACCCAAATTGACCGCTACATCTCGCAGTTTCAACTCCTCCTACAGAGTGGCACCGACCAGTACTACCTCGTCGAGGACACGGCTGGCGGACAGCCCGTCACGCCCTGTTTGTACTTCAGCGAGTTACTGGACACAGAGTTTGAACGATTCAGCGACCTCCCCTCGACCGATTATACCCGGACGGTTACAGCTAGCGAGCGGGGTTTCGAACGCGAGACCTTCGATGTCGAAACCGAGCCAGTCACCCACTTCAGCCAATCGAGCCTCAACAGCTACGTCAACTGCCCGCGAGACTACTTCTTCGATAACCTCGTTGACGGCCCTGATAGGGATTATTTCCGCGAGGGAAACCTCCTGCACGACTTCGCAGAGTTCTACGTGAACCACCCAGACTACGTTGACGAGGAGGTTCTCACCGAGGTCGTGGACATCATCGTTGACGAAGTAAAGCCGTTCTACGCTGACGACGACACGCCGCTTCGCCGTCGAACGTATGAAATCGGACTGGAAACCATCATGGAGTTCTTGGATACCAACACACCGACTGACGGGGAGTTCCTCACGCCGAACTCCGGGTTCGGTGAGAATTACTTTGCTGATTACTTCGAGATGCCACTTGACGCACCTACCACGGAACGATGGTTCGAAAACGACCCCCTCGGCATCAAGGGAAAAATCGACCTCATCCACTCACCGACGACCCTACTGGATTACAAGAAAGGAAGCAAGAAACGCGAAACACAGGTCGTCAAACGGTCTGCCATAGACCCACCAGCTGACACGCCGAACTACCAAGCCATCCTATACCTTACACACTACCGAACCGTCCGGCCGGATGAGCCGTTGGAGTTCACCTTCTTCCATTTCCTCGAAACCCTCGACGATGTGGTTGCTGGCGATGCCGACCTTGATGATACACTGACGACTGTCTCGTACTACCCCTACACCTTTGACGAATTCGTCGGGTCACGAGCCGCCTACGACACCTTGCTTGACGGCTACAATGACTGCCAGGAGACGTTCACCGACCTCGGATTCGCCGCCTACAGCGATATCATGGACCAACTACAGTTCCCGACGACAACTGAGAAAGATGAACTCCTGAATTCCCAATTCGCTACTGAGTTCGAAACCGCTGTTGCTGCAGCGACGAGCGACGACGTGGACGCGTCGAAAGGGAGCAGTCAGGCGATTCGCGCGCTTAACGGCGTGCGCCGCCGCGCGTTCTTCAAAGAAGACCTTGACGCGTTCGAGGGATTCATCGAAACCCAGTTAGAGGAACTCAACGACCTCCGCGCTGGTGAAGCGCGGTTCCCGATTGAGGGGCCTGGTGGAGAGCCAAACTATCGGCGGGTGAATCACCGCGACCTGCTTCTGGAGGGTACGGCCAATGAGTGACGTAACGCCGAATCCGAAGCAGCAGAAACTCATCTCGAATACCGAAGGTATCTACGTCGTAGATGCTGGCCCAGGCACGGGCAAGACCTTCACCATCACACGTCGTTACGTCGAAATCGTTGGCCAGGCCGGCGTAGAGCCTGATGACATTCTGCTGGTGACATTCACGAACAGTGCGGCCACTGAGATGCGTGACCGTATCGTTGCCGAAAGCACGGAGTACGGGATGCAGGAGCTTGCTGACGCACCCATACAAACGTTCCACTCACACTGCTCGACACTACTGCAGGAACACGGCCACGCTGCACCCACCCACCTCGGCATTGATGACCGGATTACCAGCTCCACTCGACTCATCGAAGAGGAGATGGTAGAGCAAGATTTGTTCCGCGAATTCATCAGCCAGTTCCGCGACGAACATCCAGAGTATGCTGATTACTTCCGCGCTGTGTCCGACCCAGTGGAGTTGCTGGATGTGATTAAGCAGCTTGCTGCGAAGGGCGTGTTCCCGACCGCTGACGGGTGGTATCGTGACGGTGAATCTCATCTCGATGGGGACTTTGAGGCATTCAAATCGAAATTCGATGCCGTCAATGAACCCCGAAACGGCGGAAGCAAACAATCGAAGCTCCGCGATAAGTTGAGCAGATACGGCAGCAGACGAACGTTCCTTCCAGACGCCCCATCGAAAACAGAGATTCGTGGGGGGCGAGGCACGAAGCAACTCAATGAACAGGTTGCTGAACGAGTCTTCAACGACGACCGCACCGAGCTGAAAGCATTCCTACGCGAACTGTACCACGAGTACCTGACCTTCGCGCTGAGCCGGAATTACCTCAACTTCGGGTTCTTGCAGCTGTTCGCGTTCGTGCTGCTCTGTGAGAACGACAGCCTGCGAGACGCGGTCTCGTTCGAGTACGTGATGATTGACGAATTTCAAGACTCCAGTGAAATCCAATTCAAACTCGCGTTGCTCCTTGCTGGCACTGATAACTTCTGTGTCGTCGGTGACTGGAAACAGAGCATCTACTCCTTCCAGTACGCGGCTGTCGAGAACATCCAACACTTCGATGACCGGATTGAGCAGTTTACTGCCGAGCTGAACAGTGACCGGCAGCGCGTTAGCCTGAATCTTGATGCGATTGAACCAATCAAACTCGAAGAGAACTACCGGTCAACGGACTCGATTATCCGCTTCTCAGAACAGGCACTGGTCACGCCAGCAACGGACAAGGACAGTGTCGATGAAGGACTGCTTGAGGAAGTCGTCGAACTCCAGTCGAACGCAGCCTTCGATAACAGTAACATCGAGGCCATCGCGCACGAAGACGAATACGCGGCTGTCCTTTCGAAAATACAAGCGATAGAAGGGAGTGATGAGTACGCAGTCGAAGATGAGGACGGTGAGCCCCGACCACCGCGATACGAGGATATAGCCGTGTTGACCCGGACGCGCGATTTCGGCCGCGAACTACTGAATCTCGCCGAGGAACACGACTTCCCACTGTCGTATGAGGGCGGCGTCGAACTGTTCAGAACGGATGCGGCGAAGCTCCTGCTGGCATGGCTCCGCATCCTTGAGTACGACGCCAACCGCGGTTGGGCTGTCGTTTTAGAGGAAGCAGGCTACACGCTCGATACGATTGACCATCTCCTGGAGACAGACACGTATCCAGATAACATGACCTCGTTCCGGGATGAACTCGCTGGATTCGACGCTGTCGGAACGGTTGCCCGGCGCGTCTTCGAGAAATACGGCTTCCGCGGTGGGTATGCTGACGTGCTGCTCGATATGATACAATCACTACACGACACAACGACCCTTACCAGAGGCTACCTCATTCGATTTATCGAGCAAGGTATCGAGAGTGGTAGTACCCACGAGGTCTCGACCAGTGCTAGCGACGATTCTGTGACCGTCCAGACGATTCACTCAGCGAAGGGCCTCGAATACCCTATCGTCATCGTTGCCGATATGAACGACGGGAGGTTCCCGCCGCAATTGAATGACTCCAGTGTGATTCGCTACAACGAAGCCGTTGGGCTTCGCCAGCGGAAGGTCTACGGCGATATCGGGGAGTACCCACACGTCTACGACAAGTGGCAGTACGACATCTATCGGCACTGCCTCGGAACCGATTACGATGAAGAACGCCGTCTCCTGTACGTCGCCATCACACGGGCTGAAAACCACGTCTGTCTCGTAGGCGGCGAAACCCCGAACATGTTCCTCGAAGAACTGCCACCGGAAATCACGGAGGCTGCAACTGACATCGGCGAGGTTGACCGCGGTGACACCGCCCAGAGCCAGCTACCATTCATCGTCTCAACTCCGGAGGGTCCGACCGGATACTCCCCGCACTCGCTGATGGATGAGGATATATTCGAAGAAGAGGATGGAGTTGATACCGGAGATACGCGTGGGACTGCCTTCGGGTCTGAGGTGCATGATTTCGCTGAGGACTACGCCCTCGGTGAAGCAGTTAGGCCATTGAATCCAGACGAAGAAGCAATCAAAGCGTTCCTTGATGGGCTGGACGGGAAGTGTTACGTCGAAGAATCCGCTGTGTTACCGCTTGAGGTAGACGGTGGACGAGTTACTATTTCAGGCATCGCTGACCTCGTTCACGTCACTGACGACTACATCGAGATTGTAGACTACAAAACGGACCAAACGCGGCGCGCCCACGAAGAATACCGCAAGCAACTCTCCGTCTACTACCATGTGTTAGATGCCGAGTACCCTGACCGAAAGGTCATACCGACAATATTCTACACAACTGATGCTGAACAAGTCACTATCGACCCGTTATCAACAACCGAGTTACAGTCGCTCGTTCGGACACTATAGAGCACGCGTCGAGTACTCCTGCTACGATGAGGGATTGCGTGTGCGAGACTTTTTGCAACCAGTGTTTGTACGTGGCCCTATGCCGAATCCTCTCTTTTCCACATACACGCAGGGCGAAAATCGCGTTACGTCAACAGTCATCTCTGTACTAGAGCACGTCAACAACCAGCTGGCAGAGGATATACTGGAAGCACTGACCGACGAATCTGACCTCTCACTCGTCTCGTTCGATAACCAGGTGACGGGCGTTGATTCTGTACCGGATGCGGCGATTAAGAGTTCAACTGCGCTCTGGTTCGAGACAAAAACAAGTCGAGACGCAGTGGACAAGGCCCAACTCGAAAATCATCTGCATGCACTTGACGAGGATACCACTGAACTACAGCGGCTCATCGTTCTAACCCCTGATTCTCAACTACCTGATGAAGTCGCAGCACTCGACGACGAACGTGTCGTGTGGGCCAACTTCGATAGACTCACCGATACCATTGAAACAGTGCTTGAACGGGATGTCGGAAACGCCGAAGCGAGCATGTCGGTTCCCACAGAACGTGAGGCGTTCCTACTACGAGAACTCAGCCGCTTTCTCTACGACGAAGACCTCGTCAGTGGTAAGGAGAACCGAGTGTTGGTTGTCGCAGCCCGGAAGGCATGGCCCGAATATCAAGAACACGGCCTCTATTTTTGCCAACCCAATCGGTCGTTCAAACCCGTCAATCATCTTGCGTTCTACACTGATGGCGAAATCAAAACAACCGTCCCGTCAGTAACAGGCGCGATTGAGAGTATCGAACTCACCGAAGAAGCAATTCGAAATCGAGCAGACCTCTCGCAATCTCAACGCGAGAAACTGTTGGATACAGTAGCTACGTTGCGTAACATGGGCTCCGAGAGGTATGGCGAAACGGAGAAAGTAATTTTCCTCCAAGAGGGTATCGAGCTTGACCGGCCCGTCGAAAACGACAAAACTGCAAGCGACTCCGACCGAACTGTCGCCTTCGTTCAAGGCCACCGGTACGTCTCGTTCTCGAAACTTCAGCAGAATCCAGAGTATACGACTGAACTAGAGGAAACTGATTGACCAAGTTCCAATTTTGATTACTCTTTTGTCAATAGCAAGCTTGACATCACCCATGATAGGCTTTCTCATCCAAGTGAGTGGCCATTCGATTGAGGAGAAGGCTGCTCCTGAGTATGTTGAAGGAGCCAAAGGCCCACGCTTCTGCGATGAACCACTGCAACACGGCGAATACTTCAACGCTAGTCCGTTTTGGAAACGGGAGGGTTTCGGCCGACGAGAAGCTTGGCGAACACTATCGTCTGGGGACAAGGGGCTCCTCTACTGCACAGGCAGTGTTGACGAACACGGAGCCTGTTTGAGTCATATACTAACTATTGACGAGGTTCATCGTGACCATGAGGACGGTGCCCGACTGAAGTTTTCGTCACTTCAGGAACTCGTCCCGAAGATTCCGTACAGCGACATTCAGAGGGAAATTGAGGCAGGACGGCTGTCTGACCAAATGGGTTACTGCGGGCAGGAAGGGTTCAATATCACACTCATTCCGTCGTCTGATATCAGTCAGGTTCGAAGTCTTACTTCGACGGAAGACGCAAATGATACGTCTACGGATGCTCATCCAGACGACTCACTTCGAAATATAGCAGAGGAGCATTTCGGAGATTCATAATCTCCTCGTTGTTTCGTTTATCCAGCTAAATCTGGTTAGCCATCAGATATCTGTAAAAAAGTCATCGGACATCTCGTGGGTGCGCGAATGTTGATAATCCATCGACTGAGGTAGCCTCCTATTTTGGTCATGAGGTAGATTCAACAGTTTCGATTCGGAGTGTATACTCACTCGGTAAATCTTCGATATCGACTCGAATTTTTAACACGCGGTGATTCTCGGCGAGACTTTGCATCCCCTCTCGCTGGCTCCGCTCAAACGAAGCATCTCCTGATTTTATCTCACAGAAGAACGTCTCAATGGTTTGCCAGTCTTTCAGACTTTTAATATCAACAACCAAATCTGGCATCCACGACCCCTCGTAATCGATAGACTGAGGGATGCTCGTGTTTTGTCTGCGGACTATCTTATAATCTTCATCAGGAACTTCGATGTTCCGTTCGAAATAATACTTCAACCCAGGAGCGATACCGTAGTCTCCGGAAACAACTGTCTCACCTATTGCACCGTACTGGTTTGCGGTTGTATCAAATGTCAATCCAGTCTTGTCTGATTCCTTCGGTTCCCACACCTGTTTTTCTGGAATCGGAACAAGATACGCATCAATATCCCTGGTATCTTGTGGGGCAACTTTCTGCACCTGTATCCGTGTACCACTACGACTGAGTGATTTGGCGAAATTTTCTGCTGCCTGTTTTGACGGGAACGTCCTCCGATTACCTTGAGATTCAACTTCTGTTGCGGCCGCAGGATTCGCCTCTTGTGCTGACTCCGTAATCAATACCTCATACATGCTCTGGGACGGCGTTCCAGTACCCGATAGGGCTCATCAATAAGTCTATCCTCTCATTGTAGAAGTACTTACTTCTGTTGCAGGTTCAGCAGTTACAATATTTTGCTCAGTAGAGCAGCTAAAAACGGGGATTACACTTGAAACGTGGTGGGTGGTAGCGTAGTCTTAGTCACCAAGCAAGCGAGAAAGAAGTCCTCCAGAACTACCTTCTTCATTCGCCGTTTGCTCCGAATCTGGTCGCGTAGCTTCGTCGTCTGCTTCAGCTACGCCCTCCAACAGTTCGTCTACAGAGTAGCCAATCCACTCAGCAAATTCCTCAGGGGCACCAATGTAGACACTTGCTGAGGATTTCTCGGACATGAACCGCTTCGGGAGTCGCTTCTCGTAGTCGTAGACCTCGTACTCCTCACGGTCGAAGTTTGCAGTCATCGCTTCGGGTTCGGATTCGAAGGTAACACGACCACCTTGGATATCCCGCTGCCACTTGATTCGCCCCGTGTCATATGTTTTCTCTGCTGGCTCGTCAGCTGGGAAGTACTCAGGCTCGTCCCTATCGGCTG
>P_A23_Liq_1_FmtDRAFT_1000123_pt1 | contig 13473 bp, 12 predicted proteins | sample PonA231FremontCA_FD_10235 | JGI IMG/M metagenome (IMG submission 10235) | reverse complement strand
ACTCGAACGCGGTCACGACCTCGTCGATGGCGGCCTCGCCGAACCGAACCCCGAGCCCGTCGGCGACGCCGGCGGCGTCTGTCCGGCTGTTCTCTGCGGTGATCCGGCTCGGCAACATCACCCCGTGAACCCGTTCGGGCCCGAGCGCCTCCGCGGCGAGTGCGGCCGTCACCGACGAGTCGATCCCACCCGACAGACCGACGATCACGCGGTCGAAGCCGGTCTTGGAGACGTAGTCGCGGATGCCGACCCCGAGCATCTGCCGGAGCTGTGCCGTCTCGTTCGGGAGCGCGGCGGGGGTCGCTGCGGTCTCGTCCCAGTCGGTGACCGTCACGCTCGTGTCGCCGAACGCCGACCGTGCGACGGGCTCACCCGTGGCGTCGACGACGAACGAGGCACCGTCGAACAACAGATCGTCGTCGCCACCGAACTGGTTCGCGAAGACGACGGGCGCGTCCACGTCGGCCGCGTGGCCGGCGAACCGCGTCTCCCGCTCGGCTGGCTTGCCGGCGTGGAACGGGCTCGCGGAGATGTTCACCAACAGGTCGACGCCCTCGTAGTCCGCGATCGGGTTCGTCCCGTGGCGTCGTTGGCCGGTCACCTCGTGGTCGTACCACGCGTCCTCACAGATCGTGAGCCCGACCTCCGCGTCGCCGACGGTCACCGTCGCGGGTTCGTCCCCGGGGTCGAAGTACCGGTGCTCGTCGAACACGTCGTAGGTGGGGAGGAGACGTTTCTGGTACCGCGCGACTCGCTCGCCGTCGCGGAAGACGCTCGCGACGTTCGTCGACGGCGGGCCCTCGTCGTCCGGATTGGGGGCCGTGTGACCGACCACGAGCGTGAGGTCGGCCTCGGTGTCGGTGACCGCACGGAGGTCGTCGACGGCGGCCCGCTCTGCCGCGAGTGTCGCGTCGCGGTGCAACAGGTCCCGCGGCGGGTAGCCCAGCAGGGCCAACTCCGGCGTCACGACTAGCTCTGCACCCCGGTCGACGGCCGTCTCGATCCCGTCGAGGAGGCTGTCTCTGTTCGCCGCCACTGCGCCGACGGTGGGGTTGTGCTGGACGGTCGCGACCGTCGGGAGGCGTCTGGTCACAGTCCCCGTTGGGGCTTGAGGTACATTACTGTTGGATTTCGCCCCGCCACACGACGTGCCGACACCACAACTGTTTCGTCGCCGAGGCGACGAGAACTGATCTCGGTGAGAGACGCGACAGCCTGGCCGGCGACGGTTACGAGACGGCAGGGGGGCGGCGAGTGGAACAGTTTCGGACGAGCGAGGGTGGTCGACCGTGAGTGACGGCCACGGCGGCTTCGAGAACGTCCGGGAGAACGTCGACGGCCACCCGATGGTCAGTCTGTTGCGGTACGCGACGCGGTACTGGCCGCGACTGTTGGTCGGTATCGTCGCGGCCATCGTCACCCGGGCGTCGCGGCTGGTCCCGCCGATCGTCGTCGCGACGGCGATCGACCGGATCGTCCTCGAGACCGGCAGCCCGGGGTTGCTCGCGGACGTGGGGCTGCTCCCGGGGGCGTCGATCGCGGGCGAGAGCGCCCGGCTGATGCTGCTCGAACGACTGGTCGTGCTCGCCGTGCTCGCGTACCTGGTGCGGTCGGTGACGCGGTTCGCATCGCGGTACCTGTTGCAGTCGTCGGCACAGAAGATCCAACGCGACCTCCGGAACGACACGTACGACCACCTCCAACGGCTGTCGATGGGGTTCTTCGCCGACCACCAGACCGGGGGGATGATGTCGATCCTCAACAGCGACGTGAACCGGTTGGAGCAGTTCCTCAACACGGAGTTCAGACAGGCGATCCGGGTCGTCGCCACCGTCGGCGGGATCTCGCTGGTGTTGTGGTACTACTCGCCGACGCTGGCGCTCGTCGCGCTCGCGCCGGTGCCGTTGGTCGGGGTCGCCAGCGCGGTGTTCCTCCGGGCGATCGAGCCACGGTACAAGTCGATCCGGGAGACGGTGAGCCGCCTCAACGCGCGACTGGAGAACAACCTCGGCGGCGTCGCGGTGGTGAAGGCGTTCGACCGGTACGACTTCGAACTCGGCCGCGTCGAGGCACAGAGCGAGACCTACCACGACGAACAGGTCGGCGCGCTCCGCATCCGGCGGGCGTTCTTCGCGGCACTGCGGTTCACCACCGGCGTGGTGTTCGTGATCGTGCTCTACCTCGGCGGGCAGTCGATCGTCACCGCCCCGGCGGGGGAGGCGCTCGTCTCGACGGGTGCGTTCGCGGCGTTCTTCCTCTACCTCCGCCGGCTCTACTCCCCGATGCGGCGGATCGGCCGGTCGGCCAACAAGTACCAACAGGCCAAGTCCAGCGCCGAGCGGGTGTTCGGTCTGCTCGGCCGGGAACGGGCGCTGACGACACCCGCGGACCCACACAGTCCGGCGACGATCGACGGTGCCGTCTCCTTCGAGGATGTCGCGTTCGGCTACACCGACGACGAGCAGGTGCTCCACGACATCTCGCTGGACGTGGAGCCGGGCGAGACGGTCGGGCTCGTCGGCGAGACCGGCGCGGGGAAGTCGACGCTCGTCAAGCTCGTCCCGCGGTTCCACGACGCCGACGCGGGTGGGGTGACAGTCGACGACATCGACGTGCGGGAGTACGACCTCCAGACCCTGCGCGGCGAGGTCGCGGTGATCGAACAGAACCCGTACCTGTTCTCCGGCACGGTCGCCGAGAACATCGCGTACGGCGACGACGAGACGCTCGCTGCCGAGACAGGTGACGAGACGGACGAGGAGCCGGACCGACCGACCGACACCAGTTCGTCGGACCGCCCGCCACACCGCGCGGAGATCGTCGCCGCCAGCCGGGCGGCCGCGGCCCACCAGTTCGTCCGAGAGCTCCCCGAGGGGTACGACACACAGATCGGCGAGCGCGGGGTGAAACTCTCCGGCGGCCAACGGCAGCGGCTCGCCATCGCCCGCGCACTGTTGAACGACCCGGCGATCATCGTCTTCGACGAGGCGACCAGTGACGTCGACACGAAGACCGAAGAGGAGATCCAGTCCGGGGTCGACCGTCTGATCGCGGACCGGACCGCGTTCGTCATCGCTCACCGGCTCTCGACCGTCGAGAGCGCCGACCGGGTCGTCGTGTTGGACGACGGCGAGATCGTCGAGAGCGGCACACACGAGGAACTGCTGGCCGCCTCCGGCGAGTACGCCTCGCTGTGGGCCGCACAGTCCGGCGAGGCGGACCCGTTCGACCGCGTCGAGTCGGAGTGAGTCACCCCCCGGACACGGCACCGTCGGCCCGCAGCGGGCGAGACAGTCCAGTCGATTGAAGTGTCCCGTCTGGGACGAGACTGTGTGGTCCTCGCACGTTCACTCTCCGAAGCAGTCGGTGCCGTCCGACGGGCACCGTCGTTGTTGCTGGTATCGTTCGCGGTCGTCGCGCTCCAACTCCCGGTACTGTTGACACAACAGGGGGTCGCGAGCCCGACGCTCGTCTCAGTGGTGTCGTCGATCGTCGCCTTGCTGGCCGGCCCGATCGTCCTCGCGGGCGCGGTCACGCTCGCCGCGGACGCACTCGACGGTGGCGGGGGTCTCGGGAGCTTCGTCGCCGGTGTCCGAGACCACGGCGTAGGAGTGTTCCTCGGCTACCTCCTGTTCTTGTTCCTCGCCGTGCTACTCGGGGGTGTGGGGTTCGTCGTGTTCCTGATCGGCGGGGTGTTCATCGGGCTCGGCGTCGTCTTGGGCGGCGGTGGTATCGGCGTCGGGATTCTCGGGGTGGTCGCGTTCCTCCTGTTGCTGTTTGTCGTGTTCGTAGTGCCGGTGTTGTTCGTCCACTTCTTCGCACACGCGGTCGTGCTCGACGACCAGTCGGTCGGTGACGCCTTCCGGCGGAGCTTCGGCGTCGTCAGCGGGAACTTCCTCAGAGCACTCGGCTACGGGGTGCTCGTGTTCGGGTCCGGCCTCGTCGGGGGTCTCGTCGGGGCCATCGGCTCACCCGGTGAGGTGGGGTCCCCAGCCACTCCATCGGTGGCCGAGACTGTCACCTGGCTCCCGGTGTTGTCGGGGACGGAACTGCTCGCGGTCCAGATCGCCGGGCTGGTGTTCTCTGGGCTGCTCAGCGCGGTGTACTGGCCGTTCTCGGTCGCCGTCTACCGCCGGTTCCGGGACCGCGTCGTCGACTCGGAGCCTACCGGAGCGTTGTGAGCCGGCGGCCGTGGTGTCGCTAGTCGTCCGACAGGAACGGGAACGTCCCCTGGTCGAACGCGTCGGCACCGAACGACGTGATCGTCTCGTGGGGGAGCAGCCGCGGGAACTGACAGACGGCGGCGTCTTTCCAGTCCGGGAAGACGACGCGATCGCCGGCCCGGTGTCGCTGCCAGGTCGTCCGCGCCACGTCGACTGGGTCGTGTGTCAACCCGTCGTCGACGCCGCTGTCGCCCATCCCGCCGCGTTCGACGAACTCCGTGTCGACTGCCGTCGGACAGACGACCGACACTGTCACCTGTGGCTCTAGTTCTGCGGCCAGCGCCCGGGCGAAGAAGTTGACGAACGCCTTGCTCGCGGCGTACGTCGCCGCCCGTGGCGCGGGGTAGTAGCCGGCTGCCGAGCCGACGAGCACGATCCCACCCGCGCCACGGGCGGCCATCTCGGGGGCGACCCGACCGGCGAGTTCCGCGGTCGCGGTCGCGTTCACTCGTACCTGGTTGCGGAGCCGTTCCGGTTCCGTCTTCGTGACCGGACCGTACGTCGGAAAGCCGGCGCTGTCGACGAGTCGGTCGACACGGTGGTCCGTCTCCGCGACACGCTCGTACAGTCGTGCGACGCCGTCTGGCTCCGCGAGATCCTGTGGGAGCACCGTCGTCGCGACGTCGTACTCCCCGCGAGCCTCGCTGGCTACGTCGCGGAGTCGTTCCTCGCGGCGGGCCGTCAACAGGAGGTCGTAGCCGTCGGCGGCCGCCTCCAACGCCAGCGCCGCACCGATCCCGCTGGAGGCACCCGTCACCAGCGCCGCACCGTCGTCGTGGGTAGACACGACAGGTACGTCGTGTCGGTCGTACTTCAACGGGGCGGAGAACGGGACCGCACCCGTGGTCGACAGTCGGGCAGACTCAGTCGATCTGCCGGGCCGCCGGCGCGCCGACCGCCGCGGTGTCTTCGACTCCGATCACCGACGGTGACCAGTCTGCCGACGCGACAGACGGTGTCGCGGCCGACACCGACCGCGTGGTGTTGATCGTCGGGACCGACGTGTTCGTCGTCGTCGTATTACTCGTGCCGGTCGTCTGCGGGTCGAGGATGATCGGCGTGTTGCCGCTCCCGTTGCCGCCCGAGCCGACGACGAACACCGACCCGCCCTGGAGTGCACTGATGTACTGCTGGCGGAGGACGATCGGGTTGTCGCGGAGCGCCTGCCCCTCGATCTCGACGACATCGGCCCGCGCCTGTGCCTGGACACGTTGTTGTTCCGCGCGGGCACGTTCCTGTTCGATCCGTTCCTGTTCGACCTGGACGCGTTGTTTCGCCTCCTCCTTCTCGTCGAGTGCCTGGTCGATGGAGTCGGGGAGGTTGACGTTACGGATCTGTACCTCTTCGAGGATCACCGGCTCTGCCTCGAACGAGTTGTTGAGCGCCTCTGCAGTGATCCGGCCGAGCCGCTGACGGCTCTCCGTCTTGTAGATGGCGCTGTCGCCGGTCGTCTGGAGCGACGACGCCTCGTCGCGCAACACCGACCGGATCGTCGGCCTGATCAGGCGGCGTTCCAACTGATCTTCGTCGTTCCAGTCCTCGACGAACGTGTCGGCGGCGTTCGAGTCGATCCGGTAGCGCACCGTCACGTCGATGTCGACGGACGACCCGTTGACCGTCTTGACGGTGATGGCGTCCGCCTCGTTGCGGTTCCCCTCACCCTGTGTGTTCGACATCGTGTACGTCCGCGGGCGGATCTCGACGTTCTGGATCTGTTCGACGACCGGCACCACCAGGTGTGCGCCGCTGTCGCGGGTGTCACCCGTGACCGCGCCGAACTCCTTGACCACACCCTCGTGGCCCTCCGGCACCTGGTTGTACGCGAGGCCGGCACCGACCAGCCCGAAGACCAACAACACCGCGACGAGAGACACACTGACCTGCCGTCTGTCTACCATGTGTCCTCCGCGGTGTCTGTCGGTTCACCGAGAGCTACGCGGCGAGCGGTACGTCTAGGGACCAACTGCGTGGCGGCCGTCGCGGCGACGACCGCCGGGGTCTCTCGCACGACACACGTTTCGGCGAAGTCTGGCTTAATTCGTTCGGGTCTGTCACGTCGGCTGGAACGACGACCGAGACCAGACCGATCGGTCGAGTGCCGGTCGCCGGGACGACGGACCACGGGGGCGGCGAGCGTCGCGGTCTCGACCAGGGAGACGAACGTCGCGGTCCGAATGAAGCAGCGAGAGGTTCGCCTTGCAACACAGGTAAGTGTGCTAGAATTGTACGATACGTACATGCAAACCGAACGACCGGACCCGAGCGAGTACAGTTGGAGCTTCGAGACGCGCGGATCCGTCGGCGTCTGGGACATCCGCGGGTGGGACGGTTGGGCAGACGAGACGCTGGCGGCCGTGAGCCGACACTACCGGCTGCGCGCCGCGGAAGACGACATCACGGCGACGCTGGCGATCTTCGGGGACAAGACGCGACTCCCGCCGGAGACGCAGGAGTACATGGCCGAGGAGTGGTCCGAGAACGCCCGGGAGGCTGGCGTCGAGAAGGTCGGCTTCGTCGCCGAGGGGATCACCGGGATGGCGGTCAAGTCGAACATGGACGTCCCCGGCGCGTCGCTGGACGACTTCGACACGCTCGAAGCGGGGCTCGACTGGGCACGGGGCGAGTGAGTTCTCACCCCGACGGTGTCGGCCGAGTCGCCGTCGGTGCCGTCTCGCAGCTCGCGTAACGAGTCGTCACCGACCCGAGCGACGTTCGGCCGCCGTCTCCGGTTCTCGGTCCGTCCCGGGAGGGGAGTCTCGGTCCGCTCTGTCACCGTCGTCGCGCATGGCACGCTCCAGTCGCCGTTCGAACTCCGCCTCGCCGACGGCGTCGTCGAGGTACTTCTCGCGGAGGCGGTCGACGGCCGCGTCTGCGTTCGCTGCGCTCGCCGAACCCTCGTCTGGCTCCGTCGCGAGGAGACGAGCAGCGTACCCACCGAGCGCGCCGAGGCTGGTGTTGTACAACACGAGCGCGATCGTCCCGGCGAAGACGGCCGCCGCGAGTGGCCACGCGGTCGCGGCGGCGGCGACACCGGCCGCGAGCGCCAACGGCAACGCGACCAGCGACGCGACGACACCCGCACCCGCCCCGGCCAGCGCACCCCGCTCTGGAGCGTGGTCCGTGTCCCGTCCGGCGAGCCCGCCGCCGAGAAGCGGGGCGATCAACCCGACGACCGGGAGGATCGACAGCGCGACGATACCCGCCGCACCGACCCCGATCTGTCGTCGCACGCTCACCCCTGTGCCGCGACCACGTAGCCGGTCGCGTACGTCGCGATACTCACACCCAGCAACACCGTCCCGAACCCCCAGGGTGGGGAGACGACTCCCGTGACGAGAGCGGTGACGACCCCGGAGACGACTGCACTCGTGACACCCGCTGCGGTTGGTTTGTCCACACACAACCTACACACCGGAGGGGTCTAATCCACTCGCCGTTCCAACGGCGTTGGAACAGCCAGTCGAGTGGTTCTCGTGCAACACTGTCCGCCGGCGGAACGACGACGGGTCGTCACTCCTGGCGGAGCGCCTCGATCGGGTCGACACGAGCGGCACGCCACGCCGGGTACAGCCCCGCACCGACACCGACCGCGATGCCGACCACGACCGCGAACGCCATCCAGTCGAGTGCGAGCGTGAACCCGACCTCGGCGAACCGTGTCGCACCGAACGCGACGACGAGACCGACGGGAATCCCCAACAGGGCACCGCCGGTGCCGAGTAACGCCGACTCCGTGAGGAACAGCTGCATCACGTCGCGGTTCTGCGCCCCGACGGCTTTCATGATCCCGATCTCGCGCGTCCGTTCGGTGACGGAGACGAGGGTGATGTTGGCGATCCCGATCGCACCGACGACGAGCGACAGAACGGCGATCCCGGTGACGAACCGCGTGAGTTGACCGAGGATCTCCTGAATCTGGCCGACGATCTCACCGGTCGTCTGGACACCCACTGTCTGCTCGGCCGGGAGGAGTGTCGCCGCGTCGGAACTCGGGACGTACGCCCGCACCGCGCCTGCGACCGTGCCGGTCTGGCTCGGGTCCGCGACGACCGTCACCTGTGGGTACGCCTTCACCCGGACACCGTCGGTCGTCCCCTCCACACTCGTCTGGTAGAACGGCTCCGAGGGGAGGTACAACTGCGGCCCACCCGGACCGAACTGTGACAACAACCCGCCGCGTGTCCCGTCGGCGACACCGACGACAGTGGCGTTTCGTCTGTCACCGTCTGCCAGTGTCAGTGTGACCGTGTCGTCGACAGAGAGATTCTGTTCGAACGCCGTCCGTGCGGCCTCGTTCACCACCACCTCCTCGGCACCCGACTCGAAGGCACGCCCGTCGACGATGTCGTCGGTGCCGAAGGCGGCCGGTGTCGTCCCGATCGCCTGTCGCTGTGCGACCGTGTCACCGGCGTGACTCACCCCGGAGAGCCGAACCGTCCCCTGCGGGACGACCGTCTCGACGCCGTCGATCTCGCCGAGTGCCGTCACGTCACGCCCGGTGAACACCGGCCGTGTCGCGTCGGCGATCCCGGCACCAGGTGGGCCACCCTCTCCCCCGTCCTCGACACTAGCCGGGGTGAGGAAGATACTGTTCGCGCTGGTCTGGCCGATCTCCGAGACGACCGCCGCCTGGACACTCGCACCGAAGGTCGCGAAGACGATCACCGATCCGATCCCGACGACGACACCCAACACTGTCAACGCCGAGCGGAGGTTGTGTGCCCGGATCGATCGGACGGCGATCCGGAGTGTCTCTCTGAGATCCATCAGTCGTCACCTCCGACGGGTGTCGTGTCGTCTGTGGTCGACAGCTCTGGGGCGTCGTCCGCGAGGCGTTCGACACCTTCGATCACGCCGTCACGAACGTGAACGATCTGTTGTGCGCGCTCGGCCACCCGGCGGGCGTGTGTGACGAGCAACACCGTGTTCCCCGCCTCGTGGAGGTCGTCGAGCAGGCTCAACACCTCCCCACCGGTCTCCGTGTCGACGTTACCGGTGGGTTCGTCCGCGAGTACGATCGACGGGTCTGCCGCGAGCGCACGGGCGATGGCGACGCGCTGGCGTTGCCCACCGGACAGTTCCGGCGGGCGGTGGTCGAGTCGGTCACCGAGCCCGACCTCGTCGAGCAGTGTCGCCGCACGGTCGCGACGGTCGGCGCGTCCCCAGTCGGCGAACGTCAGCGGTAACGCGACGTTCTGGAGCGCCGTCAACCGCGGCAGGAGATCGAACGTCTGGAACACGAACCCGATGTCTGTGCCGCGCACGTCCGCCCTCGTCGCGCCGTCTGCGTCGTCGAGCCGGGTCCCACCGACCGACACCTGTCCCGTGTCGGGGGTGTCGAGTCCACCGATCAGGTTGAGGAGGGTGCTCTTTCCGGAGCCGCTGGGCCCCATCACTGCAGTGTACGACCCCTCCGGGAGCGACAACGAGACGCCGTCGAGCGCCGTCACCGTTCCGCCGAGCTGGTACTGTTTCGTGACGTTCGAGACGGTGACTGCCGGTGACGCCGGCTGCGTCTCCGCGTGGCTGCCTGTCGACTGTGACACGACTGTCGGTACGGCCGGCGAAAAGGTAAGCCGACGCCACAACGGCAGTAGTAGTGAGTGTGCACCACAATTTAATACACTCTAGAGACACGGTGTGTCGGCCGCTCTGGGTCGCCCCCGAGATAGTGAACGCTCACTGTCTGCAGACGTATAGTTGTTGCTGACGAATTCACGGCGAGTGAGCCTGCTGGGTAGTCTTTAGTGAGTAGTGCTATACTACACACGATGGGGAAACAATCAGACGGAGGACGTGGCGTAGTGAGCAACGCGGTCGTCGTCGGGATGGTGTTACTCGGGGTCGCTACCGTGGGCGGCGCGGCGGTGACGGATCTCGGGGCACCCAGCGGCGAGGCGATCCTCGACGACACGCGTACGGCCTACGAGTCTGCAGACACCGTCGTCGGCGAGGCGACCGTGACTGTCGACAACGAGACGGTGACTCGAAATGCGACCGTATCGTACGCCCTCGCGGCGGACAACCGGACGCGGCTGACGACGACGACGGAGAACAGAACTGTCGTCGTCGGGACGAACGGCTCGGTCGCGTGGGTTCACGACGAGGCGAGCGGTGTCACACGTGTCGTCGAGAACCGCTCGGAGCTCGAAACACTCGCGAACCAGACCGCCGGCGGGGAGTGGCGGGAACGGGTTCGACAGAACGTGACGGAGCGTCGGGGCCAGGCGGACGGAGCGACGCCTGGTGAGCGGCTCAACTGGCAGAACCAGACGACAGCGAAGAACGCAACCGGTGTCTGGGACGAGGACAACCGGACCGCCGAGCGCGTCGGACAGACGACCGTTCGCGGCACACAGGCGTGGATCGTGGAGGTCACCTCGACGGACGACGAGGTCGACACGGTGGTGACCAACTGGGTCGATGCCGAGTCGAACCTCCTGCTCCGTCAGCGCGTCGCGGGCGACAACGGCACCGTGACGGTCGACTACACGGAGACACGGCTGAACGTGAGTGTCAGCGAGGAGACGTTCCAGCCGCTGACCACCGACCGTGATCGAGGGGCAAACAGCGTGACCGACTACGACAGCTTCACGTCGCTCCAGTCGGCGACCGAGACGACCGTTCCCGAGCTGGCCGGCGAGTCGTACACGTTCACCCGTGGTGGTGTCGTCGGCTTCGGTGGTGAGACGGTCGTCGCACAGTACACCGGGACGGCGAACGTCTCGGTGCTCGCGACGACTGCCGACGAGCTACCGACCGGAGACCGGGACGTGGAGACCACGACAGTGGCCGGCGAGTCGGTCCGCGTGACGGAGACTGGCGGCCAGACGGTGATTGCGTGGACGACCGACGACGGACGGACGGTCGGCGTCGCGACGGACGACGGGCGTGAACGCGCCGAACGGCTCGCAGAACGTCTGCTGTCGGCGTGATCGGCCGGGACGGGTGAGTGCCGGTCACGCTGACGCGACGCCGTGCGTGATACTGTACAATTCACACAACATTCTTTACTCCCCGGGGCGAATGTCGAGTGAGATGAGCGACATCGACGACATCAGACAGCAGAAGCGAGAACGGCTACGACGACAGGCCGAGAGCGGGGAATCGGACGAGGCGTCGGCGGAGCCGCCGAGCGAGCCGATCGACGTGACGAGCACGGACCAGTTCCGGGAGGTGACGGGCGAGTTCGACGTGGTGTTGGTGGACTTCTACGCGGACTGGTGTGGACCGTGCAAGCAGATGGAGCCGATGGTAGAGCGTGTCGCACGGGAGACGGACGCCGCCGTCGCGAAGGTGAACATCGACGACAACCGGGGCCTCGCACAGCAGTACCAAGTTCGGGGAGTTCCGACGGTGATGGTGTTTACGGGCGGGGAGCCGGCCGAGCAGGCGGTCGGACTCCAGACCGCCGACCAACTCGCGACGCTCGTCGGTCAGCACAGCTGAGCCGACGGCGTCGTCGTGTCCCGAGGTCTAACTGACAGTCGGCCGGCGTCGCCGGCCACACCCCACACACCGTGATTCGAACGTTCCTCTCTGGGATCAAGTCGAACTTGATCTACGTCGTGATCGGATCGCTCGTCGCCGGCTTGGCCTTCGGCCAGATTGCCACTCCGGGGACGAAACAGCTCCTGCAGGGTCTCGTCGTCCCGATCCTGTTCCTGATGATCTACCCGATGATGATCAACATCGACCTCGGGGAGATTCTCGACATCCGGGGCCACCTCCGGCCCGTCGGATTGAGTCTGGTGGTCAACTTCGGGGTCGCGCCGTTGGTCGCGGTCGCGCTCGCTCGAAGCGTCTTCGGCGGCAATCCGAACTACGCGATCGGGCTCTACTTCGTCGCGCTGATCCCCACCTCGGGGATGACCGCCGCGTGGGCCGGGCTCGCGGACGGCGACTTGGAGGCTGCGCTCGTCGCGATGGCCGTGAACCTGTTGGCGGCCGTGGCGATCCTCCCGCCGTACCTCTCCGTGTTGATGCCCGGGAGCGTCGCCTTCGAGCCGACGGCACTGTACCGACAGCTCGCACAGGTGGTCGTAGTGCCGATGGTCGCCGGGAACCTCACCCGACGGCTCCTGCTCCGGCGGTACGGAACTGACGGGTTCGAGCGACTGAAGCCGACGTTCGGCGGGTTGTCGTCGTTCGGCGTGATGCTGATCGTCTTCGTCGCGATGGCCATGCGGTCGACGTCGATCCTCGCAGACCCGGTCGCGTCCGCCGGGACGATCGTTCCGCTCGTGGCGTTCTACGCGGTGATTCTGGCCGTCGGTGCGGGACTGGGACGACTGTTTCTCGGCACCGCGCGGAGCGTGGCGCTCGTGTACGCCACCAGCATGCGGAATCTCTCGATTGCGGTCGCGATCGTCGTCGCGCCGGGGTTCCCGCCCGCGGAAGCCGTGTTGCCGATTGCGCTCGCGTACGTCGTCCAACCGCCGTTGGGGGCAGTGTACATGCACTACCGGCGCGACGTGATCGGTCAGGGGCTGTCGCTCCGAGAGGCTGCCGCCGAACTCGTCTGAGACCTCTCGCTACACAGAAGTGCGTATCGTGGACAATTTTATCAGTACAGGCGGCCTCACGACGGACGTGAACACACCAGCGTGGAGGGAACAGTGAGCGGACTCACACCGATGGAACTCCGGACGGACGTACCGGCACTCGGCGAGGAGGCGTACTTCAACTACGGCGCGCACGGGCCGAGTCCGCGGTACGTCGTCGAGCGGGCGGAGTCGTTCCTCGCAGACCACGAGTTCACCGTCCCGACGACGGGTGACCCGTACCAGCACGCGTTCGACACGTACGACGAGGTGCGCGAACGGGTCGCCCGGTTCGTGAATGCCGCGCCCGCGGAGATTGCGCTGACGGAGTCGACGACCGCCGGGATCAGCGCGGTCGCGGACGGGGTCGACTGGGACGACGGTGACGTGGTCGTCAGGACCGATCTCGAGCACCCCGCCGGAACGCTCCCGTGGCGGCGGCTGGAACGGGCGGGCGTCGAGGTCAGAACTGTCCCGACGGAGAGGGGGCGAGTCGACCGCGACGCGTTCGTCGACGCGGTCAGGGGCGCGACGTTAGTGTGTTTCAGTGCGATTACGTGGACCCACGGCACTCGACTCCCCGTCGCCGAGCTGGTCGAGATCACACACGACGCTGGCGCGCTCGCGCTCGTCGACGCGGTCCAAGTACCCGGACAGGCAGAGTTGGACATCGACGCGTGGGGTGCCGACGCGGTCGCGGCGGCGGG
>P_A23_Liq_1_FmtDRAFT_1000121_pt1 | contig 13568 bp, 12 predicted proteins | sample PonA231FremontCA_FD_10235 | JGI IMG/M metagenome (IMG submission 10235) | reverse complement strand
GCTAGAAATAATTAAATTTGTGGCATATAGTGACGGCATTCACCCTCGGGGTCAAGCCCCGAGGCACTCTGCCTGTTAATCTGTAGATATCGGTATCAGCGTGGTGGTGAATGTTAGTACCGAGAGGGGAGATAGGCAAATCCAATTAAGAAAACCACAGTAAGTCCGGATGCAATTGAGACGCCCCACAATCCATTCTTCTGTGTTTGATACCGCTCCATAGCTGCTTTTTGTTGTTGGTAACTCTCGAAATTCTGTGTAAGTTGCAGCGTTGAATCACTGGGGAAATGCGCAAGATATGTTTCATCACCGACAGTGATATTATCATTATGCCCAACATCAATTGTATTTGTTCGTGGGGCAGTCCATACGAGCTGAATACTTTCATTCGTCACCGTGTTGATAGTCGTTGTATTGCCCTGATACGCAAGTGTGTCACCCTCGGCGTACGACTGTGTTTCCGGCTCAGGGAAATATTCAGCAGCTGGAATAAGTTCATTACCATTACGGACAACATATTCTTCGCTATCTTGAGTGACTGTCTCAGTACTTACATTTGGATCTGCTTCGAGGATCGCTGTTTGATTGATTGACTCACGGAACGTCAAGCGCGTTGGGTCATCACCATTGCGGTCAACGAGTACTTGCCATTGTTGTTGATCAACGGTCTGCGTCGAATTATTCTCGAATGAAGCGGCGTACTGTGCAGATTCGTTAGTATACTGAATAGCACCCTGTGTTACTGTTGTTGCTGTTCCCCCATGGTCGCCGCCTTGCTCCATCGTTGAGATTGATGCAACAGTGTATGTTTGTCCACCAAGCTCAAACTGGTCGCTAGAGCTAAGTTCGTATGTTGGATCCTCAAACTCGACATGCGGCGCTTCTGCTGTCGCGATGAGCGAGTAAGCACCCGCACCAACGATAATGAATAGTGCGACATATACTGCCGCAGCACGTCGTTGCATATTCTCGGATTTAGCGACATAGTGTATAACGGTTATCGTTTCGAAGCCACACATAAGATGTGAAGCGATGCGTCCAAACGGATCGGGTCAGTATATAGTATAAATGGATATCCGGTTTTTAGGTGGTGCAGAGGAGGTCGGTCGAAGTGCCATCCTGATTAATGATCGATTGCTTCTTGATTATGGGATGCTGACTGGGAATCCGCCACAGTTTCCAATTGAAACACCCCGTCCAGACGCCGTTGTTGTCAGTCACGGTCATCTTGATCATGTTGGTGCTATTCCATCATTGCTTTCCGGAGACCGCAGACCGCCGATCCACTGGACTGCCCCAACACAAGAATTGGCATTAACCTTGGCTCGTGATACGCTCAAACTTCATGGTGGGACGTATGATTGCCCTTTCACACAAGAGGAACTTCATCGCGTCACACAAGTTTCAGAGACACATGGATATCGAGAAACGTTCGATGTTGCTGATCATTCAATCACATTCTACAACGCCGGTCATATTCCTGGAAGTGCGCATGTGCTCATTGATGATGGTGACACACGGTTATTTTACACCGCTGATTTTCATACGGAGAATCAACGGCTCGTCTCAGCCTCAACAGCACGCCCTGAGGCAGACGTTGTCATCTGTGAAAGCACTTATTCAGACGTTCAACATGACCCACGAAAGCAAATTGAAACCCGATTCGTTGAGAGTGTCCGAACAACCATGTGGCAAGGTGGCACCGTTATCGTTCCTGCATTCGCAATTGGACGAACACAAGAATTGTTACTCGTGTGTGCAGCAAACAATATTGACTGCTATGTTGATGGAATGGGAAAACAAGTAACAAAGATGCTCAAAGAACACCCACAGTTTATTCGGGGTGAGGAGGCACTCGGGCATGCGAAATCAAACGCTCGATTTGTCACTGGTCGGGATGGTCAGCGGAAACGAATCGCAGAACAAAATACGGTTATTGTGACAACGAGCGGAATGCTATCTGGCGGTCCTGCAATGACATATATTCCCGAGATTCGGTCAAATCCAACAAACAAGATTACGCTTACGGGATATCAGGTCGAGGGAACGCCTGGTCGGTCACTTCTGGAGACTGGTCGTGCTGAAATAAACGATCGTATAATGCCGATTAGCGCACAGGTTGAATGGTATGATTTCTCTGCACATGCAGATAAGGATGGTCTCATGGAGCTTCTTAATGAGTATAAAGATACGAGAGTGCTCATTAATCATGGTGATCGCTGTCAGCGATTTGCTGATGAATTGAATGCGAGTGAATTCGATGCCACAGCACCGACGCTTGGGCAAGAAATATCAATCTGAAAGTAAGATTATATTGAATCACCCATTGACATTCTCCTCCACGTAACCGCGGAGGAATCCTGAGCGTGAGCGTGAGCGTGAATGGTGGAAATTTCAGGTTTGCAGTTCCACCGAACCCCGGCACGGTGAGAATCCGTGTGGGGTTCACGGACTGTGGCGGGGAGAGTGGGACTGCTGGGACTGCTGGGAGTGCCACATTTCAGCCCCCAATACTCCTATTCTCCATCGTGTTCGGACTCCCGGAGTTGGTTTTACCTCGGGGAGTCCGGCAGATTTCGACGGACTCGGAGTTACTTTCTGCGGTGTTGTCAGGCAGTCGGGCACTGCAACTGCATCTGCATCTGCATCGGTTCATTATATAGTGATTTAACAAAATTCTGGGTGAACTGATTCACTGATTCGATGCGAGAGAACTATTCTGAGTGATTCGCGTCTAATTAAGCACCCAATTCTTCTGTGAACTACTAATTATATGAACCGACCGTTCACCTGACTGGTTCCGATTACTGTCTCATAGTGATTAGTGCAAGTCTTTACCGCCGTGATTATCGGTGCCGGCGATGGGAGCCGCTGAATCCGCATCATTCGACACCGTCAGTGAAAATATTCAAACTAATCACTATCATTGCTTGGGGTTGCGAAGCAGCCATCGTCGGAGTGACCGGAATCGCCCTGCCCTGTTCCCGATCTGATTCCTACATAAATATGGGACTGCCTGTCAGTTCAAGCTACGGAGTCCCAAATCTCAGCGTGGCTATTGCAGCGTAGATTTCCTCCGGGGTGTCGGATTTATCCTGCGGCTGAACCCGCAGGTATTCTCCTTGACCCTGTATAATCTCTCATAGCGACTGAGATTGGCAGTCTTTTTCTTAAACAATAATAGTTAAGTTAAATGATCTATGTGTGCACGTAAAATGTGCTCCCGCAAAACCTATCCGTTGATTGCACAGTGACAATATCACATGACGGATCCATTCGTCGTAATTGGTGGTGACGCTGCAGGATTATCAGCCGCAAGTAAATATCGACGGGAGTCACCAGCGCGGGATGTGGTCGTCTTTGAGCAAGGGTCGTGGGTTTCATACGCACACTGTGGAACACCGTACTTTATCAAAGGCGACGTTGAGCATCTTAGGGATTTGCAGTCACTCTCACCCCGTGATATTGAGGAGCGAGGAATTGATCTTCGACGAGATCACGAGGTAACTGCGATCGATACCAAATCCGATGTCATAACTGTGGTGAATAATGGCGAATCCTTCGAATACCCGTATGAGGAACTACTGATTGCGACTGGAGCACGCGCCATATCAGCGCCCATTGAGGGAGCTGATCTTGATACGGTCTTTACGCTTCATGGATTGCCTGATGCGACCGCACTTCGGTCGTTCCTGACACCACCAGCGGAGTTCGATAGTGCTAATCTAGGTGGCGGAGCTGCGCTAACGACATCAGTCGCTGAACAGTATGGGGCAATGCAACCGCCAGAGACAATTGCAATCGTTGGTGGTGGATATGTCGGCGTAGAAATGGCTGAGGCATTCAGTGCATGGGATTGCGCAGTGCATCTCTTTCAGCGACCAGAGCGGCTGTTACCCGCATTTGGGACAGCAGTTGGCGATGCCATTGCCTCAACACTAAAAAAAGCAGGCGTAACGCTTCATCTTAACGAGGAAGTTGAACGACTTACTGAGACGGACGGGCAGCTAGATGATATTGTCTATGGAGGCGGAAACCGACTCAATGTTGATGCTGTACTCATCGGGATTGGAATCCGTCCAAATGTCGAATTACTCACAGAGACATCAATTGAGCTTGGAACAACTGGGGCAGTCGCAGTAGATGAATATGGACAGACAAACGTTGAGAATGTATATGCAGCTGGAGACGTTGCTGAACTCAAACAGATCGTCACAGGTGAAACTACATGGAGTCCACTTGGACTTCCAGCAAACCGGGCAGGACGGGCAATCGGAGCCACAGTCGGTGGGTCGCCAACACAGGTTGGTCATGTCGCTGAGACGGCAATGTTAAAAGCATTTGAAGTCGGCTGTGGACGAACGGGAGTGCTTGACCATGACCGAGCAGAAGCAGCTGGATTTGATCCCATCACGAAGACAATCACCGCTGGGTCACGCTCTGGATATTATCCAGGTGCTGAGGAAACAACAGTTACGCTTACCGCTGATCAAAAGAGTGGTCAGCTACTCGGTGGCAGTCTTGTTGGAGCTGACCGTGCCGCTGTTCGCATCAATACTATTGCGACAGCGCTTGGTGCTGGGATGACTGTTGGCGAACTTGAACAGCAGGATCTCGGATACGCACCCCCATTCAGTCCAGTATGGGATCCTGTCCTCGTCGCTGCAAAAGTATTAAACGGAAAGTTGTAGTGAAGCACTCAGAGCATGTAACATTCAAAATTACAGTATACGGGTCACATGTAGTCTGTGATACTCGTTTTGAACAATCTATAAACTATAGTGATATATAATATGCGTTAACTAGGGGAATCAGCGAGATATAGATCCATCATTTATTTCGACGGAGTGAGTTGAGAAAGCGATATCGACTATTTGGGTCATATCCTCTGAATAGGAGACTATTTGTAAGGACTGAGACCGATGAGAGTGCCATTGCCCCAGCAGCGAGGACGGGCTGTAATAATCCAAGTGACGCAAGAGGGATCATCGCAGTGTTGTATCCAAGTGCCCAAAACAGATTTTGTTTGATCTTTGAAAGAGTGCCCTCAGAAATTCGGATAGCGTGAACGACATCAGCAGGGGAATCTCGCATGAGTGTTACTTCGGCTGCTTCAATAGCAACATCAGTTCCAGAACCGAGTGCAGTTCCGACGAACGCCGCCGCAAGTGCCGGTGCATCATTAACACCATCACCGACCATCATCACCCGGCTGTCTTCCGCTGATTGGATTGTCTCAACAGCATCGGCTTTCGCTTCCGGAAGGACCTCTGCGCGGACATTCTCGGGGTCAATACCAACCTGACTCGCGACTGCTTTCGCGGTTCGTTCGTTATCTCCTGTGATGAGATGAACAGTTGTTCCGCGGGCACGCAGAGTTTCAACCGCATCCATGGCAGAATCTTTGATTGTGTCCGCATCAGCAATAACACCAACAAGGCGTCGGGTATCGGTTATCTCAGTATCAGTATCAGTGTCATCGAAAATCGAGACATCTGGGTTATCAATGACGCCAACAAGCATCGCGGTTTTACCATCGGATTCGAGTTCACGAAGTGTCGACGCTGCAGGGTCGATGTCGATACCTGCATTCTTCAGAAGTCGGTCGTTTCCGACAATGACGGTTTGTTGATCAACAGTTGCGCGGACACCCTGTCCAGGAATTGCATTGAACTCTGTCGCCGTAGGGATATTGAGATCACACTTGCGAGCTGCACTAACAATTGCGTCTCCCAATGGGTGTTCACTGTTTTGCTCAGCGGCAGCCGCAAGGCGAAGAACAGCCATCTCACGAGGGGTTCTCACGAGATCTGGATCTGGATCTATATCCGTCTTTGTTTTTATTTCTGCGTCTACGTCTGCATCCGAATCTGTATCTATGGATGCACCCGAAGAGCGTGTATTTGAGTCGAGCAAGCTATTATGCTCTGAGTCTAGTTGTCCACCATCTGTCTGTGGGTTGAGGGTAATAACATCCGTGACGGACATTTCACCTGTCGTCAACGTTCCCGTCTTATCAAATACAACAGTGTCAATATCTCGAACACGTTCTAATACGTCACCCCCCTCAAATAAGATACCATTTTTTGCACCGATTGTCGTTCCGACCATCGTTGCTGCTGGGGTTGCAAGACCAAGCGCACAAGGGCAGGCGATAAGAACTGCAGAGGCAAACACAAGAACGGCGAATTCAACCGTTGAAACGGTGCCGCCAGCAACAACTGGTCCACCAGCGATAATACCAATTGCTGGAATGAATTCAGTAAGACTCGCTAATGCTGATGGGAAAGCAAACCATAATAATGCCCAAACAACCGCATTAATAATTACTGCAGGAACAAAGTATGCAGAAATACGATCAGCGAATTGTTGAATATCTGGCTGGCGTGACTGTGCCTTCTTGACTGTTTGGACAATTTGTTGTATTGCGGTATCAGAGCCAATCTTTGTTGCTTCAATAGTAATTACACCATTTTGATTGACGGTTGAGCCAACAACAGTATCTCCGGGGCTCTTTGATACTGGGACAGACTCACCAGTTACCATCGACTCATCAACTGCGGAGGATCCCTCAATAACGGCGCCATCAGTAGGGATTTGCTCACCAGGGCGAACCCGTAGCTGATCACCAACGGTGATATCGGAGACGGGAATAGTTTGCTCGGTGTTATCTTCAATAATCGTTGCAGTATCAGCTTCCATTTCAAGAAGTGTCCGAAGTGCTGATGATGCCTGCCCCTTTGAGCGAGCCTCAAGATAGTTTCCAAGTGTGATGAACACTAAAATAAGTGCAGCAGTGTCGAAATACAATCCTGCCTGCGGAAGAATGTCAAGGAGGGCAACCACAGAGTATAGATATGCGGTTGAGGATCCGAGCGCAATTAGCACATCCATATTCGCCGTTCGGTTACGTACAACTGCGGTGTAGCTATTCTCATAGAACTCTCGACCTAACACTAATTGGATAGGTGTCGCGAGAGCAAAAGCAACCCACCCAAATGGAATGTCTANATATGGGATTGTTGCCGGAATTGCATTTGGCATAAAAAGATGCGCTAAAAGAAACCCAACAAGCGGCGTTGCGAGAACTGCACCGAAAATTGTGAGTCGGCGTTGACGGTCTATTTCTGCCGTCCGGGCAGTTTCACGAGCGTCGGTATTGTCGCTCTCGGTGTTTATATCAGTATCATTACTGTTGTTTTCTGTACTTACATCATGACTATTTCGAGGATTTGATCCATCAGCAATCGGCGTGTATCCTGCGCTAGTGATAATATCTGCAAGATCACTCCTCGCCATCATAGCAGGATTATATTGAATTTGTGCTTCATCAATTGCCGCGTTGACATCTGCGGTGAGGACACCAGAAACCGATTCAAGTGCACTCTCGACTGTTTGCGCACAGGACGAACATGAAAGATCTGTGATGCCGATTGAGGCGCGTTCATCAAGCGGGTCATAACCAGCAGACGAAATTGTATCATACAATTGCTTAACAGAAACTGTGGTTGGGTCATGCGTCACTGCTGCTTCATCCGTCGCAACATTAACTGAGACCGTTTCGACACCGCTAAGCGATGATAGTGCATCTTGAACCGATTGTGAACAAGTAGCACAAGACATCCCCGCGATATCAATGCGTGTGCTCTGAGTGGGCATATTGATATATACGGTGTCTATGCTTACCACGATTTCCCTTTTCAAATCCGGGGTATCAGTGGTCGTTTAGTTTTGATTCTAAAGTTATTATTGTACATCATCACTCCCAGCATTAGTTTTTTATCGGGTATCAGCATCAGCCTCAATTCGGTTATATCGTTTGCGAAAGCGGTCTAAGCATGATGGGCAGCAAAACTGTCGTTTTGTGCCGCCAATTTGTTCACTACGCCCCTCGGTGGTAACGGTATTGCCACACTCAGCGCATGATAGGGCGAATTCGGTCTCGCCGACGGTGGGGCTCCATTCAGCAGTGTCAACGATACTGACATCATAGCTATCAATCCGTGAAGGGTCGACAATATCGTTAATTGCGGCGCGAACGCGGTCTCCACGGACATGAGCAGAGAATGTAATAGTATTATTTGCGGTCATAAATGTGTGTTCAACTTTCGGAGATTCACGAACGGCAGAGTAGACCGAGTCAGCCGCGGATGTCAACGGTCGGAGAGTTACCAAAATAGGGACACCAGCACGGAGTTGTGATCGATCAAGTTCAACAGTAAACCGACGGATAACACCAGACTCACCTAAACGATCAATTCGGTCTGAGACTGCTGGTGGGGAGAGATTGACTACTTGAGCGATGTCGGTGTATGAGCGACGAGCGTCCTCGATAAGGAGTTCAAGAATCTGGATATCGGTCTCATCAAGCATATTTATTAATCTAGCCGATGAAACGACATCTCGACTTTTAGTTTTGATTATAAACATATGACCGCCCATAACAACTGATTCAAAAGTTAAATTGGTTTACATTATAATGTACTACTGCAATATTAGTCGTGAACGAGAATTGATTTCAAAATATATTAGATTAAATTCACCGTGGGAATTAGCCCTGTTGATATACTTCGATAATGTCTCGAAATGAGCGCTAGAGAAGCATGTCGGACAAAAAGTTACATGCAAAATGTTTCTGAAGTAATATGACCCAGTTAATCTACTCGGTCACTTTATGCGTCATCTGAGCCCGATGATTGTGCGTTCTCAACGCGATCAGCGTATGAGTGTAAATCATCAGCAATTGTGCGAGCTTCTGAGGCTGACAGTGTAACTTCATCGGCATGGGCAGGAAGCATTTCAACAGTTGTATGATCAATTTCAACCTGAAGCGTCACATGATCCGGGTTTTTTCGTGGCGCGGTAACGTTTACAACGCCAAGCGTATTTACGTCAAAGTCATGTCCACGGGCACGGACATCGGCGAGGTCGAGTGTTGTGTATGCGTTCACGCGGAGGAGTCGATCACTCATTCGTGTTAGTCGTCCGCGGGTGCAGATGGTCCGGCATCAAGACCGTCATTCTCTGCATATGGATACCACGTACGCTTGGTATTGTGCATCATTGGATCCTCATAATCGGTCTCCTCAGGCGCAACAAATGAATCAAGCTCATCATTATCATGTCTATCGATGAACGCACGGAATGATTCGTCATCGTTACGCTCAGCAGCGAATGTTTCAATCAGATTTGAGATTGCACCGGGAATCTCATCAACAGGAACACGTTGGGTCACCCAGCGTGCGAACTGTGGCTCTGCACCAAGTCCACCGCCAAGACCAACATCGAGAGCCTCAACAGGCTCCCCATTCTTGCGCGTTTTCATCCCTCGAAGGCTGATATCTGCAATCTGTGGTTGTGCACAGGAAGCAGTGCATCCTGATAGGTGGATATGAAACTCGTCAACGTCACCCGGAAGCGTGACATTGTCTTTCAGCCATCGAGCGTATCGAACTTGTCGGTTCTTTGTCTCGACAATAGATAACGAACAGAATTCAGTACCTGTGCAGGCAACAGATCCCCGCATGAATGGAGATGGGTCTGGTGAGTAATTTTCGAGAAGTTGCTCACTCGTGAATTCATCAACAGCATCCTTTGGAATATCCGTAACGATGATATTCTGTCGCTGAGANAGTCGAACTTCACCAGACCCGTATTCAGAGGCGAGATCAGCGAGTTCAAGCACATCAGATGCTCCCATTCGCCCAACAAGGACATTCAATCCAATAAAGTATGATCCGTCGTGCTGTTCATGTACCCCAATCAGGTCATTGCGGTCACCATCTCCGGTATTATATGTGTATTCCTCTCGAACGTCACGTCCAGCCGTGTGTAACTCGAAGTCAACATACTCCGATTGGAGTGTCTCACGAACTTTGTCTGCACCCCACTCGTCGACAAGGAACTTGATACGGGCGTTATATCGATCTTCACGATCGCCGTTATCTCGGAATAACGCTGAAAGTCCACCTGCGACTGTTGACACATCCGCTGGAGGGACCCAAACATCGATGTCACGAGCAAATCGTGGCTCGTTACGAGCAAGACCGCCTCCAACACGAACGTTGAATCCAACAGTCTCCTCACCATCAATNGTTTTGTAGGCTGGTTCAAACGCAAGGTCGTTGATATCGCCTTGACCGGAACCATCAGGCGTACCGGTAACAGAAACCTTCCATTTTCGTGGCAGATTGGAATGATCATCATTCCCCTTGAATGTCTCATTGAGATCATGAATGACTGGCCATGCATCGATAACCTCACGTGCATCCTTACCGGCAACAGGATTTCCAACAATATTTCGCCATGAGTCACCGCATGCCTGTTGTGTCGAAAGCCCGTTTTCTTCAAGCTTCTCGAAGATATCCGGGATATCTGATAATTCAATCCAGTGAAGTTGGATTGACTGTCGCGTTGTGAAATCAGCGTATCCATCACCGAATATTGGATTCACACCAGGACCAGTGGCATATTCGGATGCAATTTCACCGACTACGCGAAGCTGACCAGGCTTCATGACACCGTTTGGTGTCCCGATCCGCATCATAAAGTAACCTTCTTGTCCGTTTCGCTGATGGTAAAGACCCCACCATTTGAACCGCTCAAACCATGCATCTCGTTCATCCTCCGGGATTGTATCATATCCCTCCTCAGCGAACTCAAAGAGATGCTCGCGTATTTCCTGCCCATACACCTCTGATTTCCAGCGTTCGACGTCCGTCGGCATGATACAATTAATCACGAGGAACAAGAACATAGGTGATAGTATTTCGTCACCATTCCCCGCTGCTCCCGCTAACCAGAATTTGTTTCCGGTTTTCTTGATTCCCGTGTTCGACGAACAGTTGATTCATCAAATACGGCGAATTCACCGTCTATGACCCGACCAACTGGAAGCCACTCGGTCTCACCGGTTGCACCACAAGCGATACATTGACCATAGACAATAACTTCAATTGTCTGACCGTTAACACCGACTGTTTGGAAATTTTCAACAACGAAATCAACAAGATCACATGAACAAAAATCAGTTGCTTCAACCCGCCAAAGTTCGCTTACGCTTACTTCTCTACGATCGTTGACGGATATCCATGCACCATCATCAAGCACTCGAAGTCGGACAGTCATAGTATTAACTTGGACCGAACACCACAGTGTGTGACGGAGGATGCAAACGGCGACGATGCCGATGACGTGTACAATCAATCATAATCGCTAGACGGGAGCCGTATGTATCATATAATCTGTGTCGCCAATACCAGCATAAAATTCTGGTATTCGGGAGTAGGGGTTGAATTCACTCTTGCAGCGGCTCTTATACAGCAGTAAAGAGATTGTTTGAGTTGATGACTGATTTGAATCCACAGTCGGCGATCAACTCGGTCGCTGCAATAGCAATTAAACGAGTGGCGATCGTCGACTCTGGGACAAGAAAAGCTAATACTGAACAGACAAATGAAAATAAGCTCAGATCTGAATCAAAAAAGAATCTTGATGTGACCTCCCGTCAGCATGCGTCCGCAGATGTCGCTCCTGAACTGTATAATGCTGATACACAGGAGTCGTCACAATGACGGGTGTAAGCAGTGATAGTGATCGCCAGATAGATGCTATTGACCCGGAGCAACGCATCGACAGCGACGAACAGGATAGAGAGAGTGAGGAATCAAACGTTGACACTGCTTCATCTGACGCTGCATCTACATCAAATGACGAGAGTAGTCACCTCGATGATCTTGCTGATGGTGCTGGATGCACAGAAATCTGGGAACACCTCTCAGAGAGTCGAGATTGATAGGCAGAAACGGGGTGGAACTTTTACCCGATGGCAGATTATCAATATGCGAGATGAGTGAGGATAATTATGATTCTAGTGGGAAACTTAGTAACCGGCTGGATTCAGTGTCGAGACATCGTTCGGAACGAGAGTTCGACATAAACAGCGATATTGATACCAATATCGACGTTGGACCTGAGTCGGATGAGACGAAAATTCAAGCCACTTGTTTAATCACTATCACTGATACTGACACTGACACTGATACTGATATTAGCCTCACTATGACACATAATAACAGTAATATTGATAATAATGATTCTGCACCAAGTTTTACTCAACTTCGCAGCGACGGCGGAGACCCCTCAGTTCGTCCACCAGCGGATCGTGAGGAGCCTGTTGGCGAACCAGTTGTTCGGTCTGACCCGGCTATCACAGGACAGCGGGCACGCGAGGCGGTTGAATTTGACCCGACAGACCCAGCAAGTATTACATCGGCTGCACAGACCGTACGGGCATTTTCTGAGAACACTGTTGGTGCTGATGACAATGTGTATATTCTTCGCGGAGCCGCTGCGTGTGCTGCTCTTGTAAGAGGCGTTGGGTCATATAAGCAAGCGGTGGAACGTGCAGGTGGTGATGTTTCAATCTCTTTTGTGCGAAAGTGGGCACGAGTGCATGACCTTCCACAGGCGATTAGACGCCATGTTGCTCGCGGTGATATCGCGCCAACAGCCGCAAAACATATTGCGCGCGTCTCAGGGCTTGATCGGCTTGATCTCGCGTGGGCTGTTATTGATGCTGATCTTACTGTTCGTGAAGTGCGACGGATTGCAAGTGAGGTTGATAATGATACAACCGCGGCTGAAGCACTCGCTGAGCGGGGAATCACTGTTGGATCGATTGAACTTTCATTGCCAATCCCACTATATCGCGAACTGCGACGACGAGCGTCTGTGGAAAATCGTCCGCCGGGTCAAATAGTCAGTAATACACTCGAAGATATTTTCAAGACTAATTGACATTTTCCTCCGCGTGTAGTGCTCCTGAAAACTTATTGAGGAATTCAATTCAAAATCCTGTCATAGAGTAGCCGCTGATGCTGTTGCGTAGGACGATGATTCAAGATGTTTCACGGAGTGCTATGACAGTACGGACACGTCACCTCATCTGGTCATCGATGTTCACGGAGATACTTCAGACAATCCTCCTTGTCAGGCAGAAAGATTTCGTTGACACTTTCGCCGCTGACCATCTTGAGATTGGTTACAAATTCCGTCCTAAAAAAGCACTCATCGTTACAGATGAGCGATATCTTATATTTTTGCTCATATTGAGTTGCACTGAGATTCCGAACACTATCTCGTCGAACAATATTGGGCTAGACAAAGTACTGGTCCATACCCACCCTTCCGGGGTCTTCCCCCAGGTTCAGACACACAGACCACGTGTCATCCGATTTGATATTGTATCAATGTTCCACAACGTCTGCAGAATCTACTTATATTGAATGCAGACGCTAAAACCCTGCCGTCATCAGTATGTTTAGAGGTACAACCCGTCTATAATGCCGATCAAAGCGGTTCATCCGCCCGGTATAACGGACAGTATCAGGAGTTGTATCTGGTCGTTCGACGGTATTCCCGCCGAGTTGATCGCTGTGGAAAGCGTCAGAAAATAAGCAAAGTATTCCCGAATCCACCGTGGATAGAGATAACGGGGGTGTGGCACTCCCTGTATCACGACAGGAGACAAATCCGAGGTTTCCAAACTAGCACGGAGCGACCGTGCG
>P_A23_Liq_1_FmtDRAFT_1000114_pt1 | contig 14049 bp, 15 predicted proteins | sample PonA231FremontCA_FD_10235 | JGI IMG/M metagenome (IMG submission 10235) | reverse complement strand
TGCATGAGAGTTTTATTTCGTGACGAGCGGTAAAGCTATTTTGCCCGACCTGTCGAATACCTCGTCCTGCTGGGCGATCTTGGAGATCGTCCGGAGCCCACACTCTGTGTTGGTCATCCAGCTCCTAATAGGGCTTTCGTGGAGTAATAGCGTATGCAGATATACTGCAGCAAGTGGAGCTACCAGCCCTATTGCTGGCAGGAGCATTACAGGAATATAAAGAGAGCCGTTTGATAGTCAGCGAGTCCTTTGATTAGAGGACGCCAAGCTTGAGGAACACTATTCTGATTCTCTAGTGACGGGGGAAGCGGCGTGAATCGATCTTGTAATTTCATCAGGGTAGGTGAGATGCTATCCACCCAAGCAAAGTCGTCGTTGGGTTGAATAAAGTACGTGAAAACAGAGAAAGTGACGGTGGGATTCCGCCTGTCGACCGGTTCACGACGGGACAACAGAATCTGCGTGAGCGACTGACCGCTACAAAGTCATTATTCTCCAGATGTGACATGTCGTCCGGGCTGCTCGATAACCCGCGATGAATATACACCGGTTCCCACCGGAGCCGGGCGTTCCCCAGTCACTCGGCAGCTAACATGAGTTATTGTTCCGGTTGCTTACCCAACAGATTTCAGAACATCGGTGGTTTTCTGTACGTAAAGCCGGAATCGTCTCAACTACGTTCTCTCAAGGGGTTGATGTCCATTTCAAGACAACAGGCTCCCCTAAACCAATTAAAAAACGGTAAAACCGTCACTCCGGACTGGAACTGTGACCAGGACCGACCGAGGATATAATCTCAGACGTCACCGGTAACTCGGGGTCATCGAGAATAGTTGCAATCTCTCATGCGGAAGGGTCATTTGAATCTCAGCTACTTTTGGATATATCATGCTCTCTGCAATCGGTAAAAAACGCTATGAATCTATCATATCCGTGTAGTAGACACACTAGCTTCTCTCTAACATAATTACATCGATTTGAGAAGCGAAAAAATAGTGTTCCTACCCTGAGGATGGCAGAATCACGTAATTATTTATATCTACACTGTATCAAAGACGGTTGTAGGGTAATGGGAACAAAAAAACTCATTCCCGTGCTCTCCAAGCCATTCTGAGACTGACTCATCCAGAGTACGTTTTTTGCATCTCGGAAAGTTCGGAGAGATACCCTGACAACCAAGCTGAATTATACATTTCTCATATTAATACTTGGGCATGACAATTGGAATGATCACGAATGGGTGGTCTGACTCTGCAGAATCAAATATCTGCCACTAACTTCACGGCATCAGTCTCTGCACATGGAATCCCTCAACGAAAATTCAATCTGGTCCCACACGGATGAGTGCATCTTATGCGTCACTGTCAACCCGCGCTTATCGAGAATGATTGTAATCTCCGGTGTCATGAGACTCTCCTGACTCTTTGCGTCATCGAGTACCCTTTGATAGTGATTAATTTGAATAGTTTCACTGACGGTGTCGGATGACGCGGATTCAGCGGCTCCCATCACGGACACGAATAATCACGGCGGTAGAGACTTGCATTAATGACTATGAATGTCACCGCGTCCGTAGGCAGCGACACCACCGCACGTACGCAGATAATATCGGGCTGCTCGGTCCAATGTCTTCGAGCGTGTCGGTTCGTCGGTCGTTTCACAAGATTCTCTAGTGAGTCATGGATAGAGACTACCTGCGCCCTTCATGTCGTTTCTCGGTTATCCAAGATCATAATTCATATTCAGCATATGACACTGACCAGACACCGTTACACAAAAGAATCTACTATAATTTAATGGAGGAAGGGGAACCCCCAATAGATCAAAGGGAAATAATGGGAGCTTCCGACTCTTATCATTCAGTGACCTAAGCTGATGACGGCTCAGTGCAGTGTCGCCCTCAATGCTTGCCTGCGTATGAGCGAACCCACAACCATTTCATCGGGCAGTACTCAATTATTTGAATACCAATTGGTGTGACAAAGCCAGTGATATTATACTTTTTGTTATATATCAGTGAAGCTTCAAATACTGATATTGAATGAGTAGATTGATGAGTGAGTCTCAGTCGAATTCCGTGTCTTATGTTCCAGTAATGTGGAGGAACTCGGAAATGAAGCCGTCGAGATCGACGAATATTTAGTTCAAATCCATCGCATACAGCGTGAATCTCTGGGTTTGGCTCTGGTATCATGCAATGTCGGAACTGAGTTGAACGAACGGTAACCTATCGGCTCGCAACTAATCGTGTTTGATAAGCAATTCAGGAGCTGGGGGCTTGGTTCGTAACTGCAACCGTGAGATAAGACCAATACCGTAGCCTCACAATTTTGTTTTTCGTTTTGAATCAACATCAGTTCTACACTCATATAGGAAACCAATTCACCGCCATCGTAGCCGGCTCTATTCACGAATGATAATTGCTCGCTGCTGAGGAGAGTATGTTAGAATCAAACATCGGATTTGCGTACACACCGTGAGGTAGCAATTGACAAAGCGCGGTTGAGCCGAATTGTAAAATCTTCTGTGCCTCCACTATATTGTCTGTATAAATCACCGATCAGATGCGTCATAGTGGGGTGACGTCAGCAGGGAACGAATTTGGAGGTGGTTACAGACCTACTTGATACTTAGTTTGACATTTCACTCGTATCTTGTGTCACGAACAGGTCGAAAGCTACATCCTGTGGTTCGTCGTCTGGGCTAAGATAGCCGGCGGCGAAAGCAGTGTACACCTGCCCGCCGTTCAGACTCACATCAAAGTCAGCAACCACCTCGCCATCGTTGCTCTCGGTATCGCCTCTGATCTGGAGGGTGTAGTCATTCGCAGGAACCTCTGTGTAACCTGACCCACTGAACCCGACTCCATTAAACAGCGTGTCTCCCGTCGAACTGGCTGTAATGTCAACAGCTGGAGCGTCAGGGGACACGTGGACCGCCCGGACCCGCGCGGTATCCTCGCCGGGGCTCGAATTGTCATCTTCGAGTATCAGTGGTTCGAACGTCTGATCTACCATGTCGCCAAGCTCACCGGCTGCGACGATGGTATAGTCTGTGTCTGCCTCGACAGGTACGGTACCCGAAAAGACCGAAGTCTCTGGGTCGCCAGCTGCAGTGATCTCGACAGTGTGGTCACCGGCCGCAAGTTCGAGGTAATCACTCGTTGTTCCGAACGGAACGTCTTCAAGAACGACTGACTCGTCAACATACACGTCCACATTCGGAGCGTTCGGTGACATATGTGACACCCGGACATTCCCCGGACTCGTCGACATCATCCCGCCGTTGGTGTCCTGTGAGACAAGTAGATCAAAGGGAGTGTCTCCCGGTTCATCATCGGGGCTGAGATAGCCGGCGGCGAAGGCTGTGTACACCTGTCCACCAGCGAGGCTCACGTCGAATTCGGCGACCACGTCACCGTCGCTAGCGTCGGTGTCACCGCGAATCTCAAGTGTGTACTCGCCCGCAGGAACCTCTACGTAGCCGGATTCACCGTACTCGACGGCGTCAAAGAGGGCATCACCGTTGGACGCAGTGGTAATGTCAATAGTCGGCGCGTCTGGGGAAGCGTGGACGGCTCGGATGCGGGCAGTGTCGCTACCAGGCTCGCTATTATCATCTTCGAGGACAAGCGGTTCGAACGTTTGGTCTGCCATGTCGCCGAGTTCGCCGGTTGCGGCAACGGTATAATCTGTGTCTGCCTCGACTGGGACTGCTCCAGCGAAGACCGAGGTATCGGCGTCACCCGCTGCGGTGATCTCAATTTCGCGCTCGCCGGCAGGAACTTCGAGGTACTCGCTCACTGCACCGAAGGGGACGTCTTCGAGGACCACTGAACCATCCACATATACATCAACGTTCGGGGCGTTCGGTGACAGATGCGCTACGCGGACGTTAGCGGTTCCCTCAGGTTCCTCAGTCGGCGTCTCCTCATCTGTCGGTGTGTTTGTTGGCTCTTCAGTCGGTGTATCGGTATCGGTATCAGTACCGGCATCGCCATCGTCACTGTTACCAAGACAGCCAGCGAGTCCAACTGTCGCTCCAGCACCAACGCCAAAGAGCACGCGCCGTCGTGTCGTGTTTGGATCGTCTGATGACATCTAAGCTATTGTAAATATACCTCACAATTAAGACCTTTTATATAGTTAGACTCAAGCTCCCCGCAATTTTGACATATACTCTGTTGGTGTGTCCTATTAGCATCGGAGCCGTCTATAAGTCGTTTGACCTCGAGTCTTCGAGATACATCAGGAGTCGGCTCTCTTGTGTCGCGTGGTTCGTTCTCTGTTGAGAGCAATGAATCCGTATCTCGTCGCCGTGAACACTCTCGAAGACGGTTCGACCCCACAGGAGTCTGTCCGTGTCCACGCTTGGGTAGTCACGTGCCGTCTGCTTCACTCTCGTGTTCTGGCGTTGATCGACCTGTCAGCGGTACGACGCCCCAACTCACCCATCGCGTCGGCGAACCCACCTGGGTCAGATAGTTTTTCCATCTCAACTGTGTCGTCCTCGCCGCGTTCGAATATCGGTCTGTCAAGAATGATATCAAGCTTGCTGAATGAGCACGCTGTATTCAGCACTCTATTTGTATTATATGTGACATACTTCAACAGAGCCCTCTATGTTAATATTTTATTTCTTGATATTCGGAACGAGATCCACAGTTTCAATCCGGGTGCCTGACTCATAGTGATTAGTGCAAGTCTTTACCGCCGTGATTATCCGTGTCGGTGATTGGAGCCGCTGAATCCGCGTCATTCGACACCGTCGGTGAAACTATTCGAACTAATCACTATCAAGCAACTCATTCCACGGTTTGTTTAATTTCTCCATCAGAACGGGAACATTCTCAATCGCCTTCTGCCCTTCCGGTCGTAGCGAGTAGTGCGTTTCATCCTCAATCTGCTCACGTTTGATGAAGGCGCTCATGTCAGGACTCCCCGATACATTTTGAGTTTCGTTGACCCGCTTGCCAAAGGCTCCGAGGATTCCTGTGAGACTCCGCTCTGGATTCTGATGCATCCCCCTTGGAGTCTCTCCGCCAGTTCCGTTCGACTGAGTGGTTCATTCTATTCGTACAGTAGTTTCAGCAACGTGATATGACCACGCATGAGATCGGTTCGGCACAATACTCCTGTGAGGGCGGGTGATTGCATAAAAACAATGGACTCATGAACACAATAAAAACCCGTCTCCGTCAGACTAGTTGAGAAACATTTCAAGATGATATGCATGACTTTGTTCAATTGTCTGTGCAATGTCGGAATTGTGCTCTGCGAGGCGCTCGATGACCAGTTTTTGAGCTGATATATCCACATGCTAAGACCTGATACTTCCACAATCCGACCCTTTGAGTTCAGGACGTCGGCGATGATATCATCACTTGCATCGAAGCCATATCTAAAGACGCTCTTGCCTAACCGAGCGAAACACCGATCAGATTTGCGATATTGTCGCCGGTTGGCGTGCAAGATGGATGGCACAATTTTCACACGTTCTTGTCTCAAATCATCCTATACAGATCGTGCCCTCTAAACGAGATATCATCGGTAATAGCCCTCCAAGCAATGGTCTCCGCTGGTCACATTTTCAGTGGAATCGTATTAGTGCGTTCTTCGTTGGCGTTGTTGCAATGGGTTTGTATTTTTCGATGAACTCANTGGTTGATGCAAGTCAGATCCCTTCATGGGGTTATGAAATCTTGGCAGTCATTCCGATTGGACTCATTTGGTATGGTCTCAGTAGATCCAGCTGGCAAGAGATTCTCAAGGCAATTGTTGGTATTGCGGTTGGAGGTATGCTTGGAATATATGTTTTTTAGCGGCGATATGCAACGAGGTAGAACTGCTTCATTCAGAGATCAAGATTGCTGAGTGTCATCTCTATGTCTTGCACAGTTCGACCTCCCAGCTTCGAGACAGATACTGCTGTTTCACTATCTTCGGTAAGAGCCATATCTGATCATGCAAGTCGCGTAGCATCGTAGCTTGAATGAGAGAGACGACCGCTCATGTATTGATAACCAAATCAAAATCTGCAGAGTCACGCTAAAACAGTTCTGTATTACCGCATGCCGAATATTTTATCTGGTAGCTATAAGTGATGTCAAATATGAACTCCCGCGCGGACGGCGACACCACCCTTGCAGCATTAGCCCACGCGTCAGCACTCATTGCATCATTTTTTGGCCCAATCCTGTTTCTGATACTTTGCGACGATGACGACGAATTGGTCCGCGAAAATGCGAAAAATGCAATTAATTTTCAAATAATGATACTTGTATTGACATTGATCGCAGCAGTTCTAATCCTTCTCGTTATCGGGTTATTCCTACTTCCCCTGATTGGCGTGCTTGATCTCATCTTCGTTCTTATCGCCACAGTAAAAGCAAATAACAATGAAATCTACAGCTATCCGCTGACGCCGGATATCGTCTGAGGCTATAGTTAGAAGTAACAAACATCGGAGTTAAACTTCTTGACGCGGGCGAGCACGCGCTTGCCCGCGTTAGCCTCGTCCTCGTCATTGCGGACGGAGGTCATCGATAGGGTTACCGGCTTTCCGCTGGAGACGACGTACGCTGTACAATACTGGTGGCAGGTGATTGTTCCGTCCTCCGGGGTCATCGGGCAGAGTTCGCCTTCATCAGCATAGTAATCGCCGTAATAGGGGTTGTCAATGAAGTCGATAGAGACGATTCTCAACCCTGACCGGTCGAGAACCATCATAGCAAGGCGTCCAACTAGACGTTTCACAATGAACTCAAGCCAGTGCTGGTCATGTTTGTAGCCAAGTCAAGACAGTATCGCTGCAAGTTTCCCAGGTCGAGGTTTCGTTGACACAGACGAAGATGACGACAAGCCAGATATTGCCGGGGGCTCCACTCGATGCCCGGCAATGGAAGCGGGGTAATGACTTCTTCCGCTACGTCTTTTATATCCGACGCGAGAGTAGCAGTTTGGATCTGGTCGGTTGAATATATTCGGATCCAGACATTTTCTCGTGTCGATCTTACACAGGCTAACCTTACAGGGGCTTCTCTTCCGGACGACGTGGAGGATATTCGGCTCGCGGATGCCCGGTTTGAGTACACAATCCCTAATGACCAGCATATCTCGTCGAAAGATATCGTTCCAGAGGCCACCCTCGATGTGGGTGACTTCTCTGATGCAGACCTCTCTGATGCAGACCTCTCTGGTGCTTGTCTAATCGCAATTGACCTTTCTGATGAGAACCTCTCTTCTGCAGACTTCTTTGATTCCTCCGTTTTCAATGCTATCCTCTCCGATGCTGATCTGTCTGGTGCCAACCTGCTAAACACTAATCTCGAAGAATGGACCCCGATCGCTGGTGAAGTGTTTTTTCGACCCTACTGATGGCAAAATCAATAATGATTAATCAAAATAGAGTAACTGGGAGTGTAATGGGGGTACAGTTGTTATCACATTTTGATGATATAGTTATAAATTCAATAAGTATCACGAATTGAAATATATGGTTACTATATTGCATAATGTTTCAGCCAAATTTACATTTCTTACTAGGAGATTCATACTTAAGTGTCCAAATTCTACTAATTGATAGAATATATTCATTTTCTCTTGACAGCAAGAATAGACACAGAATGAAATACTGATTATATCGACTCTGACGACTGGTATATCCTATTATTTGGAAAGTAAAATACCAATGTATTGTAATGTCATCTTCAAGAGTTTAGTTGAGATACGTCGAAGTTTATGAGATCTAAACTCGCTGGGTGATCTGATACCGGAGAGTTGAATATATGACTTCACATGTATCTGGTCTCGCTCAATTTGACATCAGGTAACTGGTATTGCGGCTATCTGGACTCCTCACGACGAACTAGAGACAATGTTATTTGGGTCAGCCAAGATAGATCAGGAGCGGGAGGAGGAAGGGGTAGCTAACAATCCTGCTCTCGGCGCGGTGTCTTTCAGTCCAGCGGTATATCCCGATTCTGAATCCCTTCCTCATCATCGGCATCCCGCCGCCCTTCCGGTTCGCTGTTCCTCTGTTGCCACGCCTTTGACCACTCCTCTGTCGCATCAAGTGACTCCGCACCATGAGACGTCGTACGTGCCCTAATATCTGCCATGAACGGCGTGTTCACCGTATCACCTGCGATCACCGCCTGCCCCGGCGTCAAACCCGGAAGCTCCGACAACAGATCCTCACCCACATCTTCGACACCTCTCTTGACCGCATCCTGGTCGTTCGGGTTCTGAATCTCCATGATGACCTGAGACTTGCACTGCGAGAGGACATCGTCATCGATCTTGCTCGGGCGCTGACTGATAATCCCGACACCGATTCCAAACTTCCGACCCTCACTCAAAATCGTGCTCAAAATCCCCCGGGAACGCGCCTCACCGTCCGCCGGCGCAAAACGGTGCCCCTCCTCCAACAGAATGAATACTGGGAAGTCGAGGTCACTGTCTTCGTCTCCTTTCTCATGGAGCATCCGCTCCTCGTTGATCCGGCGTAACAACACCGTCGCAATCATCCGCTGATCAATCAAGCCCATCCCATCCATCTGAAGCACGCTACACTGCCCCGGCGCCAAGATATCTGTCAGCGGAACATTCTGGCTCTCATCGAAAACATCCCGACCCAACGCCGAACGCAGCCGCCATTCTAAGGCGTCTGAGTCATTAGCCGCACAAGACCTGTCACGTATGTTTTGACGTTGCGAGTCTGGTGATATGAGAGTGATTCGAATTCATCCAGTGGTGCATGACAGAAAATCCGTAATCGGAAGCATCAGTCGTCGTTGGTTACTACATTTCGATACTAATTAAACGTGCAAAGCCGAAAATAAGTGTTAACAGTAGATACAAATGGTGGCAATGTAAGATGGTCTGGTTTGGTTCTATCCAATTTCTCCTTCCTATCCTGTTATGGACCGCTCTCGCTCTGTACGGATTTTCTTCGCTTTGGTGGCTTCTCGAAACACTCGTTCTTTCGCGCGGGTGGAAGTCGAATAGCACTGAAGTATGGGGGTTAGATGATATTCAGGTTCGGATCCTCACCATTGACGCCGAAGCAGTTGTTCAACCGACTGTCGATGTGATACCGGACAACGTGACTGATGTTCGCGTCATTGCTGAAGCAGATATTGCTATCGACGGCGCAACAGTGTATGTTGTGCCGGACGAGTTTACTTGTGACGCTACGAACAAGGGACGTGCTGTCGAATGGGCGAGGCGTAACGTAGAGTGTCACAAAGAGTACGTACTCTATCTCGACGAGGATACCCTTGTCACGGAATTCACCGGACTTCCCGACGCCGACTTCATTCAATTCACGGAGAAACCGATATACACTGGCTCTCGACTGACGTATCTGTGCGAGGTCTTCCGGACTGGCTACCAGTTCGAGCAACTCGGGTTTCATCGGCTGTCCTATCCACTCTACGCATGGGGCGGTGGGTTTGCTATCCGTCACGAGATTGAACAAGCAATCGGGTGGGACGTAGCGACGGTTACCGAAGACACGAATCTGATATGGCGTGCCGCCAAGGAGTATGACCTCACATACCAACTTGTAGACAATCGGTTCCGAAATCAGGCTCCGCCGTCAGTGAAGTCCATGCTGAACCAGCGCCGGCGGTGGATGTCCGGAACGGTCAAGGACGGCTACACTCTGCCGTTGTTATACCGACCACTCCACTTCACTCGTGTCATTTCGTGGGCGTTCTCCCCGTTCGTGCCGTTATTGGCTATCGTTTCGTATCTGTTGCTGGGTACCGCTCCCAGTGTCGAGCTGTACAGCCTCATTTCAACCGGACTCTTTGGTCTCCTGTTCGTGTACATGTTCCTCGGTGTCATTGCGTATCAGAAACACCCGATACTGTGGCCCATATTCTTGCTTCTGACACCGCTAGCTGTCGTGCTTCACGCAGTTGGTGCGTTGTGGGGAGTAGTCCTCCCTGTCGAGGAGTTCGAGGTGACGAAAAAAGTGACGGCTGAAACCGTCGAGGAGGTCAATGAGAGCCTTGCGGAGGGTGACATACAGGATCACGACGGGACAGAACGGTTGCTCCGTGAATCGAACGACGAGTTCGAGACTCAGGTATTCGATGAGTGACTCCGCTACCCAATGTGCGAGGAGGGAGTAGTACCGGAATAGGAGCGACACCGTCAAGTGCTCACAGAGAGTTATGTCAGCTTTAGTATTGGTGAGGCAAAATCAAGATGATTCTGGGGCTGATGAAATCATCATATCGATAATCGTCAGCAGTAGTTCTTTTCAGTCTGCATCCGACTTGCTGTCCGGGTGCATATAGTCATCAATGTGATCAATGTCATCAGTCTCAGTATGCTCCTCGCCTAGACTGGGTGAAGCCCTTCTTGTTTAAATACAAAACGACATGTGCAATCTTGTCTATCTCATCTCAGTTTTGTTCTTTAAATGATTTTGATGACACGAATCTGATTGCGAGCCAGCCGTCGAGAGGAAATATGCTCAAATATTATCTGCCAAATCGAGAATCCGCCTCTCTCACCTGATATGAGTACAAAATATCCAGCAAAGCCGTATATTCAATTTACTGTATGAACAGTCGATTGTCTCGTTCTTGTCGCATTTCTGTCTTTAAATGGTCCGACGCGTATATCATATAACTGGGGACAGCTACGCTCACAGCATCTTGTTCCCCTTCTTTTAATAATATTATTTATTACATGCGAACTAAAGAAATACGTCTTTAGATGCCGAAAAGAGTCGGTTGCACAATTACGAGACCTCAGAATGTGACGAAATAGTGCCATATGGCTTTGTTATTGGACGAATTTTGGATGAGGTCGAAGAAGAATGAGTGTAAAATACTCGATCAACGTAGATGGAGATCTCGCATCCCGCCTGGAATAAGTCGATGATGATACCATCGTTGAACACTTGGAACAAGTTGAAAAAAATACGGCAGCAGGTCAGATGATGAGCTCGCTGAGCATGATTCAGTAAAACAGATCCGTTCAGATGAGTCAATATCGCCGGAAGAGGAAAAAGGCGAGAGTTGACCTGGCAGCCTAAAATTGGCAGACCTGTGATATGATTCTTCTGTGTCGATATCAGTTCAAGAGCAGAATCCTCAGCAGCAAGTAACACCAGCCGATAGATTTTCTGAATCGCCTCAGTATGAATAGATATGCAAGTTGGGGAGTTCTATGAGTATGTAGGAACTGACTATCCAACGGGCATTTATCGCGCTGTCGGTGTGAAACAGCAAGATAGCCGAGAGCGCATTACACTGTTACGTGTATCAAATGATCAACATATGCGGAAGCATACCGGAGAGATAATCCACATATCAGATAGTGAAATCGACACATTCACGCAGACAGTCGAGCCTAATAAAGAGCGTTTCCGCGTCGTGAAATCAAAAGCGAGGGCGATGCCTTATGTTGCTCTCACAATATTTCGAAGGCTCAGGACAAATACATTCTTATCAGCGCTGTCTCTCGGGTCTGTCGTTGCTGGATTTGGTGCTGATTCTGCGAACCTTGCTTTGATCTCGACTGTCCTGATTCTTCTCGGCAGTGTTGGAATTTTTATGAGTGTCAGTAACTGGTATAATCACGGATAGCCTCAATAGAATCCACACTTCATCTGAACAGTTCACACACCGTGAGTCGCACAATAGTTATGTACTGTATACGGAACTCAGCATGTCAGCGAAGGCGATTGCGGCAATATCACCGGTAGTGACCCCTCGTAGTGGAAAACTCTCCCGTGAGTGGTCACGCTGGCATTGAGGTGACAATTATGAATGAACAAATGCGTCAACCGCGACCGGGGACAGTGCCAAAACTGCAAAATCTCGCTCGGCGAAAGCGGAGACGTGTATCATATCGTCTCATAGTGATTAGTTTGAATAGTTTCACTGACGGTATCGAATGACGCGGATTCAGCGACTCCCATCACCGACACCGATAATCACGGCGATAAAGAGTTACACTAATCACTATCAGGTGGTGCCGGAGGTGCAATCGTGATGTCCAATCTTGTGCTCCTCTATGGTACGTGTTACGACGTCTATTATACGCGATACTGCCGTCTGCGTAATAACTGAATGACTCAAATCACATCATCGATACTATTAGTCATTCAGCATCTCCCACAGGATCGACAGTCATTGGATAATCTAGATTTTTCATTATTGAGTTCGTCAACCCTGACGCAACTATCAATGTTAGCGAGATGGGAACCACCTGCGAACTTCCATTTGATATCTTAATGCCAAGTTGTGCTAATGTCAGCCAAGCTATTGAACCCACGATCAGGAATATTACAATTCCGGTTAAAGCCCCTAACGTGGAGAGTTCATTATCTTATTCTTCAGTGTCATCCTCACTCTCTTCTCCACTCTGATGCCGGTCTGAGATTTTCACTCCGATATCTTCATTCTCTTCTTCTTCACTCTGATGATAATTTGATACTTCGACCCCGATATTCTCACTCATACATACACGTCTGATATGAATGTGTTTAAATATCAATTAAAATATGTTACTTGTGGTTCAAACTGACCGACGACTGAGAATAGAGTTATTTCTCACCGTCGCAAGGATGAAGATGATCATTCTCCGATTGATTCCATCATTACATCAGATGGCAGGCTATGTTCGATCGATCATGCTCCAGTCTACAACAAGGATAATCGAGAGAACATTTTCCTGAACGGGAATCAAGAAATGGTCGTTAATACCCGTGCTCGGGATTGAACACTCGACGGTGAATAATTAATTCATATACCCACATAGCTAACTAGCGCAAACGTTCCATTGTTGAGGAGTATATCGACGATTTTTCCAGTTGCGATGAGTGCCAGTGCAGTCACAGTCCAGATAACCCAGTCAGCAGGCAGCGATTCGGATGCATTCGACGCTGTCCATACTCGTCACTTCATACGAAGAGAATCCCAATACTGGATTGTGCCGGTATGCAAGATGGACAGCGCAACTGTAGCACGGGGTACAGGGAGACAAGCCAGGTTTCACAGTGTGAGACCGTCGGTGACGTATATTACACCACAGTCACATCTGATAAGTAATGAGCAACGGGACAGACCCGAACCAAATGGACGAGACGTACTTCGGTCTCTCTAAAAAATATCTGATATTCGAAGTAGGTCGGATCTCGTATGCAGTCGGGATCGGCACCGCAGTGATGACTATGTTTGTACTTGGAGTGTCCGTTATTGGCATTGAACTGCCGGAAATCGTTGTCTTCGCTAGTTTCGTGATCTGTTTTGGATTTCTCCCGGTTACACTATACCTCTATGATCGGTGTCACGAACGTGATTTTGTAATCGCCGAGCTTGGACACACAATGGTTCGTCCGGTTACGCTCCTCTTCCGAATCCTTCGAGGTCCGTGAGGGCATTACCGAAGGACTCGGATCTTGACGATTTATTATATGTAACCTCTGCATGTTTCACCGGTCTTCTGATTGATTTCATATAGTCGTCACTTATTAGCACACGTGTGCTCTCTATATTTGACTACTATTCAATCCCTGTGGAAACCTTTCTCTGACACGCTTTCAACGGAGTCAAGAAGAGACAGTAAACTCCCAACTCAAGCGTAAGTACGGCGCATTCGTCCGCTCACGCTACTGGTGAACACAACTCTATGAGCTTGCTGTCGGTTGTCTCACAGATACCATCGACAAGACACTCTGAGCGTTAGATACCGATAGTACACTTCTCACGCTGTCCAAGCCAGTTATATAATGGATGGTCAACGTAATGTTCGATATGGGCAACTCCGACAACCTCACTGAAGCTGAAATTCGACGTGCTGTGAGAGAGGAAATGTCAAGAGTGGGGCGGTCAGTTCTCTCGACTGTCTTTTGGACGATACTAGCAGCATTCACCGTTCTTGTTGGTCTCCAAGCGGTTCAAATGGGATTCTACACAACTGGCTTGGCTGCTGTGGCTTTGATTGCGGTTGGTATACTCGTTACGAGCGCTAGCGTCTACCTCCTTTATATCCTTCACTGGGTCTAGCAACGTGATGATGCGAT
>P_A23_Liq_1_FmtDRAFT_1000098_pt1 | contig 14830 bp, 6 predicted proteins | sample PonA231FremontCA_FD_10235 | JGI IMG/M metagenome (IMG submission 10235) | reverse complement strand
TGTTGTAACTGCATCAACTGCCCGCCTATTCGAGATGGATTATCTGGGCCGGTTCGAAACCAACATGTTCGAAGTTCCGAGCATCACCCTCCCAAATGAAGTTTTTGAGATTCCTGATGGGTACTGGGAAGGCCGTAGCGAGCGGCGAAGCGAGGCTACTCGGATGACAAACCTGCTACAAGAATACGATTCTGGCCCGAGTGAGACGCATCCAACGAATCCGACGGCCAGATACACCATTACTGAGAGCAAGTACCTTGGTCTTAGTGAACGGGCCAAGATGATTGTCGAGGCGACCGTTGTCTCACATCTCGAACCGCACGCAATAAATGGATTTGATAGTGAGCCCGCTAATCTTGAGGATCTCTTGAGCTTCGTGAACAGTGCGGTAGATGAGGCCTCAGATGAGGAGATTCCGTACCTCCTTGGGATCGCTTCACCGACTGGGTGGACAGAGCAAGTTCAGGATCTTGTTGTCGACGACGATATCGCACGCACGCGATTCAGCCGACATGTGAGTGTGTGTTTGGTTGATCTCAAGAGTGGTAGCCTGATGTATGACTCATCGGATCCTGTGATCACTGAGAACATTGGGCTGTTTGAGCGTGCCGTCCAAGCGGAGAACGTTGAAGAATGTGTTTCGATGATTCGCTCAGAGTATGCTGCTGACTTAGGTCGTGAGACAGTGATGCTCGAAGAAATCGTCGAGGAAACTGAGTACGAGAGTCACGTCATCAAACAAGCGTTTGACCGGCTTGAATCAAATGGAGATGGTGAGCAATTTTATGTGGATGAGCGGGGCTTGGCGATAGATTTTAGCGCGTAAGTAGCTGAAAGTCAAAATAAGCGGGATACATTTCCTCGCGATAAGTTAAAATACCGGTACTTCGTGGTATGGATAACCACAAAAGGAGTTATTATTAGCAATGAGTGATTGGACACGCCGCTCTGTCCTCGGATACGGCGTATCTTTGTCTGCTGGTATTCGACTCTCCGGCGATACCCCTATACTCAGACAGGTTGACACTGGATCAAACTCAGTTGCATTATATGGAGGCGATAGGCTAAACAGTGGTAGGTATCAAGCCGATCCGATCACACAACCAGCCGGAATTGAGTGGGAATACGAAGCCTCCGAGAGTGTTAATTCAGTTCCTGCCATTGTTGATGATCGAATTTTCGTAGGCACCGACGATCACGAATTACACGTGATCAATGCACAAACTGGAGAGGGAGAGGTTGCATATGAATCTGGATTAGAGGCCGATGAGTCACATCTGAGTGCGGTTCCTGCGGTACTGGATGGTACTGTATACATTACATTTTCTTCGAATGCTGGCAACCCAGTGAAACCGGAAAGCGAGGTTGTTGCACTTGACTCTAACACGTTTGCTGTCCAATGGAGGTTTGAACCTGAGAATACGATCTATGCATCTGTTGTTCCAACAGAATCAACGGTATATGTGGGAGCAGATTCGGAAATTTATGCTTTAGAGGCAACGAGTGGCCGAACTCGTTGGAGTACTGATACTGGGGAGAAGGGTTCTTTACCAAATGTAGTTCCAGCGATAACAGAAAATGCTATCATCGCACCAACTGTTGAAAGGGCTGCCTCAATATCCAGAGTATCGAGAGAGTCAGGAGAAGTTGACTGGGACTTTGGCGCAGGGTCTAGTATTAAGAGTAGTCCAGCGGTTGATTCAGGTACAGTCTATTTTGGAAGCTTCGATGAATCTCTGTATGCACTCGACCTGCAAAGTGGTATCAAAGAGTGGGAATTCCAAGCTGGTGATTTTGTGACGGGACATCCTTCAGTAGCTGATGGCACCGTCTATGTTGGGACACGTGGCAATACGTTGTATGCTGTTGATTCCAATTCGGGTGAGGAACAGTGGAGCTATGAATTCAGCAAGCGAGATACGGCGTGGGTGACTGGTAAGCCAGCGATCGTTGATGGTGTCGTCTATGTTGGGTCGTGGGACAGAACTATCGCTGCTCTGTCTGCAGATTCTGGGGATGAGCTTTGGACACTTGAACTGGGAGGGAATATCAGAGCAGGAGTCGTTCCGGTAGGAGACCGGTTATACGTTCCCTGTCACAACGGAATTCTCTATTCGCTTGCTCCTGGTGCTGATAGACCTACAGAAGCAGTTGAATCTGATAGTAGCTCTGATGGATCAAACCTCAGTGATAAAATAATAGACCAACCTTCACTATTAGGTGGCATTACAGCTCTTAGCACCGTTCTCGCTGGGGCTGGTATTTGGAAAGTGAGATCTTTAGATAACAGCGAGTCTAGTGACACATCATCACCGTCTGACCCAGGGCCAGATGATAGTGATAATCGGGTATCCAATAGCTCTTCTGAGGCTGTCGATCCTTATACTCTCACTGGTGCTCCGGAGCAAATTTCCGAGCCACCAGCAGCCTCACTCTCGTACGGCGATTTTACCAACCGAGATCAAATTGGGACTGGTGGGAACGCAGATGTCTACCACGCAACAGTCTCCTCAAAATCGAGTCTAACCGATATCGCAGTCAAAGAGCCCCGATTCACTGGAACAGCTCATTCGGAAGATATCGACCGACTACTAACAGAGGCCAAAACGTGGGCGAGTCTTGATGATCACGATCACGTCGTGAGTATCATTGATTACGGCAGCAATCCGCTACCGTGGATCGCAATGGAATATATGAGCGGTGGGAACCTCAATGAAAGAGTAAGTGATTTTAGCATATCACAGGCTCTATGGACTGCGTATGCAATAACACGTGGGGTAAGACACGCTCATCGTCAGGGCATCGCTCACCTCGATCTGAAACCTGAAAATATCTTGTTCCAAACCGTAGAGGATGCCTGGGATGTCCCAAAGATCGGAGATTGGGGGTTCTCTCAAAGACTCATAGACACTACACACGCACTGGAAGGCTTATCCCCACATTACGCAGCTCCCGAGCAATTCGATGAAAAATTTGGTCAAACCGACGAACGTACCGATATCTATCAACTCGGTGCTGTCTGTTATAAATTGTTCACTGGACAGCCCCCATTTTCTGGGTCAACGACAAATGTGATGCAGAAAGTGCTTACCAAACAAGTCACTCCCCCGAGTGAGGTGAATACAGCTCTCCCCTCAGAGGTTGATGACATCGTAGCTACCGCACTGTCAAAAGAAAAATCAGATCGGTACGAATCAGTATTGTACTTCAGAGACCACCTCGCAGACTTCATTGATACCGCTGACCAGACAGACTATACATTCTCAGATCCCAACAGTTCAGCATCAGCACCCAACCCTGATTCACCATCCGTGTCGACTGAATCTTCCTCGGTGGAGTCAATTAACGACCAGGGAGACACTGCGCCAGAACAAAACGATACGCAGATTCCAACCAGCTCAGGGCCTTCATATGCCGATATTAGGGTAGGTGACCCAATCAGCCGGAATAATATTTCAACAGTATACCAGGCACTGACGGAGGTCCGGGGAGAGTCCAAGCGGTTGGCCCTGAAAGAGCCTCATCTGAATCAAACAGTATCTAAAGATGTTATTGATCAGTTCGCCAAGGAGGCTTCTCAGTGGGAAAAACTCAGTAAGAACGAAGGAATTGTTGAGGTCATTGGATGGGGAGTCAATCCAGCCCCCTGGATCGCCATGGAATACCTTGATAGAGGTGATCTTGAAGAGGTAGTCGGTGATATCTCACCGTTGCAAACAATTGCCGTAGGCAGTCAACTCTCAGAGGCAGTCTATTACGCCCACTCACGAGGTATTGCTCATCTCGATCTTAAGCCCACTAATGTGTTACTTGGATCAGGGACTGATGGTACGACCCTCAAAATTGCTGACTGGGGGATCGGCAAGTTATCGTTGCAACACTCACGGAGTGCTGACGGATTAGACCTAGCTTACACCGCCCCTGAACAAATCGATGAGAATAACGGAACTCCTGGCCCTGCAACCGATGTATACGCACTTGGTGCGATTTGTTATAAATTATTCACTGACGTTGAACCATTCACAGGAACACCTGCAGAAATCATGCGTGCAACGTTGGCTGGTGAGTTTACGCCACCGTCAGATATTGATCAAACACTCCCTCACAGTGTTGATACCATACTCAAGACTGCCATGGCTGTTGACCCATCAGACCGATACGAATCCGTGTTATATCTGCGAGATGCACTGCAGGATCTCACCTGAAGAGTATCGTATATTTGTCCAGTCTACCGGAGGCTGTGTTTGTCCGTTAGAGTGTCAAGCGCATCTCGGAAGTATATGATCGACTCATACCTGTCGGCCCGTTCTTTTTTCATAGCTTTCAGGATGATGTCATCGAGTTCAGATGGCAAGCTCTCGTTCAGTCGCGTGGGAGGCTTTGGTTTGGATGTTAGAATATTTTGCATCACAGAGGCTGTGGATCCTTTGAACGGAGGCTGCCCGGTGAAAAGCCCGTAGAGAACAGCACCAAGCTGATAGATGTCGGTGCGCTCATCTGTTGGACCCACTTGTTCATCAAACTGCTCTGGAGCTGCATAATGAGGGCTCAATCCCTCACGACTATGAGAGTGTTCTAACAGGTGCTTCGAAAGTCCCCAGTCAGCAATCTTTGGAACATCCCATTTGTTATTAACAGATCGAAACAGAATGTTCTCGGGTTTTAAATCGAGATGTGCGATCCCCCGGCGGTGGGCATGATGAACTCCTCGGGTGACTGCCAGTGCAATCCACAGTGACTGTTCCGTGCCAAACTCGTTTGCTCGGGCCCCCAGATGACCACCGTCCATATACTCCATGGCGATCCACGGCAGTGGGTCGCTCCCATAATCGATGATACTCACAATATGATCGTGATCATCAAGATTGGCCCATGTTTCGGCTTCTGATAGCAATCGATCAACCCGGTCAGAACTGATTGTGCCGTTTAACCTTGGTTCCTTGAGTGCAAAGGTGAGTGTTCCATCAGCAGTCTCAGTAGTAGCCCCATACACATCTGCATTCCCACCTGCACCCACCGTGCCTTTCTTTGTGATATTCTTATACTCAAGTTTGTATTGTGGCGGAGAAGGTACTGATTCCGGTATTTCATTTTGTATTGACTGTTTTGGCATCTCATTTGACGATTGTTTGTGACGCCACTTTTTCACGCCTACTCCTACTGCCAGCGTCCCTGTGAGTAACGCAGTGCCACCCATAAGTTGGAGTGGTATACCACTGACTCCATCCAATAACTGTTCAGTCAATTGAGGAGAGATGTCGATTGATTGTCCAGCGTGTCGCCAGTTGCTATGATGATTGAGCGTTCCAAGCATGACACGACTACCGTTACTTGACCCGTCCACGTCGGCATCCAATGCGTAAAGAAGGGGGCCTCCAACAAATACAGTCCCATCAACTACGATGGGTGAGGCATTCGAATTTCCTCCTAAATTAAACGCCCATTCTTCAGTTCCAGCCTCAGCATCTATCGCATAAATCGATTCATCACGGCTGGCTATGAATACAGTATTATTCACAGCCGTTGGTGACGACCAAATCCGGCCTCCAGTCTGAAATGCCCACTGTTGCTCCTTACTTTCAACATCTACTGCATAGAGGTTGGCATCATCACATCCCACGAAGACCGTCCCTCCGGTTACTGTTGGCGAAGAATGAATAGCACCATTGGTCTCAAATCGCCAAAAATGAATCCCCGATTCAGCCTCTATCCCGTGAAGCTTGTTATCTAACCCACCAACAAAGACAGTTCCATTAGCAACAGTTGGGGATGAAGTGCCAGAAACACGCACATTCCATCGCAGGCTGCCATCAGTAGCATTTAATGCATATACTTTGTCGCTCGAAATGAATACCGTATCGTCTATTACTGTCGGGGAAGACGCTGCCCCTCTAGTCTCAAACACCCACTGTTCAGATCCACTTTCTGCATCCAAAGCATAGATCGTTTGGTCGGTGCTTGCAACGTAGACAGTCGTCCCAACAACCGTCGGCGATGACTGAATTGGGCCTTCAGTTTCGAATGTCCACTGTTCTTCTCCCGTGTCGGCATCAACTGCATATAGATTCCCATCTTCGCAGCCGGCGAAAACGATTCCATCTACTACTGTAGGTGGAGCTCGGAACCCTCGAGTTGTTTTGAAAACCCACTGTTCGGAACCATTTTCGACATCAATGGCATGGAGATCTCGACTAGAACCACCTGCAAAAGCAGTCCGATCAATTACAGTTGGTGATGTCGCACCACCAAGCATTTGGAAATGCCAGAGTTTTCTTCCATTCTGCTGTGCGCTCACAGCTGTTGAGTGTAATGTGGAAGCAACTAATCCGCCGGCGGTGGAAGCAAGTACTGACCGACGCGTAGCAGTCGGATTCAAACTAATCCCGGAATCACCCTCATCATACATGCATTGATATTATGTATCTGTCCTATCTAGATGAAATAAAACTACTGTAGCTATTTTAACAAATATTCAGTTGATGTTTCTGTCAGTTTATAAATAAGAGCAATTTTACAATGAAAGCGCGTTCTTCAGATTCAATATGTCCTCATATCGATCCCCTTGTTTAGTACGCATTGCTTTCAGTATGATTGAATCTAGTTCACTCGGGAGAGAGCTCTCGATCTCACTCGGTGGTGTCGGATCATCACTAACCGCCTGTGTCGTGTCACCGTCGTATGGATGCGTACCGGTCAACAGTTCGTAGAATACGATCCCGAGTTGAAAGATATCGGTTCGGTGATCGGGTGAACCGTAGTCATCGAACAATTGCTCCGGAGCCGCATACGCTGGCGTGAGCATCGTCTGATCCCCGTTTTCGGATTGATGTCTTGCCAGCCCCCAATCCCCTACTTTCGGAATATCCCAGTACGGGTCGGTCGTCGATCGAAACAGGATATTCTCAGGCTTCAGATCGAGGTGGTAGATACCGTTCAGATGCGCGTGTCGAATTGCGCGTGTAATCCGTTGGGCAGTCCACAGAGCCTGCTCGGTAGACAACGCACCGACACGCTGCCCCAAGTGACCACCGTCCATATATTCCATCGCAATCCACGGGATCGGACTGGTTCCAGTGTCAACGAGATCCACCACGAAATCGTGATCTGTGACATCGGCCCAGACCTCCGCTTCGGTCAGGAATTGATCTACAACGGTTGCCTGCAGTGTCTCGTTGTAATCTGGTTCTTTGATCGCAACCGGATGAACATCGCCATTTGCCTCAATCCGGGAGCCGTAGACGACGCCGACACCACCAGACCCGATCGGGTCGTCTTCCTTTTCTAACTCCTCGTACGATACCTCTGAGAGAGCAGTATTCTGTATCGCCGGGGGTGGCCCTCGTGTCGTAGTGTCGGTATCGGTATCGGCATCCGATTCGTTGACGGTAGTGGTGACCCCAGGAGTTGACAGATCTACGCCCTCCAGCCCCTCGCGGTGTTGATAGATCTTTATCGGATTTGTTTCTGCATCGACGACCAGTTGCGTTCGGCCTTGCCACTCGTTGATACGGACATCCTCCAATTTGTACCATGCATCCTCCAACAAGGTTGGTGGGTCATTGTTCTCCCACGAAACAAACCTCGTGGCACCTGTCTGATCCACCAATTGTCCGCTTTGATGTTGTTTGTCGTGTGGATCATCTCGCAGCTTCACTCTACCCGTGACGGTGGTTCGGTCGCCATCTTCTCCACTGGGAAGAACGGTCTCAGTTTCGGTTAGATGGCCTTCTATTTCCCCAAGGAACGGCGACTCGTAACCTGCCCGGGTTTGAATATGAAGTTGCTCAGTCGCCCGAGTAAGTCCGACGTAAAACAGTCGTCGTTCCTCTGCAAGTGTATTGGTGGGAACCTCCTGAACCGGGGCAATCAAATCATCCTCACGATCATCCGGCGGTAGTCCAACCCCGCCAGATGCGACATGTAACATTAGAACTCGTTCCGCTTCTCGTCCCTTAGCTTGGTGGATGGAAAATGCACTGACTCCTGCACCTGACTCAAATTCGTCCGATCCCTCATCAGGCATTTCTGGAGGCCGATAGCAGTCGTTCTTCCCGTCATATGGAATACCACGTGCGTTGAGCTTCTTTTTCAGATCAGGAATGTAGTCTGCACCGCCATCAAACCGACAAAGAACCATGATCTCGCCGGGGGCAGTACCCTCATCAATCCAATCTTCAATGAGGTTGGTCGCATATTGTGCGACACGGCTACTGTAATCTCGCTGGTCGCCACCAATCCGATGCAACATGATATCGTCGCCAGGTTCTTTCGCGGCGGAAACAGATTTCTCAATCTGATCTTCATTGTGGCTGATGAGATCGTTTCCAGCATCCAATACTTTCTCCGGACAACGGTAGTTTTGCGTCAAGAACGTCTTCACCGGCGGGCCAAAGTGTTCCTCAAAGTCGACGAAGTACTGCACCTCAGATCCTTGGAACGAGTAGATTGATTGCCAGTCATCTCCCACACAGAACAGTTTTGCTTTGGTTGGCCCGGCAAACTGCCGTACCAACCTGATTTGACTCATCGCAACGTCTTGGAATTCATCGACGAGCAACTGCTCGTACTCAGACGTATATGATCCCGGATCCTGTTTGATAGCCGCGATCGCATTATAGATCATATCGTCAAAGTCAATCAGATTGTTCGAAGAGAGGAAGTCGTTGTACCGCTGTAGCATGATGCGACCACAGTGACCGAAGTGATACTGCCGGGGATTGCTTTCATCAAGCCGGTCAGGGATCTCTTCAGCACTGATATCGAACGTTTTTGCGTTGCCAATGAAGTCGGTGAACGATTGTTTGATCGACTCTTCGACTTCATTGTACTCGAATGTCTCATCAACAAACTCTTCGAAGCCCATCTGCTCGACGCTAATCCCAGCAGCTGCGAGTCGATGGCTGAGGACGCGGGGGATCCGACCATCTGCATGCTCAAACGCGTACGTCTCAACTACATTGTGATCCGCGGGCTCAAACTGTTCTCTGGCCCATGTGATCTTCCGTTTGAGTATCTCAGTGTCATCATCAACCCAGGCGGGTGTCTCACCCGCTTCGGTGATCCGCCAGTGTTCAATGTAGGTGTCGTGCTCCGGCAGATAGAAGCAAGGTCGATATGAGCCGCCAGTTGGTGGCGTGTCAGCCCATTCGGCGATCGCTTGGTACTGATAGCGAATATTGTGGGTGAACAGAAAGTCAGCAATCTCTTTTTCGGCACTTGTCTCAACGGTATCGCCCCCGAGAGTTTCAAATGTGCCTTTGCGCTGCTCGGCCGCGTAGTCGGCCTTCTCTTCGAGTGTAGTCGGATCCGATTCTTGACCGCCGTAGTGAGCCAAAAATTGGACGTAGTGGTCTTCAAATTCGCCGCCAGCAGCTTTCTCATTGTTGAGCACATCGTCGACAAGATTTCGCTTATCTTGCTCTTGTGCGACGTTAATCCGGTCATCAGTCGCTTGCGTCGCAATCTTAAACGCAAATGAGTGGATCGTTCGTACTTCGACGTTTTCGATGCCGAACTCATCGGCCAGCCGGGTCTCCATCTCCTTTTTTGCTTCTTTTGTGTAGGTCAACAGGAGGATCTCGTCTGGTAACACACCCTCCTCGATCAGATATGCCACCCGATAGGTGAGTGCCAGTGTCTTGCCAGTGCCTGCGGCCGCGATGACCTGGTTGTAGGTTCCATCTCGGATAATCGCCTGCTGTTGGTCAGTGCTCAAATCATGCCCTTCGGCATCAATATCAGTAAATAACTCCGCATATTCCGATTGCTTCCACTCAACGAACTCTTTGTTGTACGCCTCTGGGTCGGCGGCAATCTCACTCGCAGAGTCAATCAGTGATGTGATCGAAGCAGCTCGTTCTGCATCGCCTTCACCCAAGAGATCCATATCGAGGTCAGCCAGTGGCTCAATGGCGTCTTGAGCTGCAGACACACGTTCCCTGAGTGTCCCCGTTGCAGCTTCTGTTAGGTATTCATCGTATTCCAAATAGGAACCAGCGATGGCCTCTAAGGCATCATATGCCGGTTTGATCTCGACCATCACATCGTCATATCGGCGTTTCTCAGCGATGTACGCTGCATACTCTTTCAGCTCTGATCGCAGCGATTTGATTTGCGCTTCTTCATCGTCAGTCAGATACCCAGCATGATCGTTCCGGAGGGTCGCTAACTCATCTCGACGAGATTCACACTCGTCATCCGAGGTGCGAAAGTTCTCAGCTAAGGGCTCTCCAGACTGCTGTGCAGATGCAACTGGATCGGCAAGCGTTTCAAGCAGTGAATCAGCCTGCTTTGTAACGCGTTCAAATGCTCGCCGGGCATCATCGCGACGACGTTGATTGATCTCGTCTGCTCGCTCCTCAAGCTGTGAACGGAGTGTCCTGATCCGACTGTGTTTGTCGGAGTTGAGGTATTCTCCGTGTGTTGATTGAACCTCGGTCAATTGATCTCTGATATCTTTACATTGGTCTCGAACCGCCACATCTTCTTCACTGAGTGGCTCACCGGTTTCTCTGGCATCGGCGAGAAGCTGTCGTGCCTCTGCTTCAGTTTGCTCGGCCGTACGGACAATTTGCTCAAAGGCGTTTGCTGCGGACTCTTGTCTGGTGTCTTTGACCGATTGGATTGTTTCCGCAAGACGTTGCCTCCGATTCTTGAGATCTTGCTGCTCAGATTCATAGAGATACGTCTCATGGGTTTCGATTATATCGCTCAATTCACTCACGAGTTCCTCACTCTCTGAGGCTACGGAGATTGTATCTTCAGCGAGGAAGTCGTCTGAGGATTCGACGCGTTCAAGCGCATTCTCTAATGTTGCGATTGGCTTCTCGGCTGCGGCGTACGACTCAGCGTATTGCTCTTCGGCTGTTGTCCGTGCCGATTCGACCTCTCTAGGATCTACCGTCGCATCTGTGAGTTTGAGTGCCCAGTTGACCGGCAGTATGCGATACAGAAGGCTACTGCGTTGCTCTTCAAGCACAGACTCAACATCGTTATATGATTCTGAATTTTTTAGTTTGCTCATCGCGGGTAGCGTGACTGATGATCGGTCAGTTGATATGAACTAATGCGGCGTTGTACTCAATATTTTCCATCGGAAACCGATAGATCGATCGGAGTAAAGGTGATCTAGCTCTCAGTGATCGGCGATTAATTACTGTGGTTACATCTCGAAACCCATCGCCTCCATCTGTTCTTGATACCGGGTTCTGATCGTCACTTCAGTGACGTTAGCAGCATCTGCTACCGTGCGTTGGGTAACCTTCTCATTACAGAGAAGGGAAGCCGCGTAGATCGCGGCGGCCGCAAATCCAGTCGGCGATTTCCCTGACAGTAATCCCGCTTCTGTGCTCACGTCGATGACTTCCTTGGCCTTTTGTTGAACCTCTGGGCTCACATCTAATTTTGAGGCAAACCGTGGAACGTACTGTTTGGGATCAGCCGGTTCGATCTCCAAGCCCAATTCATTCGAGATATATCGATAGGTTCGGCCGACCTCTTTCCGATTTACCCGCGATATAGGCGTTATTTCACTGAGACTCCGTGGGATATTCTCCTGGCGGCAGGCCGCATATAGTGCTGCCGTCGCAACGGCTTCGATTGACCGTCCAAGCAATAAATCCTCCTTGAGTGCACGGCGATAGATCACTGACGCCATCTCCCGAGTTGCATCCGGGATGCCTAATGCTGAGGCCATCCGATCAATCTCGCCGAGAGCCTGCTTTAGGTTGCGCTCGGAGGCGTCTTGAGTACGAATTCGTTTCTGCCACTTCCGCAGACGATGCATCTGGGTTCGTTTTTCCGAAGAGATCGACCGTCCGTGGGCGTCCTTGTTCTGCCAGCCGATAGTCGTCGTCAGCCCCCGGTCATGCATCATTTCCGTCATCGGTGCCCCAACGCGAGACTTCTCATCGCGCTCAGTCTGGGTGAACGACCGCCACTCCGGGCCGTGATCGATTTGTTCGTCTTCGAGAATCAGCCCGGTCGGTTCATGCATCAACTCGCCGTCGTCGGTTTTGATGATCTCATCTTGATCAACTGTTGACGGGTCAATCGCTTCAGCATCCCGTTCGGAAGTTGACTGCTCAGGTTGTGTTTCGGTTGTCGATGCAACCTGTCGCTGACGGGTGGGGCCTGCCATTGAGAACTACTGGATGATTGATCGATATAAATCCGTAGGAGAAGTATTACTCAAGTTAGTCTATCACAGTTCTGCGTTGCCAGAGATACACCCCACCGACGATTAGTGACACAAACCAGATCGCAGAGCCAATTACGTACGCCCACGTGTGCTGGGGCCAATTAGTGTCTTCAGCAAGAGAACGGGCGTCCTGAAAAATCGAAATCGGGAGCCCAAGCCACGAACCGAAGAACAGCACTCCCCAGATCGCATCAGAGAGCGCAGATACGCCGAGGATGACAACTACCCAGCCGAGCAAACACGCCCAGATTCCCTTCACCCACAATGTTGATCTGGAGGCATTTGTACTCGATGTGGCTGTCGGAGACGGTGAGGAAGTGGTAGCAGTAGAGGTCGCAGAGCCATCCGATGGCTGTTCATCTGGCGTTGGCTCTCCACTGGCCTCGGTGTGGGGCTGTTCGGTGTCTGGATCTTCGACCGGTTCGATGAAATCCAGATATTCAGCGACGAGATCTAACGCCTCGTGTTGCTCAATTAAGTGAACCAACCGTTCGCCATCGATCAGTTTGACGTTGAGTTGATCGGCGGTTTCCCGCGCCTGCTGTGTAAACTCGTTTGTAGTGACGATCAGCACCTTATCGACATCCTCGAACTGCTGGCGAAGACTGGCATACTGCTGGACATCTGGCGATCCAACCGTCGTGTTCGGGCCGTATCGCTTGGCTTGGATCAACAAGAGCTGCTCGTAGGGCATCGATTGCCGGGCGATTACATCAACACCCTTGTCACCGGCGGCAGAGGACACCTCCGTCTCCCAGCCCATCCGTGTCCAAAGGTCGGCCACGAAGTGCTCAAACTCATAGGCATCCATCTGCTGGAGGACAGCTTGGAGTTGAGCAGGCGAATCAACAGTCTCGCCGTTGGCTGGCATATTCGGGTGATTGAGAAGCTCTTGGACAGATGACGATCCTGAGGATGCGTGTGAAGAGGGGGGTGACTGTGACTGAGAGTTACCAGAACTCTCCAGTAGTTTTCGGATGCTCCGATAGAGTTCCCGGTAGGCAATATATCGGAGGAAACGCTTCATACTACCACATTGTGTTCCTCGCTTGTTACTTTGTCGAGGGTTGCGGATGGCAATTGTCTCGATTGCTGCAATAGTATCGAAGCTATCTACCCCGACGAATTCTGGAAAACAGTTGGCTCTTGCCTAATCTGGTGAGACAATGTCTGAATTTTGATATTGAAATATCCGGAGTGACCGATACAGAGCATTCAGCACAAATGCTTAGCGTTCGGCCTTCTGACTTTTAGGTGTACAGACTGGTCAGAAGAACTGCTTAGTCTTCACGTCGTATATTTTCGAGTTCGCGCGCTTGTTCGTTGATTTTGTTGAGTTCGCGGTCGATCTCGGTGTCAGAACCGCCGTGCGAATATCGGACAGACAGATCGAGAGGAGACGGTACAAAGCCATTATCATCTTCTTCAGCGTCTCCACTACCCTCGCCACTCCGATCTAACAGAGAGAGGAACACCTCCCACAGACTTCGAGCCATACTTACACATTTTGTTGCTCCATTCTCGCTAGTTGTCCAATCTGTCATAACGGCCCAATGGCTGACACGTAGTATTGAATGAAGCGGGTGAATCAGGTGACTGATTCATCCGCTGCCCGAATCTGAGTGACATGAACCTTCCTAAGCTCAAATACGTCCTCACAGATCCGGACGAGTACATTTCGAACGCCCAGTTGAAGGCTCTTGCTNTAGAACTGCTAAAGTTGGTTCCAATGGAAGGAATCGAGGGCTCTGGCCTCGATTCCGAGATAATCATGGAAGTCGTACTCAGAGCTGCTGCTGGCACTACCTCGGTCAACGGCGTCACGACCAACACCTCCGATACACCAGACAGAAAGACGGTGATGGACTGGTTGCACACACTGGACAAAGGGCCGATGCTCGACGCTATCAACGATATTCTCGCACTGGTGGCGATGACGGTTCTCGACCGCGACCGGTCGAGAACCATCTGCCTCGATTTCATGGACAACCCGTTTCACGGATTCCCCGATAACGAAGATGAATACCGCCGGATGCAAGCCCGTGACGGCACGACGAAGTGTCACCGCTACTGTACGGCATTCGTTATTGCACAAGGGAAACCGCTGACGCTGGCGGTTGAACCAGTCGACGGCGATGACAGCAAGGCCGACGCGGTCGAGCGCGTGCTCGCCCGCGTCGAGACGTACCCCTTCGAGACTGAACACATTCTCATCGACAGAGCCGCCTTTGTAGGGGAGCTGATCGGTGTCCTTCGAGCGACAGCACCGCCCGTCTTTCCGGTCAAGACCGGGAAAGACTCACTCCGGAAGAAGCTCTCAGTGAATGCATCGTACATGACTGAGGAGACGATCTGTGAAGGCAAGCAGGACGAACAGACGTACCCGCTAGCGGTCAACGTCACCTATCAGAACGGGGATCGCGGGAAATCAGGCCTCAAACAGACAGGATACGCGGCGTTCGGTCTGGAAGACCGGACGCCGCAGCAAGTAGCGCAGTTCTACAACCACCGGTCACGAATCGAGAAAAGCTATGAGAAGTTCCGCGAAGCGCGTGCTTTGACAACGACGCCTTCGACGATAATTCGGCTTTTCTACGTGGGTGTCGGGTTTCTGCTGGAGCAGTTGTGGCT
>P_A23_Liq_1_FmtDRAFT_1000090_pt1 | contig 15371 bp, 13 predicted proteins | sample PonA231FremontCA_FD_10235 | JGI IMG/M metagenome (IMG submission 10235) | reverse complement strand
CTCGCGAGCGGCAGAGCCGCTCGCTCGCGTCTGCTGTCGTGGTGCCGTCCGCACCGCAACCGCTCCGCATCGTCTCCGCACCGCAACCTCGAACCTCCCCAGCCTCCTCACTCCGCTCTCTCACTGCGTTCGGTCGCTCCGTTCGTCCCTCGCACACGCACGCTGCCACGAGGGCAGCGTGGCGCGCGCCAGATTGTGTCGCCGCAGTGTCGCCGCTCGGGGTCTGCTCTCGTACTGTCGTCGCCCGACCGAAACCGGCTTTCGCGTCGAAGGAGACGTGCGTGGCGTGACAGACGACAGCGAGGACCCCAACGACGAGGCGCAGTACCACTTGGACGTGACGAGCGCGGATGTCGCGGACACGGTGTTGCTTCCCGGTGACCCGGATCGGGTCGAGAAGATCACGCAGTTCTGGGACACGGCCGAGGAGAAAGCGCGCCACCGCGAGTACCACACCGTCACGGGTGACTACGAAGAGACGCCGATCACGGTCACCTCGACGGGGATCGGGAGCCCGTCGGCGGCGATCGCGGTCGAGGAACTCGCTCGTGTGGGCGTCGACACGTTCCTGCGCGTAGGGTCGTGTGGCGCGATCCAGCCGGAGATGGACGTGGGTGATCTGGTGATCACGACCGGCGGCGTCCGTCAGGAGGGGACCAGCGCGGAGTACGTCCGCGAGGACTACCCCGCCGTCGCCGACTACGAGGTCGTCACCGCGCTCGTCGCGGCCGCCGAGCGACTGGGGTACAACTACCACACCGGTGTGACGATGTCTGCCGACTCCTTCTACGCCGGGCAGGGTCGCCCCGGCTACGACGGCTACGAGTCACCCGCCAACGAGACGCTCGTCGACGAACTCCAGGCGGCGAACGTCAAGAACATCGAGATGGAGGCCAGCGCGATCGCGACGCTGGCGGGGATCTTCGGTCTGCGCGCGGGGGCCGTCTGTACCGTCTACGCCAACCGCGAGACCGGGGAGTTCCAGACTGCGGGTGAGAACCGCGCCGCCGAGACTGCGAGTCTCGCCGTCCACCTCCTCGCGCGGATGGACGAAGTGAAACGTGAGGCCGGTGCCGACCGGTGGCACGCCGGGCTGTCGTTGGATCTGGACTGAACTGCGCTTCGCCCTTCCCGCTCGGCGAGTCGACTCACCCGCCTCCGCCACTGGCGGCAGCACTCGTCTCCTCCTCGTTGGAGAGGTCCGTCTCGGCGTCGATCGCGTCCCGAATCCCGTCACCCAAGGCGTTGAACCCGGTGACGACCAACACGACGAGCAGCCCCGGGATCACCGCGACGTGCCAGGAGGCGGTCGTGAGGAGCGGTTGTCCCACGTCGACGATCCGTCCCCACTCCGGCGTCGGCGGGGAGATTCCCAGCCCGAGGAACGACAGCCCCGCGATCCCGATGACGATCCCGCCGAAGTTCATCGACGCGTACACCATCACGTAGCCAGCGACGTACGGGAGCACGTGTTTCCGCATCGTCGTCTGCGGTCGTTGGCCGAAGCTGTCTGCGGCGGCGACCCAGTCTCGCTCGGCGACCTGGAGTGCGGGCCCACGGATCGCGCGCCACAACGACGGCCACCCGGTGAGCGCGAAGATCACCGCCAACAACACCCCGCCGTTGTACAGTTGGGCGATCCACGTCCCCGACAGCACCACCGACAACAGGATCACCACCAGCAACTGTGGCAACGCCTGTGTGGCGTCACTCACCAACACGACCACCAGGTCGACCACGCCGCCGTAGTAGGCGCTGACCATCGCCAACCCCACCGCGACGAGGGCGCTGATCGTGATCGCGAGTAAGCCGACGAACAACGACACCCGCGAGCCGGCGGCGACGGTCGTGAACAGGTCCTGTCCGGAGGGGAGCGTCCCGAACGGGTGGTAGCGCCCGAACGCGTCGTACGTCAGCGGTGGGACGTTCCGATCGGCCGTCCCCTGCGAGACCGACTCCAGGTTAGCCTGACCGACGCTGACGGTCACCACCTCGCCGGCGTCTGCGTCGTACGTCTCCACGTCGTAGCTGTAGGGGTCGTACACGTTCCGTTCCATCGTCGTCGGCCCGAGCGCGGGCGCGAACAACGCCAGCGTGAGGAACAGGGCGACGACCACCAACCCGAACTGCCCCCACCGGTGACGACCGAACCGACGGAACACGTCGTCACGCGGCGTCCACGCCCGCCGGCGGTAGTGGCGTCGGTAGAGCGTGTACCCGCGCCACAGCCACACCGCCCAGATCGCGGCGTAGAGGTACGCTACCGCGACCCGGAGCGCCCACGCCGCAGCCGGGGACAACCCGAGGAACGTCCCGCGCCACCCCTCGCCGGGCACCTGGACTCCTTGGTTGGGGATCGTCTCCCGACTGATCAGCGTCGGCACCCGGTCGGCGACGGCCACGATCGCGTCGACACTGACCAGACTCCCGAGGAAGCCGACGATCGCCCCGACCTCCGGGGCGAGCAGGATCGCCGCGCCGGCGACCCACCCGACGCCGGGCGCGAACCGGCCGTCGTGGTCTGGGCTCGTTCCGGGCGTCGACCGAGCGCCGACTGGGGGGGAGTCACCGCTCATCTCACCGCCCCTCGAAGCCGACGCGTGGGTCGATCACAGTGTACAACAGATCCTGGAGCACGTTGATCCCGACGGTGATGAGAATGAACACGAACATGAGTGACCCGGCCAGCGGGAGGTCCCCGGTCGTCATCGCCTCGTAGAACAGCGTCCCGATCCCGTTGATCCCGAACACCACCTCGACGAGCACGCTCCCGCCGACCAACAGGTACGCCTCGCTGGTCACGACGGGGATCAACGGGATAGCGGCGTTCCGGAGCACGTGTTTGAACACGATCCGGCGGTCGGAGACCCCGACGGCCTCGGCAGTCTCGATGTAGTCCTCGGTGATGATCTCGAGGACAGCCGTCCGGGAGAGTCGGAGCTCGTTCCCCATCGACGCGGAGCCGAGAACGAACGACGCCGGCAACACCTGTTTCGTCGCCGTCAGGAACCCCTCGGGGGTGTGGAGCGCAGAGAGGTCCGGCGCGCCGACCAGTTGTGTCTCGACGAGGAACGTCTGCCACCCGCCACCGGGGAGGAACTCGCTGGACAACGACAGCCCAGCCAGGAGGACGACCGCCAGCCAGAAGTTCGGTGTCGCCCGCCAGACGATTCCGCCGATCGAGGCGGCGTAGTCCCGGCGCGTGTTGGGGTTGAGCCCGGCGTAGATCCCCAGCGGAATCCCGAGAAAGATCGGGATCAGGACGGCCCACGCGCCCAGCCACAGCGTTCGCGGACCGAACGACGCCAACAACGCCACCGTGTCCTGACCGGGGTAGACGACCCACGACTGGCCCAGGTCGAACGTGACGAGGTTCAGCATGTACTCCGTGTACTGCTCCAACAACGGGTCGTTCAGCCCCAGCCGTTCGTTGATCCGGGCGAGCCGTTCGCGTGCCTCGGCGCTGTTGACCGGGCCGACGATGGCAGCCGCGGGGTTGAGCGGCCCCAGCCGGACGATCGCGAACGTGGCGGTCGTCCCCAGCCACACCACCGGGATCGACAGCGCGAGCCGTCGCAACAGGTACGTGAGTCGGTTCACAGCCTACAACGACACGTCGTCGTACAGTCGCTCGTGGAACCCGGTCGGGTGGACCGGTACGTCCACGTCGTCGTACCAGAACTGCTGGCCCCGCGGGTGGTAGTTCGTGAGGTAGATGGCGTCCTCCCAGATCGCCTCCTCCATCTCTACGAACGCCTCCCCGCGAGCCTCCGCTGCCGCCTCACCGGGGCCGAAGTTGTCCTGAACCCGTTCCCACGCCGCCGCCGCGCGCTCGGAGGCGTCGGAGGGGTCCTCGCGCCACCGCACCAAGTTCCCCTCGTACGGCCGTCCGAACTTCAACATGTCCGCCGGCGAGGGGTACTCCAGCCCGTTACCCAGTGTGTACATGTCGAGGTTGCCGTTGAGTGCCTCGTCGATGATCGTCCCGAACGGAGCCGTCTCGACGGTCAACTCCAGGTTGATCGCGGACGCCTTCGTCCGGATCAGGTCCGCGATCCGGGCGTACGCGTCCGGGTTCCGATCGTTGTAGACGGTCAGTGTCAGCTCGGCGGGGTCGTCGGCCGTGTACCCCGCGTCCTCCATCAGGCTGCGGGCTTCGTCGACCCGTGCCTCGCGGTAGCCGTACGGGAAGTTCTCCTCCGCGTGCTGGTCGTACGCCTCTTTCCCGCCGGGGTAGACGGACGGCGGTGCCTGGTGGTACGCCGGCTCGCCGACGCCTTTGAACCCCTGATCGACGAAGTTCTCCTGGTCGACGGCGTAGTTGAGCGCCCGCCGCACTGGTCGTTCGACCCGCGAACAGTCGAAGATGAAGTACGCCGTGTACGCCTCGTCCCATGTGGAGTAGTTGACCGTCTCCCCGTTCGACAACGGCCCGTAGGTGCCGACCTCCTGCCCCAGACTTCGGGTCTCGTCGATGGACACCTTCTCCGGATCGAACCGGGAGTTGGGGAGTTGGAACACGTCGACGTTCTGTTCGGCCGCCCGTCGATAGCGGGTGTCGGCGTTCTGGACCACCTGGAGTTGGATCCGATTCGGACCGGGTGGCTCGCCGTAGTAGTCGTCGGCGGCGGCGAGCGACACCTGCGTCCCGGTGTCGACGTTGTCGACCCGGTAGGGGCCGGTGCCGACCGGCGCTTGCGAGGAGAACTCCGCGTACTCCACCTCGCCCTCGTAGCCCGCGATGTCGCCGACGATCCCCTCCGGAATCGGGCTCAGCGAGCCGTACGCGAACCAGAACAGGGCGTCGAAGAACGGCGACTCCAGTGTCGCCTCCAGCGTGTAGTCGTCGACGGCCTCGACCCGGAGCGTGCCGGGGTCGTACACCGCCTGTTCCTCCCCGTCGACGGTCTCGGTCGCCGTCTCGTGGGCGATCTGGAACCCGCCCTCGAGGATCACCGGCGACTCCTGGCTGTTGTCGGAGGCCGCCAGCCGCTCCCACGAGTAGACGAAGTCCTGGGCCGTCAGCTCTGTCCCGTCGTGGAACGTCACACCCTCGCGGAGGCTGAACGTGTACGTCCGACCGTCCTCGGAGAGTTCGTACTCCGTCGCCAACTGTGGCTCCGGGGTCAACTGCGGGTTCTCTCCACGGGGCAGTGTCATCAGCCCCGAGAAGACGTGGTCCGAGACACGCTGGGAGCCGTCACCCTTGATCTGCACCGGATCGAAGTTCGACGCCTCCGGGATCGACAGGGAGAGCGTCCCGCTCGTCTCGGTACTCTCGCCACTACCGCTCGTCTCCGTCGCGGTCGGCGTTCCCTCGTCACCCCCACCCTCGGTCGCCGTGCTGTCAGTCTGTCCGCTACACCCGGCGAGGGCCGCCGTCGCTGCGACCCCCGTCGCCGTCAGAAACCCACGCCGCGTCCGCCCGGTCTGTGACTCGTCGGACACACTCGCCCGCTCGGTCTTCGCGCGTTTAACACGGCTGGAAGCGGCCAGAAGCGTCTCCGTGCGTGGATTTAGAACCTACCTCGGCCCGGATTGTTAAGCTCTGTGCCGAACTACCGAGTGATACATACCCACAGAGGATCGCCGCGCCGTCTCCTACGTAGCTCGGTGTCGGGTTCGGCGCGTCGTCACAGTCCGACGGCGTCTGCGACGTACGCGAAGGAGTCGTTGCGCTGGCGGGCGAGGTCGTAGTCGTACTCGTACTTCTGGGTAATGTCGATCTTGAGTTGTTCCTGCGACTCGTACTCGGACTCACAGAACACATCTACGAACTCGTCTTTGCCGACGTGAGTCGTATCGTTCGGCGGGTAGACCGCCATCTCGTTGGCCATCTCGTCTGGAACACCGGCCAGATACCACCCCTCGACTGCGTCGAAGGCGACGAGAATACTGAACGACGGTTCGATGTCGTACCGACGACGTTCGTGTCTCTCACGCTGGTCACAGTTCGAACAGTCGCCACGCTCGTCGGTGCCTCTGTCGAGGTCGGTGACGTAGTAGTGACTGTCGTGCTCACTGGCGAACAACGCGATCGTCTGATCGACCACGTCGTTCGGCTTCTCGGAGTACTTGAACACCTCCGCGTGTTCGTCCATCTTCGGTTCTAACACATCCTTGACAAATCTGTCGTCGTCTGGGCCTTCGACGAGGAACAGGGCGTGGCTCACGAGTCACTCCCCCAGCATGTTCTCGGTGTACAGGTCGACCATCCCGAGGTCGTTCTCGATGAACTTCTGTACGCGCTCGCTCTCTGCCGGGCGTTCGACCTGCGTGAATCCGTCGTCGTCGCGTGACACCAGTCGTACGTCTTCCGGTGGTGTGTGCCGCAGCACCTCGACGTTGTGTGTCGTAAGGAAGATCTGCTTGTCCGTGTTCTCTGCGGCGTCTTTCACCTTCAGCATCAGGTTCGCGATCAGAGAGGGGTGGATGTTGCGTCCCGGTTCCTCGATGAAGATCTTCTCGTAGTCGCTGAAGTAGAGGATGTAGATCAGTGCAAGCACATGGAGAGTTCCGTCTGAGAGCATCTCTGCAGGGATGTACTGATCCTGTCCGGGCTCGAACTCTTCGAGAATTTCCAGAAACAGCGACTGGTCGGGCATCGCCTCAACTTTTGTGTCGGAGAGGAACGACAGCACGTCCGAAGCAAGATTAAGGAACTTCTGTTTCTGTTTTTCGTCTTCGAAGAGCTTCTTGAGAACGAGCGCGAGGTTGGAGCCGTCTGGTTGAAGACTTGCCCTGCCAGCGAGTCTATTGTTGGTCGCGATTTTTCGAGGGTTGATGTCGAAAGTAACCCCGAGTTGTGGAGCTCTTGAGAGTATTGAGCCCAAATCGTCAAGAGACCCGTCTATATCATTAGAATTCACAGTTTCAATATTATCGTTTTTATAGAAGCTCCTTATTGCGTACTTTTTAACTGACGAACTTTCACCACTTTTATTCGAGTTAAAAAATTTATTAGTTTTTATAGAAAACGATTTTGTATTGAATTTCATACCAATACATATTGATCTGTTGTCTATTGCCTGCCTGTTTTCATTTGAAAATAGATCTAGGTAATCTGGATGCGGTTCTACATCTACTTCGATATAGAGGTTTTTGTTTTCGCTAATATTCTTATTACGTATGTATTCTACACCACCCTGCATTTGAACTGCGTCTTCGATTCCCTCACCACGTGCATCCCGCAAAAACTGAAACACCTCGAACAGATTCGACTTCCCGGCCGCGTTGCGCCCCACGAACACGTTCAGGTCCGAAAACTCCACGTCGACCTCTCGGATGCTCTTGAAGTTCTCGACGTGGAGACTCTCGATGTTCACACGTCACACTGACTCGCCACGGTACAAGAATCTTCAGTTGCAACGAGCCACCGACCCCCGTCTCAGAACTTCTCGTGAATGTCCTGTCGGAACAGATCCAACTCGGCCACTGTCCCCGGCGACTCCTGCCGCACACAGGTGTAGATCGACTCGGCGACATCCTCCGCAGACACGACCTCGTCCGAATCCAACCGCTCGGCGTTCGTCTCCCCGCGCGTGTCGCGGCCGAACGACGTGTCCACACCGGAGGGGTTGACCAACGACACCGCAACCCCTTCCGAGCCGGCACGGCCCGCGACAGAGTGCGCGAACCCGCGGAGCCACCACTTCGAGGCGGCGTACACCGGCGTCTTCGTGCTGGGGTACTTCCCGAGGTAGCTCCCGACGAAGACGAGACTCCCCTCAGTCGCCCGGAGTGCGGGGAGTGCCGCCCGCGCGGTGTAGAACGCGCCGTCGACGTTCGTCCCCGTCACCGTGTCGTACGTCTCCAGCGGCAGTTCCTCCAACGGGACGTTCCGGAGTTCGCCCACGCCGGCGTTGACGACGGCGGTGTCCACCCGGCCGTAACGCTCGACGGCCGTCTCGACGAGCGCCTGCACCGCGTCGGGGTCGGTCACGTCCGTCGGTACCGCGTGCGCCTCGACACCGTAGTCGGTCGCAATCTCGTCGGCGACAGTCGACAACGTCGCTGCCGTCCGGGCGGCGAGAACGACGGTGTAACCGGCAGCCGCGAGCCGGCGAGCCGTCGCGGCACCGATGCCGCGACTCGCGCCCGTGATCACCGCGACCGGCGCGTCAGTGTCCGTCTCGGTCGCGTCAGTGTCCGTCTGTTCGGTGTCGTCCGGGTCGGTGTGGTCGGTCACGTCCACACCTCGGCCGTCGGAGCAGTGACCGTTGTGATCCGTGCCGACGGCTCACGTCTCCGGCGAGTTCCGATCGGAGAACGTGATCGTGACCACGTCGCTACCCGTCGGTCGGCGTGTGAGCGTCAGATCCTCACCGAGTCGTCGGACCGCCAACGCGACGAACCACAGTCCCAGCCCACTGTCGTGTCGGAGCGGTTCCTCCCCCGCGACGAGAGGCTCTCGTTCGCGGGGCGGAGTCGGTAGGTCACCGTCTCGTCTGTCCGTGACGCGATCGGCCGAGGCAGCGGACGTACGCCGCCCGTCGGTCACAGACGAACGGGGAGAACAGTCGGCTGGAGGGTGTCGAGAGACGACCGTCGACACGACGGAGGGCCGAACGTCCTCGGGGACCACCGCGGACGTCAACTGGGGGGAGGGGATGGGGGAACGTTGACTGCGCCGTCTCCGGTGGTCGGGAGCCGATCCGTGAGGGGGGCACACCGGTGCCGGCTCCCGACCACCACGGCGCACTCGTATCCTGTCCCGACACCCACCTATCTGTGGAGGCTCGGTGAGCAGACACCGGCCGACTGGCCGAGTCTGGACTCGCAGACACCCCGGTGAGTCTGCATACGCAGACACCCGGCTGGGAGCTACCTCTGGACACACAGTAGTCGGCATTAACTGCCCCGAGTGTCAAACTGTGTAGTATGACACCTCGTTCGTCGGACGCCGGGCGTGTCTCTCCCCTCGGACCGGTACGTACGACCCCAGAACCAGTCGGTCTCGACCGTCGCCCCGACGGAGGGGGTCGCGTGTGACGACCGCGGACCGGACACCGGGCGGGACCGCCAACTCCCGGTCGTCGGAGGCGGGAGGTGAGGCTACCGCGTACACTGGCCCGGCAGTCGTGTTCCGCCACGACGGGCCCGACCCGACCGTCGTCGGCGTCAACGCCGCCCTCGCGGCCGTCGTCGACGGGGTCGACGACAGTCTCGGTGCGTTGCTCGACCGCGCCACGGATCACGACGGACACGCGCTCGCAGCGTCGGTGGTCGACCCCGAACGAGTCGGGACGGTCGTCCAGTTCGCCGACGGAGACCGGCAGTTCCTCCCCCGAGTCGTCCGCGAGACAGACGACGGCCTCTGTCACCTGTTGTTCGTCGAGCTGCCGACGGGTGTCGTCGGAGACACACCGGTCGGCGAGACACACACCGCCGGTGATTCGACAGACGAGATCGACGGCACGACCGACGAGGTGAGCGAGGGGAGTGGGGACGGAGACGAGGCGGGCGACGAGACGGGAGAAACCGAGTCCGAGCCGACGAGCGAGGAGGTGGCCGCACGTGACGACGAACCTGCTGGGGACGGAGATGTCGTAACACCGGGCGACGACTGCGACGAGGTAGACGACTCGGAGGCGGTGGCACACGTCGTGAGTCACGATCTCAGGAACCCGCTCGACGTGGCAGCCGCACACTTGGAGTTGGCACGCGACGAGCGGGACGGGGAACACCTCCGGCGGGTCGCGGAGGCACACGAGCGGATGGAGCAGATCATCAGAGACGTGTTGACACTGGCGCGCGGGGAACGCGCGATCTCTCCGAGCGAGGGTGTCGATCTGGGTGCCGTCGTGACGGACGCCTGGGAGAGCGTCGCCGCCGACGACGTGGAGCTGTCGGTGCGTGACGTGCCGACCGCGACGGCCGATCGGCCACGGGTCGAGCGACTCGTCGAGAACATCCTGCGGAACGCGGTCGACCACGCTGGGCCAGCGCCGACGATCCGTGCCGGCGGGCTCGCGGACGACGCCGGCTTCTACGTCGCCGACGACGGCGACGGTGTGTCGAGCGACGCCCGCGAGACGGTGTTCGAGCCGGGGTACACCGAGAGCGGCAATGGCACCGGGCTCGGGCTCGCGATCGTCCGGCGGATCGCGGCCGCTCACGGCTGGCAGGTTCGGCTCGCAGACAGCGACGCGGGGGGTGCCCGCGTCGAGGTGTGGTTCGGAGAGCCACCGGAGGAGACGCCGTGACCGAGGAGCCGACGCGCGCCACGGCCGGTCTGCGGCTCGACACCTGTCCGTACGGGGTGGTAGTCGTCGACGACGGGACCGTCCGTGCAGTCAACGACGCCGCCGCGACGTTGTTGGAGACCAGTCGAGACGGAGCGGTCGGTGCGGGTGTCGAGTCGGTCGCACCGGTGTCGGTAGAGTCGACGCTTCCGGCGTTGTTCGCCGAAGGAGACCCCACGGAGCGTCACGAGTTCGAGGAGTACTACCCGGATCTCGAACGGTGGCTGTCGGTGACGGCCGTCCCGACCGACGGCGGCGTCGAGGTGTACCTCGACGACGTGACCGACCGCGTCACCGCCCAGCGGGAGACCGACCAACTCCAGACGGAGCTGTCGGACGTGGTCGGCGTGACGGACCTGTTGTCGGCAGTGTTGGAAGATCTCGTCGACGCCGCCGACCACGAGGCGGTGACGGAGACGATCGTCCGGACGCTCGGAGAACGCGACGAGTACGAGTTCGCGTGGCTGGGTGAACGCGAGCCGGGGACCGACCGGCTCCGTGTCAGTGCGGTCGCAGGCGACACTGGCGACCTGTTCGACCGCGTCCGCGACCACCTCGACGACCTCCCCGAGCGGGCGGCGCTGGCGCGCGACGAGGCGCGGGTGATCCAGCCGATCACGGAGTCCGAGGCGGTGCCGTCTGCGGTGCGACAGGCCGCGTTCGCGGACGGGGTCCAGTCGTTCGTCGCCGTCCCGCTGACGTACGGCGGCACCACCTACGGCGTCGTCGGCGTCTACGCGGCCGGCAAGGACACCTTCTCGGAGCGGGCCCGAGAGGCGTTCGAGACGCTCGGGACGATGGCGGGGTTCGCGATCAACGCCACTCGGAACCAGAGTCTCCTGTTCGCCGACACGATTACGGAGTTCACCGTCGACGTGACGGAGCCGGACGCACCGTTGGTCGCGCTCTCTCGCGAAGTGGACGCGGCGTTCGAGGTCGACGGGACGGTCCCGCAGGGACAGGATCGAGTCGTGGCGTACCTCGCGTCCGGGGCAGCCGTCGCGACGGCTGCGAGAGAGTCACTGGTGGACCACGACGCAGTCCACGACGTGCGGGTGGTGACGGAGACGGAGACTGCGACGCGACTGGAGGTGACACTCGGTGCGGCGTCCGCGCTCCAGACCGTGACGACGCTGGGTGCGTCCGTCGGGCGCGCGAGCTTCGAGGACGGCCGCGGACGGATCGGTGTGGAGCTTCCGTCGGGAGAACAGGTACGACAGGTCGGTGAGGCGTTGCGGCGGCAGTTCGACGCCGACACCGTCTCGAAGGTGGAGCGGGACCGGTCGGTGACGACTGCCGACGACCTCCGGTCGGAGCTCGGGAGCGAACTGACGGAGCGCCAGGAGACGGCGCTGCGAACGGCGTACCTCGCGGGGTACTTCGAGTCACCCCGCGACAGCACCGCCGAGGAGGTGGGCGAGGCGTTGGACATCACCGGGTCGACACTGCTGCACCACCTCCGGACGGGTCAGCGGAAGCTGCTGGACACGTACTTCGACGGTGAGGACGGCCGCCGGAACTGACCGGGGACGGGTCGTGGCGGCCGAAACTACCCCCGAGGGCGGACGACGCCTCAGGTCTCTTTGCGTTCGATCTCGGCGAAGTCCTCCATCATCGAGGTGTCCTCGCCGAGTAGTCGACTCACACGGCTCTCCAGTCGCTCGGCACGCGCCTCCAACTGCTGGTACTCTTCGCGGTTCCGTCGTTTCTCGTCCGGGAGCTCGGCCTCCAACACCGCGCGTTTCGACTCGGCGCTGAAGAACTTCCCGAGCGTCTCGTACGCGAGTACGCGTCGTTGGTGTTCGACGGCCGCGTGGAGATCTTCTCGGTTCATCGGCTTACAGAGGTAGTCGTCGAACGGCATCTCGACGACCTCGAACTCCGGATCGACCGCCGTCACCATGATCACGCGGCCGTCGAAGCCACGGTCGCGGAGTTCGCGTAACACCTCGTCGCCCGACATTCCCGGCATGTGCCGGTCGAGCAACACGAGATCGACGGTCGACTCCGCGACAGTCTCGAGCGCCTGTTTGCCGGTGTAGGCGGTCTCGGTCTCACAGACGCTCTTGAGCCGGAGGGCGTACGCGTCGGCGACTTCCTTCTCGTCGTCGACGACGAGCGCGCGGATCTCCGCCGACGGGTCGACAGTGACCAGTGCCATCTCGTCGGCGGTAACGGGCACAGCCACCTAACTCCACCGGGGTCGTCCGACAGTCCAGGCGTACCTGGTGTCTGCGTATGCAGACACCCTCGCACCCCCCGACTCCGGATACTGGGCAGGCGGCTACGAGTGGGGGGAGACCGTTGGACAAACTACGATGTCAGAGAGTGCTGTCAGCCCGCGCGGCGGTATCGAGACGAGCACTCGGCCGGGCACCGACGTGGCGGCGTCCGGACTCGAGCTGTTGAGCGACGACTGTGCTCGCGAGATCCTCTCCGTCGTCGCCGACGAGCCGGCACCGGCGCGCCGGATCTCCGAGCGGCTGGACGTCTCCCGGACGACGGTGTACCGGCGACTCGACCGGCTGGAGGAGGCCGGACTGCTCGACGCACAGCTCGCGTACGACCCGGACGGCCACCACCGCAAAGAGTTCCGGCTGGCTGTCGACGAACTCGCCGTCACCGTCGACGCAGACGGCGTCTCCGTCGAGTGTACCGACGACGACGCGGTGTAGCGGCCCCTGTGACGGCCTGACTGGTTCCCTCGGCGACGGCGCAGTGTCTCGGCCCGCCGGACGACTGCGACTCAGAACTCCGTTCCCTTCCGTGCCCGGCCACCCTCGTCGAAGTGGTGGCGTCGCTTCGCGACGTTTGTGACGAGATCTGCCTCACTCGTCGCGTACGTGGGTTCCTCGTGGCCCCCAGTCAACACCAACTCCAGTTCCGGGGGTTTGTCCTCGATCAGTCCGACGACGTCTGCAGGGTCGATCAGGTCGCGGTTGGCCGCGTACAACACCTCGTCTAACACGAGCATGTGGACACCGGCCTCCGGTGGTGCGTCCAGCGGTGTCGGTGTCGTCGGGTCGCCGTCCGCGGCGGCAGCGAGGAGCTCTCGGGCCCGGTCGAGTCCGGCGTCGGCACGCGCCGCGTGGTCCGTCTCCTGGGTGCCGTCGAGCGAGCCGTGCCAGCCGTAGTGGCCGGAGTTCTCGTAGCTGAACCCCGGCAGCGCCGCGATGGCGTTGTACTCGCCGCGGACATCCTCGACGCTGGCTGCACCGCCCTTCATGAACTGGAGGAGGTGGACGCGGTAGCCGTGGCCGGCCGCGCGCAGTCCCATCCCCATCGCCGCGGTCGTCTTCCCCTTGCCGTCACCCCACCACACCTGTACCCGGCCGAACGACTCCGGGGCGGCCGGGGTGATCGGTTGTGGCTCGACTGGGTCGGTGTCGTCGCTCGGACTGTCGGTCGTTGTGCTCCCGTCTGCCGTGGTGTCGGTGTCGTCTGTCATGGTCTGTCTGTCTCGAATCGGTCGTCTGTCGATCGATCGCCCGTCGGCTGCCCGGTCGCCGGGTCGAACCGCTTTGCCCGTTCGTCGGTGACGACGCCGTGTTCGGCGTCGGCGACGGTCGCGGGGACGGTCGCGTCGGTCCCTACGTACCGCGCGTCGAGGCTGGCATCGACGGCCGCCCGGACACACGCTCTCGCTGCGGCACCGACTCTCGTCGCGCTGCCGGCGAACGTCGCCCGCGTTCCGTCCGTCGCGGTGCCGACGATCACGGCGTCACTGGTCGTCCCCGGGAACCCCGTCCGCGCGAGCAGTGTCGCCGTCTTCGCCTCGACGACGACTCCGAGCAGGCTCGCGAGTGCGCCCTCGTCGAGTCTGCGGGTCGTCCCGACGAGCACGTTCACCGTGCCATCGTGGTGTGCGTCGTCGGGGTGTGTCGGTTCGTGGTGCGCGTCGTCGCAGGCTGTCTGTTGGCCGTCGCCGTCGAGACGACAGCGACTCGCCTCACCGATCGGGAGCGCGGCGGGGTTCGACACGCCGGCGGTGGCGACGGCGACCACCGGGCCGGCCCGTGCGCCGCGGGCGTGTTCCATCGCGACTCCGGTGAGCAGCCCCGGTCCCTCGGCGTCGAAGCCGGCGTCACTTCGGCGTTCACCGAGGTACGCTGTCAGATCGGTGCGGTCGAACCCCGCCGGGACGGTGACGTTGTACGCGGTAGGTGCCGTCCGGTACCCCCCGCCGAACCCCGTCCCGAGCCACCGTGTCTCCGGGCGACGGAGTCGCAACACCCCGTCGCGAACCTCAGTCTCGAACGGCACGGACTGCCTCCACCAGTCGGTCGTTCTCGGCCGGGCGTCGCACCGCCACCCGGACGTGGCTGTCCAGTCCCCGGAACGTCGTCGCGTCCCGCACCGCGACACCCCGTTCGCGCAGTGCCGTGACGAACCCCGCTACGTCACACTCTGTGCCGGAGTCGGTCGTGTCGTCTCGCTGCCAGCCGTTCACGTCGACGAGCAGGAACGGGGCACGCGAGTCGGTGACGTCGAACCACCTCGAGAGCGCGGTCGCGAGGCGGTTGCGCTCCCGACGGACCCGTTCGCGCGTCTCGCGGACGAACGCTCGTTGTCGGAGACAGTGGGTGCCGACCGCCAGCGCCGGAGCCCCGAGGTTCCAGGTGCGGCGACCCCCACGCAGTGCCGTCCCCCACTCCCCGGTCGCGACGGCGTAACCGGCTCTGATCCCCGGCAGTCCGTACAACTTCGTCAGGGCGCGGGCGACGACCACACCCGGCTCGCCGGCCAGCGACGCTCGATCGGTGAACCCCAGAAACGCCTCGTCGACCAACAGGAGCGTGTCGTTCGCACGACAACGCGCTGCGAAGTCGACCAGCGCCGTGCGGTCGTAGCCGTTCCCGGTCGGGTTGTTCGGCGTGCAGACGACCGCCAGTGCGTGTGGCGCGGGGTCGCCCCCGAGCACGTCACTCGCGGCAACGAACTCCGGTGTGCCGCCGTGGAGTCGTACCTCACGGGCGTACTCACCGAAACTCGGGGCCGGCACCAACGCAGTGTCGCCGTCGTCGACTGCGAGCGCGACCGCGCGTCTGATCGCCGCCAGTCCGCCGGGTGTCGGGATCACCTGCTCGGGGTCGCAGTCGACGACCGCCGCAGCGGCCTCGCGGTAGG
>P_A23_Liq_1_FmtDRAFT_1000088_pt1 | contig 15408 bp, 14 predicted proteins | sample PonA231FremontCA_FD_10235 | JGI IMG/M metagenome (IMG submission 10235) | reverse complement strand
CGGTAATCAACTCCACTACAATTGTTCCAAAGAGGTGTTGAAACTGTAGATACCGAGGATTTCAGTCGTGCTCGCCGATCCCGATCCCGTTCCCGTTCCGCTACAATCCTGACTCGTTTTGTGGGTAAGAGACAGGACTAAACTCGTGGGTTTCCGCCTCGTAATCTCTATGAGTCCGCATGAACACCCTCAATATTTGACCGTACTCTGATATCGACTCTATTGTTATTACATGTATGACTGGAATAGTCCATTCGATACGTTCTGCAGATTCACGGTGAGGAATGCAGTGGCCCCAGTGATATAATGGGCAAAACAAAATATATAAGAAGGTGGATTTTTACCGCTCAAATATTTATAATGTGATATGAGCGGCGCGCTTGAGGATAAACGAACCGCAACGCGGTTTCGTATCCTCGTTGAAATTGCTGATCGGCAGCCAGCAGTAAATCAGGGTGAAATTGCTGAAGCTGTCGGTGTAACAAGTCAGGCTGTAAGCGAGTATATCCGTGATCTCGTTGCTGAGGGATATGTTGATAAGGAAGCTCGATCCCGTTATACCATCACAAAAGAAGGCGTTGACTGGTTATTTCAGGAAGCAAAAGGACTCCGGCGATTTGTTAATCATGTTACCGATGATGTTCTTGAAAATGTCAAAGAAGACGCCGCCATTGCGACCGACGCAATTGAGCCCGGTGAAACGGTGACACTTTCGATTACTGATGGGCTTTTGCATGCAACACCGGGAGATGCCGGACCTGCGACTGGTGTTGCAACGACCGCTGCAGATTCTGGTGACGAAGTGAGTGTGACTGGATTTGAAGGGGTGATACAGATGGATCCCGGTCATGTAACCGTTATACAACTCCCCCCGGCACGCTCTGGCGGGAGTCAGGTTGTCTCAATTGATGAGTTAGCGACAATCTGTGCGGGTGGTGATATTGTTGTTGCAACAGGTGTTGAGGCGGTTGTTGCACTTCGACGAGCAGATATCACGCCAACAACGTCTCTTGCGGCAGGATCCGTCGCAGCCGATGGAGCCACACGAGGGCTTGATTCTGTTGTTGTGGCGACTGTTGATCTCGTTGGACAGGTTACTGACACACTTCGCGATGATAATGTCCTTTATGAAGTGACACAACTCGCAGACGCAGATGTAGATCCAGATATGAATGCAAATATCACACATAGAGACAGTGAATAATTGAGAGCAGATATAGGTATGAATTATACCATATTCCACTCAGTCACTTCGAATGTTTACCACCGTGGCGATCCGTATAAATGACTGGAGTCGCTGAAAATGCACCTTCCGACACCGTCGATGAAACTATTCGCCTTAATCAGTATCAGTCACTTCGAGAAACTGTCTCACAATTCGTGTGTTCGGCATGATCTCGGGCGATGGTGTATGCTTCTTGTAACTGGTTGAACTCTGCTTGTGTCCCGCCATGATCTGGGTGAACTGTCTTCACCTGCTCGCGATATGCATCTCTTATTGCCTCTGCATCTGCTGTTGTTCTTAGTCCTAGTTGGTCATATGCTGCTGTTATTGAGGCGGATTGTGTGCGATTGTTTGCTCCTGGTGTGGAGTCGGGATCTGACACCTCAAACGGAAGTCGTCGTCCAAGCGCACGGACTGGCATTTCATATTCACAGAGAATAGTTTCAATACCAGCACGGTCAAGATTAAAATACACTTGTGCATCGAACGTAACTGCAACTTCGTGATCACTGAGATAGAACGCGATTGTTTCGCCAGCAAGCTCACGCTCCTCAACAAACGGTTCATCGATTGCTCTAAAATATGACCGGAATTCACCTCGTCGTCGATTGAATTTTCCACCTGTCGTCCCGAATCTATTCGTATCGTCTGGAAATAACCGTCCACCAATAATAAAAACACCAGCGATAATGACTGTTGCACACCCCCCGGCGAGAACACCAAATACCAACCACGACGGGAATGATGAGAGCCACTCCAGGAGCACAATCACGATAACGATATACCACCTAAAGAACCTCTCGCAATGTCTGTATAGTTCAATATCCAGATGTTATACTCGTTTTTGAGTATATTTTTTTCACTCGCAATAGGTCCGGAAAGTACTTTAGTCTCATCTGAGGAAAATACACATACTGATGGCAGTATCTTGGCTGGATGAGGTACGATCCACCGACGTGGGGACGGTCGGTGGGAAGGCAGCTTCGCTCGGCGAACTAACCGACGCGGGGCTCCCGGTTCCGTCTGGATTCGTTGTAACTGCAGCAACTTACCGCGAATTCATCGAGACTGCAGGTATTGATAAAGAATTATTCAATGTCGTTGATGTTGATCATGAGGACTCCACAGCGCTTCGAGAGGCACATGAGCGCGCACATCAACTGATCGTTGAAACCCCGATGCCAGATGAGGTCAAACAGGACATTCTTGATTCATATTATTCACTTAACACAACTGAATCAAGAACTGACGGAGATACGAGTGATGACTCTGAATCTGACCCGTTTGTCGCTGTTCGCTCATCTGCGACAGCCGAGGATCTTCCAGATGCATCCTTTGCTGGTCAGCAAGAGACCTTCTTAAATGTGCGCTCAGACAATCTTGTCGATCGTGTTAAAGAATGCTGGGCCTCGCTGTTCTCTCAGCGCGCAATCTATTATCGGAATCGACAGGGATTTTCGCATTCCAATGTCGATATCGCCGTTGTTGTTCAGCAGATGGTTGATGCGGAGAAATCCGGTGTGATGTTCACATCACATCCATCAAGCGGCGATCCACAGATCATCATTGAAGCAGCCTGGGGACTTGGTGAGGCGGTCGTCTCCGGTGCTGTATCACCAGATAATTACACTGTCGATAGGGAGACCGCAGAGACCACATCAGTCTCAATCGCAGAAAAAAAGATGATGATGGTGAAAGATGCACAGACTGGTGAGACTGTTGAGCAAGATGTCTCAGTAGATAAGCGCGATGCTCGTGTGCTCTCAGATGATGAAATCGCCGAGCTTGTTGCACTTGGTAAAAAGGTAGAATCACATTACGGTGAACCACAGGACGTTGAGTGGGCTATCTATGATGGATCAGTGCATATGCTCCAATCGCGTCCAATCACGACTATAAGCGATGATACACGTCCTGGGTCAGAAAGTAATCAACAAGCTAGCAATGGTGAGATTAATGCCGACAGTCCCAATTCGACTGAATCAGCGAACGATGCAGAGATTCTTGTTCGCGGGCTTGGGGCAAGTCCAGGGATTGCCGCTGGTGAAGCACGCGTCGTTACAAAACTTGACCATCTTGACCAGGTGAGCGATGGAGATATTATTATTACTGAAATGACAATGCCGGATATGGTCCCCGCAATGAAGCGTGCCTCCGGTATCATTACCGATGAGGGTGGAATGACATCTCACGCATCAATTGTGTCTCGTGAGTTGGGTGTTCCAGCGGTCGTCGGGGCAGGTTCAGCAACAACAACACTTGATGATGGTCAGTTGGTCACACTTGACGGTGATAAAGGAACAGTTCGTGAGGGTGAAGCTGAAGAAGAAGAACAACCACATGAACCAACCGAAGATGCACGACCAACAACACCGGTAAAGCCAATGACAGCCACCGAGGTGAAAGTAAACGTCTCAATTCCAGAAGCAGCCGATCGGGCAGCAGCAACGGGTGCGGATGGCGTTGGACTTCTACGTATGGAGCATATGGTGCTTTCACTCGGGAAGACTCCAGAACAATATATCGCTGATAACGGTGAGCGGGCGTATATCGATGAGTTAGTTGATGATATGCGGACAGCTGCCGAGGAGTTCTATCCACGTCCAGTTCGAATCCGAACGCTTGATGCGCCGACAGATGAGTTTCGGCAACTCGAGGGTGGCGAAGATGAGCCGCATGAACACAACCCAATGCTTGGATATCGAGGTATTCGACGGTCGCTTGACGCTCCAGAGATATTCAAACATGAACTCGATGCATTCCGCCGTATTTACGAAATGGGTTATGACAACGTCGAATTGATGTTACCACTTGTGAATGATGCTGAGGAAGTTATTCAGGCTCGAGAATTAATGAAACGTGCTGGTATCGATCCATCGACGCAAGAATGGGGTATCATGATTGAAACACCAGCAGCAGCTCTTGAAATCGAAGAAATAGCTGAAGCAGGTGTTGACTTCGTCTCATTTGGAACAAACGACCTCACACAATATACTCTTGCCGTTGACCGTAATAATGAGCACGTTGCTGATCAGTTTGATGAGCTTCACCCAGCTGTACTCTCGCTCATTGACAACACAATCGAGACTTGTCGTGATCTTGGCGTTAAAACAAGTATCTGCGGACAGGCGGGCTCAAAACCGAAGATGGTGCAGTTCCTTGTCGAAGCAGGCATCTCATCAATCTCAGCGAATATCGATGCTGTCCAAGATGTTCAACACGAAGTGAAACGCGTTGAACAACGTCTTATTCTTGATTCTGTTCGCTCATCATAGGATATACCGATATGTGCACGCTCACCCAGAGTCATATTGATGAACTTGCCCTAACAAGTCTTACATCTACTGACATGATACTGACTTTGTGATTCATATTCTGTTTCCAATCCAACTTTTGAACACATATGTCACCTCTGTATCCTCAATTCCACCACTATCCCCTATTATGCCGATTCTCTCGGTGTATTCGATATATTGCACACCCGGCTTAGCTGGTGAGTTCTCTATTATTGCAATCTTGCTGACGGCTGTATCATCACTGCCTGTCCCCGATCTAAGTATGAGTATGGGTGTGAGCATGATTTCATCAGACGGTGGTCTGTTATTGCCTGTCTCTCTTTTTGGTGATATTTGGCCGGAGTTTGGATGGCTTTCAGCCGCCGTTGAGCGTGCCACTGGGTGGGGTGGACTAATCATTATTTTCATTTATTCATTTTTAATCGCATTTGCACTTCCAGGAGTGAGTGAGATTGTGCTGTTGGCGCCGATTGATCTTGGTCTTTCACAAACTGGTCGCCTTGGGATTATTATGCTGGTGAGTGGTGCTGGAAAAGCTGCTGGAAGCGTCTTTGCCTTTCATCTTGGACAGGAAGTCAAACAATCAGGTCCAGTACTTCAGCTTTTCCAGAATTCATGGTTTGACCTCATTAGTTGGTCTGAGCGTCGAACAGTTGCGCTTGCACAACAGTGGGGATATGCCGGACTTGCAGCAGCACTCAGCGTTCCTGGATTCCCAGACACAATCTCAATTTATGCGTTTTCGGTACTCGAAGAGGATTATCTGAAATTCGCGCTTGCAACATTCATTGGAAGTATCGGTCGTCTAATAGTGACCGTTATTGGTGTTGGTGCTGTCTCTGCGTTTATTTAATTCCAGTGAGCAAGCGTTCCACAGGCTATCTGATTGATATGATTACTTACGTTTGTGAATTACCCTCAGGTGGGGTTTATTCGTCACTCAAATCAGCGGGATTTTGCCCTTCCCTATATGACCATGAAACAGTATACAATGAGTAAGATGAATGCAGAAACGCAGACACAGACACGTGAGTCATTTCCGACTGACGATCCAGCGGTGGTGACGTGTGGACTCCCGTATGCGAACGGTGATCTCCATATTGGACATCTTCGGACATATGTTGGGGGCGATATCTTTAGTCGGGCGCTCAAACGTCTTGGTCAGGAGACGGCGTTCGTATCAGGTTCCGATATGCACGGAACACCAGTCGCGGTGAATGCGGCTGAGGAAGGGGTCACCCCAGAGTCGTTTGCACTTCGGCATCATGAGCAATATGAAACGACCTTCCCTCAATTTGGGATTGAGTTCGATAATTACGGACATACTCATGATGAGACGAATGTTGAAATGACGCGTGAGATTGTCGAAGCATTGATTCAGGCTGGATATGTTTATGAACGAGAGATTCCAGTCGCGTATGACCCAGCAGCCGACCAGTGGCTTCCAGATCGGTTTGTCAATGGGACCTGTCCATACTGTGGTGCTCACGCACGGGGTGATGAGTGTGATGAGGGTTGTGGGCGACATCTTGAGCCTGGTGAGATCGAAACACCCGTTTCAACGATCACTGGGAATGACGCAGAATATCGACGTCGTGAACACCAATTCTTTGCAGTCTCAGAGCTTCAATCATATCTATCGTCATTTCTTGATCGACTTGAGGGAACCACAAACGCGCAGAACCAACCCCGAGAATGGGTTGAGGGTGAACTACAGGATTGGTGTATTACGCGCGACATGGACTGGGGAGTGGACTATCCTGATGATAACGATCTTGTCCTTTATGTATGGGTTGACGCTCCAATTGAGTACATCTCATCAACAAAGCAATACGCGGAGAGGGTCGGTACTGACTCATTTGACTGGAAGAATGCATGGCGTGATATACCGGGTGTGCGCTCTCACTCCTCGTCTTCGGCTAAAGACTCCAGTGAAGGCAACTCTCCATCCAATATCAACAATGGTGGAGAAATTATCCATATTATCGGTCGAGATATTATCCAACATCATACCGTGTTTTGGCCAGCGATGTTGCATGCAGCTGGATATACAGAACCCCGGGCTGTGATGGCTTCAGGATTCATCACACTCGAAGGAAAGGGATTTTCGACTTCACGTAATCGTGCTGTATGGGCTGATGAATATCTTGCAGAAGGATTCCATCCAGATCTACTCAGATATTATCTTGCGACGAATGGTGGATTCCAACAGGACGTTGATTTCTCTTGGAGTCGCTTTCGCGAACGAGTGAATAATGAACTTGTTGGAACTGTTGGGAATTTCATCTATCGATCACTGCTCTTCGCTGCGCGTGAATTTGATGGGACACCTGATNTCGCGCTTTCTGACTCCGTTGAGGAGCGCATTGAAACAGCAATTGACGCATTTACTGCAGGCGTCAATGAGTATTCTGTTCGAGCCGTTGGCGATGCAGCAGTCAAACTCGCTCAGTTTGGCAATGAGTATATTCAACACCATGAGCCATGGAAACTGAGTAATGACGATCCACAGAAACAACAGGTCATGCGCGATTGTATTCAACTTGCAAAGGCAATTGCCGTGTTGTTTGAGCCGGTAACACCCGCTGCTGCCGAGCGAGTGTGGGCTGATCTCGGAGAATCAGGTGATATTCATACAGTCGGTATCGAATCTGCGCTTGTCGCACCACCGCAGACGTTTGATGAGCCAACTGAACTCTTTGAGAAAATCCCTGAAGAACGCGTTGATGAACTCACAGCAAAGCTTGCTGATCGCGTCACCGACCCGACCGATGATGATGACAGTGATACAGATACAGAGACTGGGACTGACGTAGCCGAAACGACAAATGAATCACACTCTGAATCCAATATGACTGAGATTGACCCAATTGCTGATGAGCGAATTGACTTTGAGGAGTTCGAAGAACTCGACCTCCGGGTGGCAGAGATTATCGAAACAGAGCCAATTGAAGATGCAGATAAACTCGCTCGTATCGTTGTTGACCTCGGTATTGAACAACGACAACTCGTTGCAGGAATCCGCCAATTACATGATCTTGATGATCTCATTGGCGAAACGGTTGTTATTGTTGCAAATCTTGAGAAAGCTGAGATATTCGGTGTTGAGTCAAATGGAATGTTGCTTGCAGCAGGGGCAGATGCAGACCTTCTTACGACACGTGAGGATGCTGATCCAGGAACATCCATTCAATAGCGCCGCTGGATGAGGCAATAAATATCATCGGCGGTCTTTTTATTCGTTCCCGAGTACACGTTTGCATGCGAAACGCTAAAATCGTCTGTACGCTCGGACCAGCGTCTGACGAACAGTCGACAATTCGGGCTCTCGTCAACGCAGGTATGAGTGTTGCCCGGCTTAACGCCAGTCATGGCACACCTGACCATCGACGGTTAGTTATCGATCGAATTAGAAATGTTGATAAAGTAACTGATAAACCCGTGGCTGCGATGGTTGACTTACAGGGGCCTGAAGTACGGACAGCTCCGTCGTCCGATTCAATATCTATTGGTTCAGATAGTGAGATTCGATTCACCACCGGTGATGAAATAACCCCTGAGGTAATCGGTCTCTCATATTCAATTGATGCTGTTGACCCTGGTGATACCGTGTTACTTGATGATGGTCGAATCGAAACAACAGTTCGAAGTGTTGATTCGGATGGTGTCATTGCGCATGTCGACTCCGGTGGCGAACTCGGTGGTCGAAAAGGGGTCAATGTCCCGGGCGTCAATCTTGATATTGACCTCCTTACTGAGAGCGACCGAGAGGACCTTCGTGTTGCTGCTGAAGCGAATGCTGATTTTGTCGCCGCGTCGTTCGTCCGGTCAGCGGCTGATGTATACATGATCAGCGACGCGCTTGACGCTCTTGGCGGTGATATCCCTGTTGTTGCAAAAATAGAGCGCGCTGGTGCTGTTGAGAATCTTGATGAGATTATCGATGCAGCCTATGGAATCATGGTCGCACGTGGTGATCTGGGTGTTGAGATGCCACTTGAGGAGGTGCCAGTTATTCAAAAGCGCATTATCACTCAATGTCACGACACTGGAACCCCGGTCATCACTGCGACTGAGATGCTTGATTCAATGGTTCAGGCGCGTCGCCCAACGCGTGCAGAGGCTTCAGATGTCGCCAATGCAGTTCTTGATGGGACCGATGCAGTGATGCTTTCTGGTGAAACAGCAATCGGTGATAACCCTGTCCGTGTTGTTGAGACAATGGACAGGATCGTCCGACAGATCGAATCAAGTGCTGAATATGGTACCATTGAGCAAGAGCATGTTCCGACTGCTGCAGAGAATTCACGCACGGAGGCACTTGCACGGTCAGCGCGGTATCTTGCTCGTGACGTTGGTGCAAGTGCTATTGTTGCAGCGTCTGAGTCTGGCTATACAGCTCGAAAAACAGCGAAATTTCGTCCGGGAGTACCGGTTATTGCAATAACACCAAATGACCGTGTTCGTCGACAATTAACGCTTTCATGGGGAGTAGCCTCAACATATTCTGGGTCTCACGGAGATATTGAGGGAATGATGGAGGATGCTGTTGATGCAGCGCTTGATGCAAACGTTGCCAGTTCAGGGGATACGATTGTTGTGCTTTCAGGGATGATGACAGAACTTGAAGGGACGAATACAACAAATATGCTCAAAGTACACGTTGTTGCTGAAACAATTGCAACTGGACGGAAAGTTGTTGGAGGTCGCACTGCTGGACCACTGGCAACGCCAACTGACGGCAGACTTGATGAGATCCCGCATGGAGCAATCCTCGCGCTTCCTGCTGATTTTGATGCTGAATTTGATCATGATGCAGCGATGCTTGGTGGAATTATTGATGCACGCCCAGGTATGACCGGCTATCCTGCTGTTATTGCACGCGAACTTGATATTCCGATGATCTCAGGTGCACCATTACCCCCTCAGATCTCGGATGGCACCGCGATTACAATCCATGCTGAGCGAGGTATTGTATATGAGGGCGATCTCACCCGCTCACATGATCAGGACCGAAACTGATAGCATTCCAAAGTAATGGCCTAATCAATGAATTGAGCTATGTATGCTGTCGGAAAGCAATAAATATAGACACAGATATGGCTGTATTCCTCCGCGTTATAGTGCTCCTGAGAACTTATTGAGGAGTTCAATTCAAAATATTGTCATAGAGTAGCTGCTGATACCGTTGCATAGGACCGTTGGTTCAAAATGTGATACCGTTGCATAGGACCGTTGGTTCAAAATGTTTCACGGAGTACTACACGCGGAGGAGGAGGTCAGTCTCTAGTGTTCTCACTTGGAGTGTACAACGCTTAACAGCAGGAATAGATGCAGGTNTTCATTAGTTATCTCTCGGCTTTAGACTTGAAATAAGACACTAACACTACACGGCAGACAACCTCTTCGACATATACCCGGCAGATGTTTTTGTGATGACCATCTATTTAGAGACAATGACAGATGACAATCAGCCTGATACCACCTCTCGTTCCGATTCAGAACCAGTAAGTGGGTATACGACAGAGAATGAGGATAATACTAACTCCACTGATGATACTGCATTCGAACCCGAAGCAGTCGCGGAACCAGAGCCAATTGAGCCTGAACGCCCGATTCCTGAGCACGTCCTCTTTGTTGCTCTTGGTGTGCTTGGAACCCTCGGACTACTTGTCTCAACGATTGTACCGAATCTAATCTAATCGATCTTGTGATGGGTCTATACTTTCAGTTGTATCATCGTTTTTTATAGCTCATCTATCGAGANCATCGTATATCCTGCATCCCAACTTTTGAGTTCCAGTGTTTGAACAGAAGCCGATTCAATGTATCACCCTGTGCGCAACCGTTTAACACTCGCACATCTAATTATCTACTATGGTAACTCAGGCGATCTCCGTCGTCGCACAACTGTCGTTGCCGGCGGAGACGCTGTCATTACTGCTCATTACGGCAGGTCTTGGATTGAGTATTCTTGAGGCATTTGCCCCTGGTGCGCATTTTGTTGTTCTTGGGGTGTCGTTACTAGCGACTGGACTCGTTGGTTTGCTTCTTGGAACTGCTTCGCCGCTTGTTCTCAGCGGGCTTGTCGTCTTATTTGGTGCCGCTGCGCTTCTTGGCTATCGAGAATTCGACATATATGGCACAACCGGGTCCGAACAAACAAGCGATTCAAATAGCCTCACAGGAACACATGGGCGTGTTACTGAACGCGTGACACCAACGCAAGGACAGGTCAAACTTGATGCTGGCGGATTTGACCCATACTACAGTGCTCGCTCGGTTGATGATGAGCTTACTGCTGGGACTGAAGTCGTCGTTGTTGACCCTGGTGGAGGCAACGTTCTCACTGTGGAGCCACTTGTTGGTGGTGTTGATGAAATCGATCGTGCACTCGCCACAGAGCAAGCAAATCGAGAGACTACGAATAGTGAAAATGAAGACCCGACCCCGACCCCAAATTCGAATATGACTCAGACCGATGACACACAGTCTGATGAACAACGAGACTCTGAGTCTGAATCAGGTCTTGAGTCTGAATCTGAACGCGAGCGCGAACGCGAGCCTGATCTGTCCTAACTTCAGCACAAGTGAGATAGTTGATGACTCAACCCTCATTATTCTCGACGAGCTGTAATAACTGGATTACTGATATGTTATTTATAGAGTCTTGTGTCTCAGTCATCGTCACAACAGCAATCGGCAATATCACCACTGGTTTCATACTCCCAGACCGCTCTTAATCTCCAACTCGACCGACTATTGGTCGCCAGTACAACAGAGCAATCGTCAATATGAACACAACAGTCGATACATCGTATGAGAAATCAACTGCAATCGCAGCAACGGCTGACCCACCGCCAAGCACACCGGAGAGTACTGACGCAATAACCGGCCATGAGCAAGACACACATGAGAGTAATCCAACGATACCTGAAACAGCTGCCCTGGCAGCATCAATAACCGTTGCATAAACCAGATACGTCAACGCAAGATACCCAACAATACGTGCGGGCATCAATACTACTGCTCCTATTGGAGTTGTGATAATCGGTGCAGGACCCCAACCTGGAAGTAACGTCGCAACACGAATACCAAATGATTGGGTGAGCGCATTTGCTGCATTTCCACCGGTTGTGATAATCACACCGCCAACGATGCTAAGAATACTCAAATATACTATTGCAACAATAGTTGCCCGTCGACGCGTTCGCGCATCGGCTGATGCAGGGTTTGTTTTCCAGATAACAATCGCCCCAACGAATATCCATAGAAGCCCATAGATCGTGTACCGTGGTTGTGTTATCGTGATATCAGCAATCAGTAGATAGCCAAGCGCAAGACCAATTAATGAATTTCCAAGAAGCGTTGCATAGACAAGGTCTTGTGTTCGCTGTGTCGTTCTGAATGCTTTTTTTACAGACACATTAAATCACCAATGTGTCGAAGACAATTGCAATCAGGACCGCTCCCAGATATGCGTTTGAGGCATGGAATGAATGGAATGCAGCAGCCTTCGTCTGCTCATAGTGGAGTTTGATAGCGAAATATAGAAACACTGCTCCAAAGACGATACTCGCAACTGCGTATACAATACCAAGTGCCTCTATTGTTGCAAGTCCTCCAGCAGCAACAAGCGTTAGTGCAAGCCACCAAATAACGTGTTTTCGTGTTTCTGTTTCTCCGCGAACAACCGGCATCATCGGGAATCCTCCTCGTTCATAATCCTCCTTATACGCTAGTGCAAGATTGTAGAAGTGTGCTGGGGTCCATAGGAAAATGACCGTCGCGAGTGCAAGACCACCAAATCCAATATCTCCAGTCACAGCTACCCATCCAATAAGTGCTGGAAGTGCTCCTGCAGCACCCCCAATGACGGTGTTTTGGACGGTGTTCGGTTTGAGTAAAAGCGTATATACAACACTATAAAAGACAATTGCAACTCCGCCAAGTATAGCCGCAAGCATGTTTACCCACGAAAACAACACAATTGAGATGACTGTGAGTAGTATCCCAAATGCAATTGCATTCCAGACTGGAACAAGATCAGTCGCTAATGGTCTATCACTCGTTCGCTGCATCCGACGGTCGACATCACGTTCAAGAACATGATTAAACGTTCCAGAGGCTCCAATCGAGAGAACACCACCACCAAGCGTCGCAAGCGCAATCCCTGGTGTCAATTGACCTGTCGTTGTTGCCCCAAGAGTCATTCCAGCCGAGGCAACAAGACAGAGGAGCCACATCAGTCGTGGTTTTGTCAATCGGATGTATGCGCGTAGAGTCGCAAGAAGTCGATCTCGGGGATCTGTTGGAAGGTCTGGATCATATTCAGACGCCGGCGGAAGGTCTTGATCTAGCTCTGGTTTCGATGGTGTTGTTTGCGTTTCTGTTGGATCACCGGTTTCAGTCTCAAGTGACCATGCAAGTGCAATCGCCAGTGTCAGAAAGATACTCAGTCCACCAATAAGATGAATAACCGAAAGTGTCAGATCTGGACCCTGAACCGCGACAACCGCCCCAACGGCTGCTTGAATTGGATATAAAAAGCTCCCGACTGCAACTGTTATGAGAACACGTCGTTCGATGTGTTCACGTATACCAACGCCGAGTGTTACAACAGCACAAATCCCAATAATTACTGCAACAACTCGATGTCCGACTGCAAGCCATCCAATGGCTGACCCTGGCGTTGCCCAGCCGTTTCCGCATATTGGCCATGCAGCACATGCCGCAGCGGCATCAGTCACAGCCGTTGTTACACCAACCAATACAAGCAGGTACACACCCATTGCCGTCCCCGCAAGTAATCCATGAAATCGTCTTATATCTATTGCAGATGTCGTGGTCGCCGTTTGTTCAGCCACCAATGTCACCGATGAAGATTTGATTTTGACGATACTTATCACCCCCGCTTCGATAAGACGCGCTTGAAAGACAGCAACTATTTATGCATCTCACACAAAGCTCTCTGCGATGCGACACACGCGTTTGGCACTCGTTTCCGTACTTTCGACACTGGCGCTTGGGGCGGTCGCCATGCCGGTCGCTGCGCAGTCATCAGCCAGTGCCGAGTTGATCAATGGATTGAACGGAAAGCTACTGTATGTTGGAGTCCCGATTACGATTCTTGTTGAGGCGATTCTGATTTATACCGTCATGAAGTTCCGGAATAATGACGATCCAACGCCAACTCAAGAGAATCGTCGACTTGAGATTACATGGACTGTTGCGACGGCACTTATTTTATTATTTGTTGGCGTTGCCTCATATGGTGTTCTCGCAAATGAAAATATTACATATCAACCGCAGGCAGAAAACGCTGCAGGCGAAGCTGTCAATGGCGAACAGCAAAAGCCGGTTGTTGTTCGTGCAGAGGCATATCAATGGGGATGGGAAATGTCATATCCCGAAGCTGGAAACTTCACTAATGGGAACACAATGGTCGTTCCTGAAGACCGTCCGGTCGTCATTCGAACGACCTCTCGTGATGTGATCCATGGCTTCCATGTGCCAAAGATGGCATTAAAACAGGATTCGATGCCAGGACAGGTTAATTCCATTAAGACCGTCCCATATGAGACTGGCAGTTACCAGGGATACTGTACACAGTTCTGTGGTGTTGCACACTCACAGATGTACTTCACTGTTGATGTTGTCTCACAGGATGAATATCAACAATGGCTTGACACTCAACAAAAGAACGCTGATAGCTCATAACTGACGCCAGTTCATTACAACTCAGTCTGTCTGGGTCTGTGGGTTGGGATCCGGATTTGGGTCCGAGTCCGAGTCTGAGTCTAAGTCTATATCTGTGTCTGTTTGTGTCCTTTCTGGCTTTGATCCACGCTGTGTGAGGATTTGATCAACAATTGTCCCAGTCGAGAGAATTTCATCATCATACTGTGGATCACGTGCACTTGCTCTGACAACATCACATGCGATATCACGACCGCTAAGAGCATCGCGAACGGCGTCGATATCATGATGTTGATCATGTCCAAGGACAATAACGTCCGGTTGTAATCGTTCAATTGGAATGAAAATGTCCTCAGGATGACCAAGATGGGCAGCGGTGACGATTTCAAGTGCATCGACAACATCGCGCCGTTGACGATCTGGCAACACTGGCTTCGGCTTATGAGTCACATTTGTGCGACGGGCAATAATCACATGTAATTCAGTACCAAATGTCGCTGCCTCGGTTAGATAATGAATATGACCGGGATGTAAGATATCAAATGTTCCTTGCGCAATAACACATTCAGCCTCCTCTGTCATCGCCATCCCCGGTCATCATCCGTCTGCATATCGGTGTCAGTGTTCTGATTAGATTGCTGGTTCGATTGTGTTGGAGTGTCCATTTCGACATCCCAGCGACTCTGCTCTTCATCACCAGACTGTTTGGTATGATCAATATCAAGATCTGTTTCATCAAAATCAAAAAATGCCTCTGGGTCAGGAAGATCAACATCTACCACCTCAAGTGACCGTCGATTACCGTGCTGATCAAATGCAGCCCAGTCAGTCACCCCATATGGATGACCGATGATAATATGAACGCGTCCCTTCCCGAATGCATTCCGGTCGGTGTCGCTCGGCTTGAGTACACCGTTTGGATGTGAATGAATCGAGCCAACTGCATGACGGTCATTCGGAACCATATTTGAATCAATCGTCGCACTGGTAGGTGTTGATTGTGTTCCGGGAACGATGAGCACCTCCGTGATTACAGTCCCAGATCGGTCAAGTCCAATACGACGTGCGTCCTCACCACGAAGCAAGCCCATATACTCATTCGGGTGCGCCTCCTCTGAGGCCTCGCGTGCAAGCTCTAATGCGTCAGACGCAATTCCCAACACTGCACTCGACCGGAAAAGTCGCATA